>Ga0209636_10009046_pt1 | contig 10149 bp, 6 predicted proteins | sample DeeMarSWOR152_54_FD_187464 | JGI IMG/M metagenome (GOLD analysis project Ga0209636, IMG submission 187464) | Marine sediment microbial communities from White Oak River estuary, North Carolina - WOR-1-52-54 (SPAdes) (version 2) | ecosystem: Environmental > Aquatic > Marine > Intertidal zone >... | reverse complement strand
AAATATGAGAAAGGCAACTGCATTCTTTTTGACGGCTTTTCTCTTTTTCTTTTTTTCCTGCGGCTCTAAAGAGGAAGCCCCTTTAAAGCTCGTAGCGATAGGCGATAGCACCGTCATGGGCATTCAGGATATGGGACTGCTGGTTGATTATCAGCACAAAAGCTTCCCTTACCTCATTGCAAAACAGTTGGGCATAGCTGGCGAGTTCGAACAACCCTATGTGCGATCACCTGGTATTTCAAGCCCTCCCTATGAAAGACCACTGGAGCTTCAAAATGGTCAGATTATTGCTCACTATTTACCAGACAATATAACGGAGCAACAACTATTTCAATTGATAACCCAGCGTCTCGATAATGCTCTATTGGAAAGACCCTACGATAATCTTGGCATAGGAGGTGCTCAGTTATTCGATGTGAGGCGTACCACTGGAAGCACAAACTCTGTAAGACCCAATAATATTTTCTTTGACGTAGTTCTTAGAAATCTTTATGTACCTCCCTATCCTTACTTCAATAACACGACCGTTCTCCAGCAGGCCACCCAACTAGAGCCCAATATAATATTATTATGGATTGGCAACAATGATATCCTGCAGGCGGTAACCAAAGGGGGTGACGGGGATTTAATCACAGATCCGACCGATTTTAGAAACGAGTTTACCCGATTGTTATCGGACTTACGCGCTCACACAGATGCCAGTATCATTATGGGAAACATTCCCGGGTATCTTCCCTATGGCTATGCCCTCGATAAAATATTCATTGATGGGTTGGGACCTGTTGTATTCAGTATAACGAACTTTGAACCCATCGACTTTCGTGAGGTAATTGGGGGACAATCCCCTGTCTATATTCCTTTGTTACTCAAAGAAGATAACGTTGAGCATCTTACACTGAATGCAGGGGTTGAGTATTTAGAAAACGGGATGGGGATTCCCGATGTAGATGATTTACAAGATGCTCCCTATCTCTTTGATCTAGATGAAGCACAAGCTCTTGTTACTGAAATGAGTAATCGAGGTCTAAATATAATCGGCGATGATTTTGGCAATCCTTTAAAAGGTGACAACACCATATCAGAATCTGAAAAGCAAGTCATTCTTGATACGATTGGCGAATATAACCTGATCCTTGAGGACTTATCTTCACAGTTTAAAGTCCCATTAGTAGATATTTACCATTTATGGGATCCCGATGCGGATGTGCCTTTCGGTGGGTATTCGGGTGAGTTTGTTCTGTTGGACCAGGAGAATACCATTTTCAGCCTTGACGGCGTGCATGTCAACAATCTCGGCCATGCGCTCCTTGCCAATGCGTTTATTGATGTGATGAATGACCGGTTACAGATGGGAATACAAAAATTAGATCCTGAAGACTACAGGGGCCAATATATTGGCAAGGATATTAAAAGATCCTCCATTAAGGCACTCAAAGAAGTAAAAAATACTTGCTTCTAGAAAAAAACAGCAGAACGAACGTATAAAAACTCTCCCGATGATGTACATTTCAAATGTATAAAATCAAATAGGTAAAGAAGGGATAATTACGCCCTGCTTTTTTTTGTATATACTGTTTGTTACATTACAAAGTCTACCAAAGCCTTATCAGGGGCAAGAAATCTTTCGAATGATCCCACGAAAGCGTAGGTTAAAACATACACAAGGCCGACAAGCGCTGCCTGTAAGGCAAGTGTATCTATGTTTCCGGAATGGGTTGTCAGCTCACCGGCAACTCCCTTTTTGGTTTTTCCGGATGATACCAGTCAAGAAATCTTGTGGTAAGGTTTTTGGGGCATACGTCGAGTATCCCTTTCTGACTCCCCAGTTCACAAGGGGTATGCCGACAAAAAAAGCGAAGAAGAAACCGATTGTAGCGAAGACCAGACCGATTGTCCCGCCGTGTTCAAACCCAAATCCTTCCCATACCTTACCGATTGATAATGCCTGACCCGAACCTTCGGTGAAGCCGAAAAATTAATAACGCGGGTATTGAGTTGACATACTCGATCAGCAGGCCTTCACGAAATTCCGGTGGGAGGGTGTTGAAAGTCTCATTGAATTGTGCCATTCGTTCCGGCAGCGCAATGCCCTGAATGCCAACCATGCTAGGAATCCGTGTAAAGGTTTCGCTGCTCAATTCAACAGAGTTGAAAGGAAAAAAGCCTTTTCTTAGGGAAGCGGCCAATTCGGATGATTTCAAGGTTTTGGCCTTTTGGACGCTGGCTTCAAGATCGGTCAGGAAAGTATCCACCAACTCCACATTTGACACATTGATCGTTATATGAATGTTTTCTTTGGAATTATCGAATGCGAGTATGGGCTGAATATACCATATCTTTAGAGCGAAACTCATTTAATATTTGAAACAGCTTGTCCCTGGCAATTCCTTTTTTAGGAATTTTCGTGACTTGAAACCTCCTACAATGGACGATTATACACCATAAAGAGCCTTAAGTGACATCCTTTGTACATCCACTACCGACTGGCAGGCATATAATGTACAGTTTTGATAATAATTCAGTACTTTGAATAATATAGAAATGGGTCAAAAAACTCCGGTTAATAGGCACGTGTTTTATGAGTCTCCCATTCCCAGACCCCTCCCCCCCATCTCTACTGCTATTTTATTCACCCTCTCTCTGTATTATCTTACAGGTAACAAAAGCTTTCTGATCGCTGATCCCCATATTACTTCATTTTACTTCGCTTTCCAAACATTTTCTTTTTTTGATAGGCAGCTTTTACAGGCTTAATACGTCCCCTGCTTGCTGTAATAATTCAATTAATGTGAAGTTATTACGATTTTTCTTGACATAGTATTAGGAGCTTGTAAAATGAACTAGAAAAGCAGCATATAATTGAGAGAAGATTTGGAGAGAGGAGATTTTTTCTTCCTAAAAATCACGGCTTCCGAGATAATTCTAGCAAGCTGAAGATATAATTTTACCTATCAATTCAAGGAGGTATGATGAGCTTTGATCTGTTAATAAAGAATGCAAGAACCCGATTTTCAAAAGAGAAGCTCCTTGATATTGGAATCACTGGCGGAAGGATTTCTGAGATCGGGGAAGGCTTAAAAGCGGGTGCAAGCCGGGAGATAGATGTTTCCGGTAAGCTGGTAACGGAATCCTTTGTCAACGGACATTTACATCTCTGCAAGGTATACACCCTAACCATGGTCAGCCAAAAGGCTCTCACCTCTTATCAGGGTGAATCAATGGGAGGGGCCATGACCGCCATTGAGCTTGCTTCCAAGGTGAAAGAACAGTATAACGAAAGCTGGATCATTGAGAATGTGCGTAAAGCAGTTAGGCTGGCGATTAAATATGGTAATACTCACATCCGTGCCTTTGCGGATACCGATACCAAGGCCAAACTTGAAGGTGTAAAAGCCCTGATTACGGCGAGAGAGGAGTTTAAAGATGCTGTTGAAATCCAGGTAGTTGCCTTTCCGCAGGACGGGGTTATAAGGGACCCGGGTGCTGAAGATTACGTAAGGGAGGCCATGGAACTAGGCGCTGATGTGGTTGGTGGTATACCCTGGATCGAATACACTGATGAGGATGCGAGGCAGCATATCAATTTAATGTTTGACCTGGCGAAGAAGTATGACAGGGATATCTCCATGCTCATTGATGATGCCGGAGATCCGGGCTTGAGGACGCTTGAGATGCTTGCTGTAAAGACAATTGAGGAGAGTTGGGTTGGAAGAGTAATGGTTCATCATGCGAGAGCTATGCAGCTCTATCCTGAACCCTATTTCAGAAAGATAGCCGCTCTGCTAAAGAGGGCCCAGATCGGCGTGGTCAGCGATCCTCAGACCGGACCCCTCCATGCCAGGGTACGGGATCTGTACGATGAGGGTATTGGAATCGCTTTGGGCCAGGATGATATTGCCGATGCGTATTATCCCTTTGGCAGAAACAATATGTTGGAGGTAGCCTTTTTAGCTGCGCACCTGCTTTGGATGACAACCTTTGAAGAGATGGAAGTGCTCTATGATCTCATTACCACCAAAGCCGCACAGGCAATGGCCATAAAGGATTTTGAGCTGAAACAGGGAAATAAGGCAAACCTTGTTATACTGAATGCTAAAAATGTGTGGGAAGCCCTGACAGATCATGAGGCTCCCCTATACGTGATTAAGGAGGGAAAAGACGTAACCCTGAAAGAATAGAACATTCAGGGAGCTTCGGTTAACCCCCCTTCTCCTCTCTTCTATATGGTTTAAGCAGACTCGCTGGGACAGTTGCTTTCCTGGAAACCCCCACAAGGGCAATAATTGTCATGAGGTATGGGACCATCAGGAAGATGTGGAATGGAATTTTAATGCCAAGGCCCTGAAGTCTAAGCTGGAGCCCGTCTAGGAATCCGAAGATAAAGGCGCCCAAGGCACCTTTAAAAGGATCCCAATTTCCAAAAATGACCAAAGCGATGCTTACCCATCCTCTTCCCCCAATCACATCAATAAGAAACATATTCTGATGGGCCAGAGTAAGGAACGAACCGCCGATACCTATAAGGGCTCCCCCTGCAACAAGGCTTAAGGTACGGGTAAGATAGACATTCACCCCAACGGTATCAGCGGTAAGGGGATTCTCACCCACAGTCCGGATTTTCAGACCAATGTGTGTCTTGTAGAGAATAATGGCGATAATGGGAATTAATAACAGTGCAATATAGGTCAGAACATACTGGTCAAACAGACTGGGACCGATAATTGGGATCTTTGAGAGAAGCGGTATTTCAACCTGTGTAAAAGGTTCCACAATGGGAGGAACCAGTGGTGAACCGAAATGAATCCGGTAGATATACATAGCCAGACCTGTGGAGAATAGGGTTATTCCAAGCCCGGAAACATGCTGACTCAAACCCAGATATACGGCGAGAAAAGCCATAAGGAGGGAAAGAATCATTCCCACCAGTGCGGCGGCAAGCACACCTATCCACAATAAACCGGTGTTTATGCTCACCAGGAATCCGGTCATCGCTCCCATAAGCATGATTCCCTCAATTCCCAGGTTTAGGACTCCGGCCCGCTCATTAATAATCTCTCCCAGAGTGGCAAAAATAATCGGCGTTGCCATTCTCATGGCCGCACCAATCAATCCTGTAATAAACACTATATCAAGAATTTCACCGATCACTTTCGAATCACCTTTATTTTATACTCAGTCAAAAGCAGAAAGACTAGCATCACCATCAGGGCCATTCCCTGGATCACCTCAGCAATATAATACGGCACACCAGTCATCCGGCTCATGGTCTGAGCGCCGACAATGATCACACTGAAAAAGAGAGCAGAAAAAAGCACACCCAGAGGATGGAGATTGCCCAGCATTGCGATAACAATTCCTGAATAGCCGTATCCGGGAGAAATATCCATAATCAGACGATACTGTATGGCACAGAGCTCTCCCACTCCAGCCAGTCCTGCCAGTCCGCCTGAGATAATTGCTGTCCTCAGAATGACAGCGGTTGTGTTAATTCCGCCGAAGTGAGCCGCCTTGATATTTACCCCTACTGCCTTGGACTGATAGCCAAAAACAATCTTCTCATTGACGAACCAGATGGTGGCAACTGTAAAAAAAGCAAGCGGGATTCCCAGGTGGAACCGCGAGCGAGCGAGAAGCATAGGGTATTTAGCGGCTTCCACTATTTCTGAGGATCTCGGCCATGTTGATCCGGGCTGCTGGAGTGGACCAAAAAGAAGAGAACCCATTATGTGAATCATGACATAGTTCAAAAGTAGGGTGGATACAACATCATCCACTTTAAGTTTAGTCTTTAGAGTTGCCGGAATCGATGCCCATATTCCTCCAGCAAGAAATCCGCAGGTAATAATTACAGGCAGCAGCAGGATTTTGGGTACCCCTGCAAAGCTAATGCCGATCCAGGTAGCTGTCAGGGCTCCGGCAAGAAGCTGACCCTCAGCACCGATATTCCAGAATTTGGCCCTGAAAGCAAAGGCAACTCCCAAACCGGTAAATATCAAAGGACTTGCTTTTACAAAGGTTTCTAAAAAATTATACCTTGTTCCCAAAGCACCGTAGAACAAGAAGTAGTAGGACTTCCATAGTTTCCCGCCGGCAACGAGAATCGGAATGGCGGAGAGCACAAGCGTAAAAATGATGGCAATAAAAGGGATAACCAGCCTTGCCCAGCCTGGCAAGGGTTTGCGCTTAACAATTCGAAATCCTGTCATTTCTTCACCCCGCTCATCCACAAACCGATCTGTTCCCGCGAAGCCTGTTCCGACCGAACATCTCCCATTATTTGTCCTTCATACATCACAACAATCCGGTCACTTAAAACGAATATCTCATCCAGATCTTCGGAGATTAGGATGATGCCTGCACCTCTTTCTTTCTCCTGCAGTATTCTCTGATGAATATACTCCATGGCCCCCACATCCAATCCCCGGGTGGGCTGTGAGGCCACAATAAGTGCGGGCTTTCCTGCAAGTTCCCTGGCAAGGATTACCTTCTGCAGGTTTCCACCGGATAGACTTTTGGTCACCGCATCTCTTCCTGCGGTCATGATGCCATATCCTTCTATGAGCTCATTGCAGAACTGATGGATTTTATTGAAGTTCAGAAGCCCCCTATTCTGAAAATCAGGAGAAACGTGGATTTCCAGAATCAGGTTTTCCTCAACGGAGAGATCCATCATGAGCCCGGTTCCAATTCTATCCTCCGGAATCCTCGCCATACCCAGTTTGATAGCCGATACAGGACTCCCGAAATGAAGGGCCTTTCCGTTTATTTTGATTGTTCCTGTCTCCGGTTCCCTGATGCCAAAAAGAACATCAGCAAGCTCTCTCTGCCCGTTTCCTGAAACCCCGGCAATGCCGAGAATCTCATTTTTTTGCACCACCAGGTTAATGTCTTCAACCGCCTCAAGCCCTTTATCATTCCTGACCGTGAGATTACGCATTTCAAGAACAGGTTCACCTGGGGGTATCTTCTTCTTGGTAATTCTCTCGAGAACATCCCTACCTACCATAAGATTTACCAGTTCCCTGAGATTTGTATCGCCAGTCTTTCTTTCTGCGACAACCTCTCCTCCCCTTAAAACAATAATGCGGTCTGCAATTGCCATGACTTCTTTTAGCTTATGGGATATGAAAACTATAGATTTTCCTTCTTGAGCGAGGGATTTTAAGGTTCTGAAAAGGTCAGAAATTTCAGTAGGGGCGAGCACTGCAGTAGGCTCATCCATAATCAGGATTTCTACATCCCTATAAAGAGCTTTCAGGATTTCTACCCTCTGCTGTTCACCAACGGACAGAGTCCAGATCTTGGCCTCGGGATCAATATGAAGTCCAAACCGCTCCTGCAGGTGAAGCAGTTTGTCTCTGGCCGATTTCAGGTCAAGAAAAACCCCCTTCGCCATTTCCGAACCAATAATGATATTTTCAAGCACTGATTGAGAGGGAACAAGGGTAAAGTGCTGATGAATCATTCCCACGCCCCTTGAAATTGCATCCTTAGGAGAGGAGAGTTCAGCCTTTTCCCCTTTGATGAAAATCTCGCCCTCATCACAGGTATAGTAACCAAAAAGAATATTCATCAGAGTTGTTTTCCCCGCTCCATTCTCACCGAGCAGAGCGCAGATCTCTCCAGGAAACAGTGTGAAGTCAATATTCTTGTTGGCCACCACATCCAGAAACTGCTTGGTTATGGAATGCATTTCCACAACCGGCTTTTTCGCTCTTATTGTCACTTATTTACCTTAAAGATTGTAAAGTATGTTCGATTGTAATAAAGGAAATACCGGCGGAATGTGATTTCCGCCAGTATTTACACATCAGAACTCAGTCTGAAATTGGAGGTTCCTCATCAATCAGAACACGGAAGGTTCCGTTAAGTATCTTCTCTTCAAGAACACGCACTTCCTGAATAACCTCTGCAGGCAGCTTCTGCTCAAAACCATGGAAAGGAGCGAGCCTTGATCCACCCTTGGCCATCATAGACCATTCCCCCAGATCCATAGCCACCCAGGCGCCTTTATTTATCATTTCTATACAGTATTTGATGGTGGGATACATATCCCATACCGGTCCTGAGATGACAATATCAGGTGCCAGCTCATTCTGATCGGACATGTTACCGAAAGCCAGTACTCCCTTCTCTTTACAGGCTTCAAATACTCCAAACCGTTCCGCAAAGACCAGATCCGCCCCCGCTTCGATCTGGGCCAATGCAGCTTCCTTTGCCTTTGGCGGATCAAACCAGCTTCCGATGTAGGCAATCTTGACCTTGATGTCAGGATTCACACTCAAAGCTCCTGCCTTGAAGGCATTGGTCAGTCTGTTTACCTCACCGATAGGTATAGCGGCGACTATACCCAGAATATTGGTCTCAGTCAGCCTGCCGGCGATCACACCGCAAAGATAGGCGGGTTCGTGAATCCAGTTGTCGAATACAGAGAAATTGGGGGATACCGGACCAAACTCAGAACCGAATGCAAAGGCGATCTCGGGATAATCCTTGGCTACCCGTCTGGTCGGTTCTTCACCTGCTAGGAAGGCATCTCCAACAATCAGGTTAAAACCTCTTTCGGCATATTCCCTCAATACCTTCTCAAAATCAGCCGCGGCAATTTTTTCCGTGAACTCATATTCAATGCCAAACTCTTCTTGCGCTCTCAGGCAGGCCTGATGAATAACACCATCCCAGGGCTCCTCAATTGCCGTTTGAAAAATTGCAGCAACTCGGAAAGCCTCCTCTTCTACTTTTTCTTCTTTTCCTCTGCCAGCAAACGCAAGAAATGCTGAAAGAAGAACAACCATGAAAATAAACACTGTTTTTCTCATGAGATTTCCTCCTTTTTCATAAAGCTTTTCTTATATACTTCATTGATTCACATTATATTTTGTAAAGTCTGATCCGTCAAATAAAAATTAATAGTAGATAGCTGATATTCATCTCTATAGCGGTTGCAAATTATATTCTTGACCCAGATTATTATTCATCATAGAATTCCTTAGGAAGAAATTGTGTATACGGAGGGAAAGATGGGTTTAAAATATATCGGTAAGAGTGTCAGACGCGTTGATGCACTGCAAAAGGTAACAGGTACTGCCACATATATAGATGATGTAAAAATTCCCAGGCTGCTTCACGCCAAAGTTTTACGGGCCGGAATACCTCATGCGAAAATTCTATCTATCGAGACCTCTGAGGCGGAGGCTATGCCTGGTGTGATCAAGGTCGTCACCGGTAAAAACTGTAAAATCCTCTTTGGCACCTGTCTCTGGGACCAGCCTCCACTTGCCGTGGATAAGGTCAGGCATTCTGGCGAAGCTGTGGCAGTTGCTGTAGCTAAAACTCGTCTGCAGGCTGAAGCTGCGCTGAAAAATATAAAGGTAGAGTACGACCCTCTTCCTTTTGTGCTGGATGCAATCGAAGCGACTTCCAAGGATGCCCCGATTATACACGATAGAAACGGGGAGTATAAGTCGGTTGAATACGTGGTTCACCCCATTAAGGAAACAAATATCTTTCATCACTATAAACTGCGTAATGGGGATACAGATAAGGGATTTACGGAAGCAGATGTTGTGATCGAGGAAAACTTTAACTTTCCCATTAGCAGCCACTGCGCCATCGAACCCCACGGCGCCATCTGCCGATTTCTGAGCGATGGGAGCATCGAGATATGGGCAAGTAATCAGGCGCCCTTTGTGCTGCGGGATGTGCTTGCCGATATGTTCCGTGTGCCCACTGCCAAGGTGCGGGTTCATATTCCCTACCTGGGTGGCGGTTTCGGCGGGAAGTCTGATATCTGCATAGAACCGCTTATCGCCTATGTGGCAAGCTTTGTTCCAGGTTATGCTGTGAAACTTGTTCTTACACGCAAGGAGGTTTTCACCAGTACCCTTGTAGGACGGGGCATGAAGGGAAGGATGAAAATCGGTGCCAGGCGTGATGGAACGTTCACAGCATTGGAAGCAGTAATGTACTTCTCAGATGGAGCCTATGGGGATACAAGCTGGCCAGTATGTACAGTGGCCGGACACAACTGTACTGGACCCTATCACTTTCCCCATGTAAAGACCGATGTCTACGGTGTATATACCAATTCACCACCAGTAGGGGCTTTCCGTGGTTATGGTCATCCGGAGGGGCAATTTATGGTAGGCC
>Ga0209636_10009044_pt1 | contig 10150 bp, 6 predicted proteins | sample DeeMarSWOR152_54_FD_187464 | JGI IMG/M metagenome (GOLD analysis project Ga0209636, IMG submission 187464) | Marine sediment microbial communities from White Oak River estuary, North Carolina - WOR-1-52-54 (SPAdes) (version 2) | ecosystem: Environmental > Aquatic > Marine > Intertidal zone >... | reverse complement strand
TGTAATGTTATGCCTCACAAGGAAAAATTTGTACATCTCCATTGCCATTCTCAATTCAGTTTATTGGACGGGGCTGCGCGCATCCCGGATTTAGTCCGAACTGCCAAAGAGCTGGGGATGCATTCTATTGCCTTGACCGACCATGGCAATATGTATGCTGCCATTAATTTTTATACCGCGGCCAAGGGGGCGGGCATTAAACCCATAATAGGATGCGAAATGTATGTGGCCCCCCGATCCAGATTTGATAAGGAGACCAAAGAGGATCGCTCCCCCTATCATTTAACCGTTCTGGCCAGGGATCTGCAGGGATACAGGAATTTGATAAAACTTACTTCTCTGGCTTCTATCGAAGGCTTTTATTCCAGACCGCGCATTGATCGGGAGCTGCTTCAAAAATATAAGGAGGGATTAATCGTCCTCTCGGGATGCCCGAAAGGGGAAGTCCCCTCACTGATTGTGGAAGGAAAGTATGAACAGGCCAAGCAGGTGGCTTTCTGGTATAAAACTCTATTGGGAGAGGATTATTATTTGGAAATTCAGGATCTGGGATTGCCGGAGTTCAAGAAATTTAATCCGCTCCTGGTAAAGCTTGGAAAAGAGCTTGGAATAGAGTTGGTGGCCACCAATGACATACATTATGTGAAGAAAGAGGATGCTCATTCTCAGGATGTGCTGTTATGCATCCAGATCGGCTCTTTCCTGGATGAAAAGCAAAGGCTCAAGCTCGAAACCGAAGAATTTTATCTGAAATCCCCGGCGGAAATGATGGCTTTGTTTTCCGACCTTCCGGAAGCTATTCGAAATAGCGTAAAGATTGCTGAAAAATGTAACCTTGAACTTGAAATCGGCAAACTGCATCTTCCCCATTTTCAGGTCCCGAAAGGGGAAACCCCCGATACCTACCTGGAAAATCTGGTTTGGGAGGGGGTCAAGAAAAAATATGCGGTTCACATGAGGGCGGTGGAAAAGGAATCTGAAAGCGAGGAAAAATTATTGCTTCCTCCCGAGATCATTGATCGGGTCAAGTACGAGCTTTATACCATTGAAAAAATGGAATACGCTCCCTATTTCCTGATTGTCCAGGATTTCATTAATTTTGCCAAGAGTCGGGGGATTCAAGTCGGACCGGGCCGGGGCTCGGCTGCCGGGAGCATTGTTTCCTATGCCCTGGGGATTACGAATGTCGATCCCTTAAAGTATGGTTTGATTTTTGAGCGGTTCTTGAATCTGGAACGAATATCCATGCCGGATATTGATATTGATTTTTGCTTTGAAAGAAGAAACGAGGTTATCGAGTACGTGGCCAAGAAGTACGGTCAGGACCATGTGGCGCAGATCGTGACCTTTGGAACCATGGCGGCGCGGGGCGCCATTCGGGATGTGGGGCGGGTGCAAAGGATGCCACTGCCGGAAGTCGATAAGATCGCCAAGCTCGTGCCCTTTGGGCCAGATATGACCATTGATAAAGCACTTAGTTCAGTAAAGGAACTTCGCTCTCTTTATGAAAAGGATGAACGGATCAAAGCTCTTCTGGATAACGCCCAGAAACTGGAGGGGATATCCCGCCACGCTTCGGTGCATGCCGCGGGAGTGGTGATTTCTGAAGAACCCTTGACCGAATATGTTCCCCTTCAAAAAATTGATGAGAATGTGATCGTTACTCAATATCCGATGGGGGACCTGGAGAAAATCGGTTTATTAAAAATGGACTTTCTCGGGCTGAGGAATCTTACCATGATCGCGCATGCCATAGAGATTATTAAAAAGACCCAGGGGGTGGAAATTGAGGTTGAGGCCATTCCCTTTGATGATCCCAAGACCTACGGATTGCTGAGTACTGGAGAAACCATGGGAATCTTCCAGCTGGAGAGTCGGGGCATGAGATCTTTGATTAAAGATCTGCGCCCAAGCACCTTTGAGGAGATCATCGCGCTTTTAGCCCTCTATCGGCCGGGTCCCCTGGAGAGCGGGATGGTGGATGACTATGTAAAACGCAAGCACCGGCAAATCCCGGTAAAATACGAGCTTCCCGAGCTCCAGCCTATTCTGCGCGAGACCCATGGGGTAATTCTATATCAGGAGCAGGTCATGGAAATCGCCAGCAAAGTGGCCGGTTTCAGCATGGGCCAGGCCGATCTTCTGCGGCGGGCCATGGGCAAGAAGAAGAGCAAGGAAATGCATCAGCAAAAGGAGTTTTTTGTTGAGGGGGCGGTCAAGCACGGGGTCTCAAAACACAAAGCCACCGAGCTTTTTAATCTGTGCGCCAAGTTTTCCGGATACGGATTCAACAAATCGCACTCTACCGCTTACGGGGTGATTTCTTATCAGACCGCTTATCTCAAGGCAAACTATCCCAGGGAATTCATGGCTGCCCTGCTCACCTCGGTCATGGGGAACACGGATAAAGTTACGGCTTATATTAATGAATGCCGCCGGTTGGGAATAAAGATTTTAGCGCCAGACATTAATGAAAGCTACCGTAATTTCACCGTAACTCAAGAAGGGATCCGCTTTGGCCTTTCCGCGGTGAAGAATGTGGGGTTGGCGGCCGTTGATTCAATTATCGACGCCAAGAAAGAAGCCGGGAATTTTCGATCCTTGGCGGATTTCTGCCAGAAGGTCGACAGTCGGGCGGTGAATAAAAAGGTGATCGAGAGCCTGATCAAAGCGGGGGCTTTTGATTCTTTTGGATTGGGCAGGGCCTACCAATTGAGTATCCTTAGCAAGGTTCTGGGAAAGGTTGCGGCTGAACAAAAAGAGAGGGCGAACGGGCAGGAAATGCTCTTTCAATTTGAGTCACAAGTCACAAGTCACGAGCCGCCGGTCGAATCCGAGGCGGTGATCGAAGAGTTCCCGCCGGAGCAGCTGCTGCGCATGGAGAAGGAGATACTGGGGCTATATATCTCATCCCATCCCCTGGAATACCTTCGTGATTCTCTGGAGGGGCAGACCAACACTCGGATCGCGGATATTTCGGAGATGAGGGAAGGGGAATTGATAAGAATCGGCGGGCTGCTTTCGGATTGCCGGCGCATCACCACCCGCCGGGGGGATATGATGCTGGTGGCAAACATTGAGGATCTCTCTGGAAGCATTCCTTTGGTCGTTTTTCCAAAGGCTTATGAGAAATGTGCGGCGCTTTTGAACAATGACGAAGTGGTGGTAGTGAAGGGGAGGATCAATCGCGACATGCGCACGGATGAGTTTAATGTGGTGGCGGAGACGGTCGAGCCTATGGAGGAATTGGAAAAGGTAAGGTCCTTGCATATCGAGCTGGTGGGGATTAAAGACAAGCACACTCTTTCACGCATGAAGGAAATCCTTTCGTTTTTTAAGGGCGAGGATCCGGTGTTTGTCCGCATGGATGGGAGGCGGATCGCGTTGGGCAGGAACTTTCATATCGACATTAATCCCGAGCTGGTGAGCCAGCTGGAGGAGCTTTTGGGGGGCGGGGCAGTGAAGGTAGAGTTCAGAGCGGTGAAGAAAGAACCAGAACCTGAGGAGGTGACGTTTTAAATGACGAATGCCGAATTACGAATGCCGAATATTAAATTCGATGAAAAGGGATTGGTCCCGGCTATTGTGCAGGATTACAAGGATGGTACGGTACTCATGCTGGCTTACATGAACAAAGAATCTTTGCAAAAGACTCTTGAAGCCAAGGAAATGTGGTACTGGAGCCGTTCTCGAAAGGAGTTGTGGCACAAGGGAGAAACATCCGGAAATATCCAGAAAGTCAAAGAATTATATTACGATTGTGATGCAGATACAATTCTAGCAAAAGTTGAGCAGGTCGGAGGGGTCGCTTGTCACACCGGAAAGAGGAGTTGTTTTTTTAATAAAATAACATGAACGCCGAGAAAATCGTTATAAAAGGTGCCCGGGAACATAATCTGAAGGACATAAGCCTTGATCTTCCAAGGAATAAGTTTATTGTCTTTACCGGTATTTCCGGATCGGGAAAATCTTCGCTGGCCTTTGACACCATTTATGCAGAGGGGCAGCGACGATATGTCGAATCTCTTTCCGCTTATGCCCGGCAATTCTTGGAGCAGATGCAGAAGCCGGATGTGGACTATATCGAAGGCCTTTCCCCGGCGATTTCCATTGATCAGAAGGCTCCCCCTCGAAACCCAAGATCTACTGTAGGAACGGTTACTGAGATTTATGATTATTTAAGACTTCTCTTTGCCAACATTGGCATTCCGCATTGCCCTAAATGCGGGAGGAAAATTGAAAGGCAGACCTCTCAACAGATCGTAGATCAAATCCTGGAGCTTCCAGAAGGGGAAAAGATCCAGATCCTGGCTCCGGTGGTGCGCGGTCGCAAAGGCGAATATAAGAGTCTGCTGGCAGACATTCAAAAAGATGGTTTTGTAAGGGTCAGAGTTGACGGGAAACTCTTTGAGATTTCAGAAGTTCCAGCTTTAAATAAAAAGTTAAAGCACGATATAGAGATAGTAGTGGATCGCCTTTCGGCCAAGGCCGTTAACCGCAAACGTTTGAACGAATCTGTGGAAACTGCTCTGCGTTATGGAAACGATATCGTTGAGGTTTTAGTCGATAAGCCCAAAGCTAAGCCAAAGGTCTACAGTGAAAAGTTTGCCTGTCCGGTCTGCCGGATCAGCCTGGATGAAATAACTCCGCGGATTTTCTCCTTTAACAGCCCCTATGGCGCCTGCCCAAAATGCAGTGGTCTGGGAGATAAATTGGAATTCGATCCTGAGCTCATCATTCCGGACAAGAGTTTATCCATTGTCGAAGGAGCCATTGCCCCCTGGGGAGAAGCAGCCTCTTACTATCAGCAAAAATTAGAGGCAGTGGGTGAAGAATACGGTTTTGATCTCTCGACCCCCATTAAAAAGTTGAGCAGGGAGCAGCTGAATGTGCTTTTATACGGCTCAAAACGGCCGATCAAGTATAAATATCGTATGGAGAGCGCTTACTGGGAGCAAGAAGGAGAGTTTGAAGGCGTGCTGAACTGGCTGAGGCGCCGTTATCTTGAGACCAGATCTGAAAATGTTCGTTATCATCTTTATCGCTATATGAGCGCGGTGGCTTGTTCAACCTGTCAGGGGCAGAGATTGAGACCGGAAAGCCTGGCAGTCACTATTGCGGGTAAATCAATTGCCCAGGTTTCGGCAAAATCCATCAAGGGAGTATTGGAATTTATGGATTCTTTGGAGCTTTCTCTGCGCGAGCAGCTTATTGCACGGCAAATTTTGAAAGAGTTGAAAGCCCGTCTCAAGTTCCTGACGGATGTTGGTTTGGATTACGTAACCCTGGATCGAGAATCATCGACTCTTTCTGGGGGAGAGGCGCAGAGAACCCGATTGGCCACTCAGGTCGGGTCCGGGCTGGTAGGGGTCCTTTATATTCTGGATGAACCCTCGATCGGGCTGCATCAACGGGATAACAAGCGCTTGATCGCCACCCTGCATAGGTTAAGAGATTTAGGAAATACTATTATTATAGTTGAGCATGATGAGGAGACCATGCGTTCGGCGGATTACCTGGTGGATATCGGCCCCGGAGCCGGGCTCAGGGGAGGAGAAATCGTCGCGACCGGGCCAATTTCCAATCTCATCAAGGAAGGGAAGTCCATTACCGGGAAATATCTTTCGAAAAAACTAAGGATCGAGGTCCCCCAGGTTCGCAAAAAAGGGAATGGTAAATTTCTTACGGTGAGAAGGGCCAAGCACAATAATCTAAAAAACATTGATGTCCCTTTTCCCTTGGGGATTTTTACCTGTGTGACCGGGGTCTCCGGTTCGGGTAAAAGCTCATTGGTTAATGACATCTTATATCGAGCTTTGGCCAAGAAATTTTACCGTTCCATTGAAAAGGCCGGAGCGCACGAGCGAATTGACGGGATTGAAAACATTGACAAAGTAATCATCATCGACCAAACTCCGATCGGCCGCACTCCGCGCTCCAATCCAGCCACCTATAGCGGGGTCTTTACCCCCATAAGAGATCTCTTTGCCATTACCCAGGAAGCGCGCATGCGCGGCTATAAACCCGGCAGATTTTCATTTAATGTAAAGGGGGGAAGGTGTGAAGCCTGTGGCGGGGATGGGTTGGTTAAGATCGAGATGCATTTCCTGCCGGATGTTTATGTTCCCTGCGATGTTTGCAAGGGGAAACGCTACAATCGCGAGACTCTGGAAGTTCACTACAAAGGAAAAAATATCTTTGATGTTTTGGATATGACGGTGGAAGAGGCTTTAGTCTTGTTCGAAAACATCCCGCAGATCAAGAGGAAACTTGAGACCCTCAAAGATGTAGGTTTGGGCTACATCAAATTGGGCCAGTCAGCCACCACTCTTTCCGGAGGCGAAGCGCAGAGGGTTAAGCTGGCGACTGAATTGGCTGCCAGGTCCACCGGAAAAACATTATATCTTCTGGATGAACCGACGACCGGGCTGCATTTTGATGACATTAAGAAGCTTCTGGCGGTTCTTCAAAGGTTGGCATCCTCCGGGAATACGGTGATCGTTATCGAACACAACCTGGAAGTAATCAAGACCGCGGATTATATTATCGATCTTGGTCCGGAAGGGGGAGATGAAGGAGGAGAGATCGTGGCAAAGGGGACTCCCGAGGAACTAACCAAAAATCCCAAGAGCTATACCGGGAAGTTTTTGCGGAAGGTCCTATGACTGTTTCGCAAATCATATTTGTATTAATCATATTAATAATAATTGTGGTCTTTATCTTGATCTACAAGGGCATGTACAAACCCCCTAAATATCCGCCGTTTGGAAGATGAAAAAGCTTCAAGTTTTATTCTTATTTGTATTTTTATGTTCTATTTCTGCCCATGCCCTTACTCTCGAAACCAAATATTTCAATCTCATTTACGATAGATCTGACGAATTTTATGCGAAGAGGATGGTTAAATCCATTGATAATATTTATGAGCGGATAAACCGTGATATGGGGATTGCTCCTAAAGGAAGGATCGATGTTTACTTGTGTAGGACCAAGGAACAATTTGAGAAAATTTATGGGGAAGAGCCGGCCGAACAAATTGTGGCTTTTGCCCGGACAAGACCAAAAGCATTGATTGCAATTAAATCGCCTTATATCGCCCGGCAGATGAATTTGCAATCTGTTTTGGCCCATGAGCTAGCTCATTTAGTTCTGGGAAGCTATTTAAAAGGAAAGGATGTTCCGCGCTGGCTGAACGAAGGATTTGCCATGTATGAGTCGCGCGAGATGAGGATGAATCATTACGCCATAGTAGCTTCGGCTGCCATACGCGGCGATCTCTTGAAGCTGGACCAACTTGATTATGCTTTCTATTCAGAGGGTTCAAAATTGGACCTGGCTTATGCCCAGAGCTATTATCTAATGTCCTATATCATCGGAGAGTTTGGTCCTCAAAAATTCAGGGAACTTATCGATACATATGTAAGGACCTCTGATCTGAAGGCTGCCATAAGGAAAGCTTTGAGCATAGATTTCGCAGAATTTGATAAAAACTGGAGGGCGAGTATCAGAGAGCGTTATTTTCTGGTTTCGGTGCTGGCGTACAGCAGCCCGGTCTGGATCATGATCATCTTAGCGATTATATTATATTTTATAATGAGGCAAAGGGAGAAGAAGATCAAGCTCAAGTGGCAGATAGAGGAGATGTTTGATGAGGGGGAGGAGGTTTGATATAATGTCGATGGTGAAAGGTTAAGTTCTAAACGGAAGGTGAGACATGGAAAACATAAGCTTTGCTGAGTTTCAGAAGATGGATATCAGAGTGGGGGAGATAAGAAAGGCGGAAGATATTCCGGGAGCAGACAAGTTATATAAAGTAATTGTAGACATCGGCGGAGAAGAGAGAACGATGGTGGCGGGAATTAAGTTGCATTATAAGAAGGAAGAGCTTCCCGGCAAAAAGGTTCTGGTTTTAGTTAACTTAGAGCCAAAAAGCATTCGCGGGGTTGAGAGCCACGGAATGATCCTCTGCGCCCATAGCAAAGACCGTTCTCAGCTGGTCTGCACCACAGTTGAAAAAGATATTGCGGTGGGATCGAAAGTTTCTTAGGAGGAAGAGAGGAAGGTAATCATGAGTCGGTTAAAAGATCTGCGTAAATTTGGTCAGAGCCCCTGGTATGACAACATTGAAAGGGGCTTGCTCCTTTCCGGAAAACTTAAAGAGATGATCGATAATGATGGGATCGCGGGAGTCACTTCCAATCCGACTATTTTTGAAAAGGCGATCAATGGCAGCCAGATGTATGATGCGGATATTGGAAGGTTAGGCAGAGAAGGAAAGGATGTCCAAGCCATTTATGATGAATTGACCGTCTGGGACGTTGATAAAGCGGCGGATATTTTACTGGATGTGTACCAATCGTCCGGAAGGATAGATGGGTTTGTAAGCCTTGAAGTATCACCCCACCTGGCGCACGATGCCGAAGCGACCGTGGCCGAGGCGAAGAGGCTCTACGCCAAGGTGGGGAGGGCGAATTTACTGATAAAGGTCCCGGCAACCAACGAGGGGGCAGAAGCCATCCGCCGATTAACTGCCATGGGGATAAACGTTAACGCTACCCTTATCTTTTCCTTAGCGCATTATATCGCAATTTCTCAAGCCTATATCCGCGGTCTGGAAGAGAGAATTGGAAAGGGATTGCCGTTAGACAGAATTGTTTCGGTAGCCAGCTTCTTTGTGAGCCGCATCGATACTTATGTTGATAAAATGCTGAATGATTTGATCTTGAAGGAAAGGGATGAGCAAAGACTAAAGGAATTGCAGAATCTGGTGGGGAGGGCAGCGGTGGCGCAGGCAAAGGTTATTTATGATGCCTATAGAAGAACTTTTTACGGGCCCATATTTGCCAGGCTAAGAGAAAAGAAAACGAACGTTCAGCGCCTGCTCTTTGGCAGCACCAGCACCAAGAATCCTTCGTACAGCGATGTGAAATACGTGGAAGAAATTATCGGCGAGGGGACCATAAATACCATGCCCCAGGCAACCGTGGATGCGTTTAGGGATCATGGAGAAGCAAAAGCCACCCTGGGCGAAGGGATGGATGAGGCAAAACAGATCATAGCCCACTTGCAAACCTACGGGATTTCGGTTGAGGAAGTATGTCAGCAAATTCAAGATGACGGCGTGCAGGCGTTTGCCAGTTCATACGACAAGCTGATCAAATCCTTGGAAAACAAGCGAAAGAAGTTTATTTCTTAGCACTGCATTCGTAGATAACTGTCAAGTTCCCGTGGATCTCGATCTTTCCCGGAGAAACCGGTGTCTCAGCAGCTGCGCCTACTCCTTCGGCCGCCAGGGTGCGCATGCTGCTCACGGGCTGAATTATTCGGGCACCTGCTTCCTGAATACTCTTTATCTTGCTTAAGACCAACCCGGAAGCCGCGGCAATAACCTCTGCCTTGCCTTTGGCATCCTCAAACGCCTTTTTCAAGGCTGCTTTTTTGAAAGTAGACTCCTCTTTTACCGAAAACCTTATATTGTTGACATTATTTGCTCCGGCCGCGATCGAAGAGTCGATGATCTTTCCGATATCATCCAGCTTATCAACCGTGACCTTGATCTGATTGCTGGCGGTATAGCCGACCAAGGTCCTTTTGCCTTTATCATATTGATAGCTGGGCTGCAGGCTTACCCGGGTGGTCTCGATCTTGTCTTTTGGAATTCCCATCTTTTTCAAGCTTGCCAGCACATTGTTCATCTTTTGAGCGGCTACCTTTTGAGCCTTGGTGGCAGTCTCTTCCATCCGTTCCACCCCCAGCGTAACATAAGCCACATCCGCTTCGGCCTTTATGATCCCTTTCCCGGAAACAGCAATATTTGTTTCATCATCCTTGAGAAGCGCTGCCTGGCTGGGGAGGGACAGAGCTAAAATCGCGAGCAAACAAACAGAAGTTTTTAACATTTTGATCAGCTCCTTTGTGGTATCCTTTGGCCCTCACCCTGGTTTTATTCTTTTTGCCAAATCTATTCTTTACAACCCTCTCCCAGAGGGAGAGGGAGTGGTGTGGTTAACTTATAATCTTATTCACCTAATTCCCTCTCCCTTTGGGAGAGGGCGGATAACCACCAACTTAATGTTCAACCAAAATTCCGGGTGAGGGCAGAATAATAACACACTCGCTTCTTGAAACCAAGCCTAAAATAATGTAGAAT
>Ga0209636_10009043_pt1 | contig 10150 bp, 9 predicted proteins | sample DeeMarSWOR152_54_FD_187464 | JGI IMG/M metagenome (GOLD analysis project Ga0209636, IMG submission 187464) | Marine sediment microbial communities from White Oak River estuary, North Carolina - WOR-1-52-54 (SPAdes) (version 2) | ecosystem: Environmental > Aquatic > Marine > Intertidal zone >... | reverse complement strand
GTTGCAAAGTGGCAATATCGGGGGCGGCAAATACTTCACCATGTCCATTTACCCACATGCCTTCCTGCTGACTATTTACGTTGATCCTTAGAGCAGAGGATAGCTCTCCACTACTCGTACCCCCCGAATTACAGCCAGCCAGTCCTGCTAGGGTTAACACTAAGGCTAATCCCACAGCTAATAAGATTTTCTTTCTCATTTTTTTTACCTCCTTTGATAATATTTAATTTCTTATCGCGGCTACAGCATCGATTATTGCCTTGTCGAACATGGGCAGGTCAGCCGGCTTACGGGATGTGATGATATTCCCATCCTGAACTACGGGTTCATCAACCCAATCCGCTCCAGCATTTCTGAGGTCAACAGCTATTGAGGGCCAGGAGGTCAGCCGACGTCCTTTGACAATATCTGCCGAGATTAAAAGCTGCGGCCCGTGACAGATTGCTGCTATAACTCTGCCCAGACCGTGAGCTTGTCTCACCAGTTCAACCATTGATTGGTAAAACCGCATCCTATCCATGGCAAGTCCGCTGGTTATGATAATGGCATCAAAATCCTCAGCCCTAGCCCTGTCTGCGGTTATCTCCGCAGTAATTGTCCTCTTACCACTCTTGCTCCGGTAACTTTGGCTGGAACCGGTGCCGACTATAATCACTCTGGCACCAGCTGCTTTCATCGCTCTCATTGGCTCAATAACCTCCAAATCTTCAAAACCGTCTTCAATAAAAATTGCGATTCGCTGCCCATTAAGCATGTTCTAACTTTCCTTTCATAATTACGCTTTCTGAGCATGCCTAGAGCCTCCTGATTTATTGATTGTTGCTTTTCTTGGCAGGCTCGACTGTGGATTGGGCACCAGATCCATTACTAGTTGGCAATAATTGTATATCTTCGATAATAGTTTCCACCGAGGAAATAGCCTGGAGAAGGAGTTGCCCCAGACGTGAACGATTAGAAGCCTCAATTGCCGTTATAACATCCCATTGACCTTCCAGTGCGTCCACCCACCGGACGCCAGGATTTGCCCATAGACTCTGCACTGCCTCGCTATGTTTGCCTTCCTTGATGTCCAGAATCACATATACCCTGTCCATCAGCAAACCTCCTTACGAAGTTCGGTACAGATGGCACGGTACATCCGCCCCGCAGTCGTGATAGATTCGGGCACCATACTGGCTGAACTTCCGTGTTGGCACCAACAGACCATCTTTTGTGAGCCACACGGTTTCGAGAGTGCCGCATTTGGGGCAGACTGCAATAAACTCATTCGTTTCTGCCGCTATGATTGGCTGGGTCTTTCTTACGATGCTGGAAACCTGAGGTTGCGTCAGTACAATTGACATCGGATACTCCTGAGAGTTGCGTTTAGAAATAGCATAAGCCGAATGATGTGGAAAACGTTTAAAATGAGGGGGTAAAAATCAAAAAAATGATGAAATTTTGGATAAAAAGTTAAAATAATCGTGAAATTTCTGAGTATGACGACTGAAGATACCTTAAAAACACAACTGGTGATTGTAAGACGGAGTATACTTTTCAAACTGAGGGCTGGTTCAGGATATAGCCTGCCTTGGGCAAATTGCGAATCAGCCTGGGATTATCTGGATCCTTTTCTAGCTTGTGCCTCAGCCGGCTAATCCACGACCTCACCAGTTGAATATCATCGCGGTATTCAGGTCCCCACACACGCGAGAGAAGGTAGCTATAGGTAACAAGACGACCGGCATTGTGGGCCAGTTCACCCAGTAAGAGCCATTCTATGTTGGTCAGATATTTTTCTTCACCGTCGACAGTAACTACTCGCTTTTCAAAGTCGATGTTCATGCCTTCAAAGGAGAGTGTTCTCAATGCCTTTCGGGCTTCTGCGGGTTCGAAGCGGCGCCTTAAGGCCTTGATCCTGGCTAACAGTTCATCAGGATTGAACGGCTTTGAGAGATAGTCATCAGCACCTAACTCAAGTCCCCTGATTTTATCAGCATCGGCACCTCTGGCACTAAGTACTATCACTGGCACTGCGGAAAAGTCGCGTATCTCCTTAAGAGTCTCCAGACCATTCTTTTCCGGCATTATCATGTCCAGTACCATCAGGTCAGGTTCCTGAGCCTTAGCCTGCTCCAGAGCCTCAATTCCGTTGCTGGCTGTCAGAACATTGTACCCTGCGCCCTTAAGCTTGGGCCGGAGAAAGTCCAGAATCTGCTGGTCATCATCGACTACAAGTATAGTAAACTTCTTCATATTCATAGAGACATCTCGTAGGCACCTGCCTTAGATTTTAATGATAGCCCGCTGTTTGCCAAATGTCAAAGTTTGTTTTTGGAGGAGTAAATTTATCCCCTTCCTCCAAGGCATTTCCTTCTGTCCGCAAATTGACATGCGGAGTTGACAAAGAGCCTGCGAGGAGAGTAACTTAAAGATAACATGGATATATGAAGTGACTGGGACCAATTTGACTAGGGTTTGCTTTAGGTGGTGGTGAGATGAAAACAGGGCGCTGGAACCGTCAGTCTGAACAGGAGCTTACAGATGGTAATAGCTGGCGCCCTTTATTATTTGAAATGAGATCAAAATCTGACCTCTCGTATAAGGAGGAAGTAGAATGGCAAAAAGAACCCCTGGCGAAAAAACAGAAAATATCACAACAAAGGCAAAGGAACTGCCGAAGGTAGCGGCCGGCATTGCCGGGCTGGATGATGTACTGTATGGGGGCTTCCCGGCAGGGCGGACGACGCTCATCAGCGGGGGGCCCGGTACCGGAAAGACCGTTTGCGGCATGGAGTTCCTTTATCGCAGTGCCGTAAACGGTGAGCCGGGCATCTTTGTCACTTTCGAGGAGCGGGCTGAGGCAGTACGCAGGAATACATTGACTCTGGGATGGGACTTAGCTTCTCTTGAAAAGAGAGGTAAGTTATTTCTGTTCGGGGCACATGTAGACCCGCAGGCTGCCATTTCCGGTGACTTCAACGTGAAAGGACTGCTTGCCATCATGGAAGGGAAAGCCAAGTCCATGGGAGCCAGGCGCATCGTGATTGATGCGGTGGACGTCCTTATGCGCATCTTTAATGACCCGATGCGCGAACGTAACGAACTCTATGCCCTGAATGATTGGCTGAATGACCATGAAATGACAGCTGTTCTCACCGTGAAAACATCTGCGGGCGGGGACATCATGCCTCGCTATGAATTTCTTGACTACATGGCCGACTGCGTTATTCAGCTTGACCACCGCGTTGTTGAGCAGGTATCGACACGCCGAATGCGGGTGATCAAATATCGTGGCTCGAGCTACATGCACAAGGAACACCCCTTCGTCATTACTGATAACGGTGTCAATATTATTCCCATCATGACTGTTGGACTACAGCACAAAGCGCTTGGTGCAAAGGTCTCCGCCGGCCACCCCCGGCTGGATGCCATGCTGGACGGTGGCTACCGACGTGCCTCCTGTGTCCTCTTATCAGGGACACCAGGTACCGGCAAGACTACGCTGGCCAACGTATTTGTTGTGGCTGCCTGTGAGCGTGGCGAAAAGGTTTTGTATATCAACTTTGAGGAATCGGAAGAGGCAATCGTGTCTGGTATGCTCAGCCCGGGTATTGACCTGCGTCCGGCGCTGCGGGATGGCAAGCTGCGGCTTATGGCAGCAGCGCCCGAAGTCATGGGCGCCGAGGAGCACCTCTTCCAGGCGCTGAGGGCCATAGAAGCGTTTCAACCAGACCACGTGGTCGTTGACGCCATGTCATCATGCCGCCGGATGGGCACGGAGCAGGCTGCTTATGAGTACCTGATACGCCTGACAAATGCCTGCAAGGAGAAAGGCCTGACGATGATACTCACCAATCAGACCGCGGGCTTTCAGAATGAACACGAGATTACCGGCATGGACATCTCATCAATCATAGATACGGTCGTCTTCTTACGCTTCATCGATATAGGCGGTGAAATCAACCGCATGTTAATGATTATGAAATCCCGGGGCCAGAAAAGCTCCAACCAGTACCGGGAATTCGTCATTACTGATAAGGGCATTGACGTTCTGGATGTTTATGTGGGCGGGGGAGGTGTGCTAACCGGCGCCGCCCGGCAGGAACAGGAAGCCAGTGAGGCGCTTGAGGCGCGGCGCAAGCGGGTAGAAATTGAACTGAGAGAGCACGAAATCAAGCAGAAGCGAGCGGCGTTGGAAGCGGAGATTGCCCGGCGACGGGCGGAACTCGAAACTGCCGAAGCGGAGTTGAAAGCATTGCAGCTTGAAGAGGGGGTGGTTCAAGAGAGCCGTGATATTCGGGGAAAGATACGGGGTGAGGATGCCAACAGTTTGCGGCTCAAAACAGGGGGGCAAAAGCGTAAGGGAAGAGGCGCTGGTCGCAAGGAGGGCACAAAATGAATCAGTCTGACCGGAAAGCGGAGACAAAGGGCACAGAAGCCCAGGGAGAAACATACATACTGCGGCTCTTTATGGTTGATGATGAACCGAACTCCAGGCAAGCTAGGGAGAATCTGGAGCGGCTGCAACAGACTTATCTGAAGAGGCCCCATAAGAAAGAAATCGTTGACGTACTGGAGGATTTCCAGACGGCGCTGGAAAACAATGTACTGGTCACACCATGCCTGATTTTGGTTTCTCCCCTGCCCAAGGTCACCGTTTTTGGCAACCTGAACGACACGAAAAGGGTCGTTGCGGCGCTGCGGTTGACGTGAGGTGAACGATGGGCAGCAAAAAGCCAACGTACGAGGAACTGGAAAGTCGGCTAACAGACGCTGAGGCGGTCATTACCACCCTGCGGAGGGGTGAAGTGGACGCTATCATCGGCGAGCGTGACGTGGCTCTGCTTCGCGCCAAAGAAGCAGAGCAGGCGCTACAACAGTCACAGGCAGAACTAGACATCAGAAACCAGATCGCTAACATCTTCCTCACTGTTCCTGATGATGAAATGTACGGGGAAGTCTTGCAAGTCATTTTGAAGGCTATGCGCAGTAGATACGGAATCTTTGGCTATATAGATGAGCTGGGAGACCTGGTAATACCATCTATGACCAGAGATATTTGGCAGAAATGCGAAGTTCGGGATAAGACAATTGTGTACCCCCCTGAGAATTGGGGCGGGATCTGGGGCCGGGCACTGAAAGAAAAGAAGACGCTTTATACGAATCGAGACTTGCATGTGCCCGAGGGACACATTCCTATAGTTAGGGTTATTGTTGTGCCCATTCTGTACCATCAGGAGCTAATTGGACTCCTAGAAGTCGCGAACAAGGAGACTGATTATGACGAGAAGGATAAGAGTTGTTTAGAAACCATTGCTAACTATATAGCACCTATCCTAAATGCGAGGCTGGAGAGGGATAAGCAGGAAAAAGAGCGCAGGCGGGCAGAGGAGGCGCTGCGCCAGAGTGAACACGACCTGAATCGTGCTCAGGCTGTGGCTCAAACGGGGAGCTGGCGCTTGGATGTTCGACACAACCAACTTCTATGGTCCGATGAGACCCACCGAATCTTTGGCATCCCCAAGGGGACGCCCATGACCTACGAGACTTTCCTCTCAAGTGTTCACCTGGAGGACCGGGAATACGTTGACCAGAAGTGGACAGCGGCCCTTCGCGGCGAGCCGTATGATATTGAGCACCGCATCATCGTGGGAGATGAAGTGAAGTGGATTCGCGAGAGGGCGGAGCTGGAATTCGACTCGCGGGGCTTGCTTAAGGGCGGGTTCGGAACAGCTCAGGATATCACGGAGCGCAAGCAGGCAGAGGAGAGAATCAGGGAACAAGCTCAAATACTAGAGCAGGTACATGATGTCGTTATCTGCACAGACTTGGAAGGATATATATTAAGCTGGAATATAGGCGCCGAGCGTGTGTACGGTTATTCGGCAGAAGAAGTTCTGGGGAAGCACATATCATCCATGTACAAGGACGAGCAAAGCAAAAACCCCTTTTATCAACAGGTAATCAAGCCACTCCTGGAGAAGGGAAGCCATGATGTAGAAGTGGAAGTACCGACCAAGACAGGTGAAGAAAGATTTGTCCACCTCTCGTTCTCAGGGATCAGGGACAGCAGTGGTAATGTAGCTATGATATGTGGTTACGGAATCGACATCACCGAGCGCAAGAAACTGGAGCAACTGAAAGATGAATTTATTGGCTTGGTTTCCCACGAACTTGGTAGCCCTTTAACCGTGATTACAGGTTGTCTGAACACTGTTTTAGATCAGGCAACGAATCTGTCTGAACAGGAGGCAAGCCACCTGTTGCGAAATGCTGCCAAGGAAGCAGATGCTTTGACTCACCTGCTGGGAAATCTCCTTGAACTTGCCCGGGTTCAGGCGGAGAGGCTCTTCCTTCATGTTGAGCCAGTAGAAACCGACATCGTAGCCAGGAATGTGATTGAAAAGATGACGGAGCAATATCCGACATATGAATTGTTGTTGGATTTCCCCGAGGAACTTCCTCCAGTTGATGCTGACCCGTTACGAGTAGAGCGCATTCTGTATAATCTTCTGGATAACGCCTGCAAATATTCGCCGAAGGGGAGCAAAGTGAGGGTATTCGCCAAACCTGATAAGGATAGCGTAATTATTGGGATTAGTGATCAGGGTGTGGGCATAGCTACCTCTGATCGGGAGAAAATCTTCCAAGCTTTCGAGCGTATAGATTCGAGCGTGTCTGGACGAGGTAAGGGTACCGGTATCGGACTCTTGGTTTGCCAGAGGTTGGTAGAAGCTCACGGTGGACGAATCTGGGTCAAGTCAGCATCCGGTAAGGGTTCTACCTTCTTTTTTAACCTCCCCTGCAAGCGTAAAGGCTGAAGGTCGGTCTGATTGACTATCAGTCTAATTCTTTTTTTCGTGTTGTTTCAACTTCTAGTTGCGTCAGGACAGCGTAATGGAGAGAAATTTTTTTGATAATCTTGCGCTTACAATACCTATAATGCTTGCTGGAATTTCTGGCGTATCAGCTTTTGTAACTGGATTTATCAGCATCATTAAAAGCAAGGAACGGTCAATTCTCGTTTTCCTGACGACAACAATAGGGTTCCTTGTTCTAGTCTTCTGACTTGGTGAAATTGTGTCCCCACATTAGACTTAGCCACCTCCAATTCTTGAAGGTGCACTCATAACTGGCGAATAATACGGCTCAACTAAATATATATGTTACAACTTGCATGATGTCACATTAAAGTAGATTGTTGGACAACAATAGCTTAAATTGTTCAATATGAAATAGAAGGGAGCTATAGTTGATATTACTATAGCTCCCTTTTGACTGTAGTTATCCCCGTAGATTTAATCGATCCAATGGGGCGAACTTCTGATGTTGTATCGTAATATGGTTTGATGCCAGGTTCACATAGTGCCGTACCATCTCTAGGGTAGAATGCCCCAATATCTGCTGAAGAGTAAATACATCACCGCCATTAATCAGAAACCTTGTAGCGAAAGTATGTCTACAAAGGTGAGCATGAAGCCTGTAAACTCTCGATCTCTGAGACAGTCTGGTAAACATCAGCTTCATACTATTCTCGGTTAAAGGTTTGTTACTAGTAGATAGGAATACATTGTCGATAACAGGATTAATCGGTTTAGGCCTGAACCGGAACAAGTAGCGCTGCAGTGCCCTTTGAGCATTATTTCCAATGGGCACAATACGCTCCTTTTTACCTTTACCCATCACCTTAAGGTAGCCCTCATCCATATGAACATCGTCCACCTTAAGATTGACAAGTTCGCCTATCCTTAGCCCAGTATCAAGTAAAATCATGAAGAGGGTCTGATTCCTGGCATCAGAAGGTGATGTACTAAAAACGTTGAGTATGGTACCTATTTCTTTATCTGACAGCGTAGAGACAACTTTCCTGGTGACCTTTGGTGGCTTCAAATCTTTAGCGAGGTTGTTTTGAGCCAGTCCTTCTAATACTAACCAATTAAAGAAAGCTCGTAGAGTTCTAACATGGCCATGGACCGTCGCTGCTGATAGCAACTCTGTCTTCGCTGGTGTATAAGGATGGTTTTCATACCTTGTTTTCTTCAGTAGGTAGAGGACGTATTCACGGAGTAGTTTTGTATCAATATTGTCTAGTGAATCAGGAAGATGCCTGTTTTTCAGGTAATTACGGAAGCTCTTTAAGTTTGCTGAGTACCAGGATATGGTTTTAGGGCTCTTACCTTCGGCCTTGTTACAAACCTCGTAGTATTCTACGAGTTCAGATAATTTATGTGCCTTTTCCGGGGTATTTACATGAGTTGTCATTCTGGATCCTAACCTCCATTATTGTATTTAGTCGGTTCAGACCCAGCGCTTGAAAAATCAGGGTGTTAAAACGAGTCAGGGTGTCAAAGCGAATCAGGGTGTCGAAAATACCGTTTTCACCTCCTTTCGTGCCTGATTTGACACTCCCTGACTTTTAATCAGGGTATCGCAGGTTCGAGACCTGCACGGCCTACCACTTTTTGAAGCTAAAAAGCCCCTACATCCTTAATAAAGAATGGGGGCTTTTTTGTTTTAGCTAACGGATAGCTAACGCAGGATTTCTTTCGTTTCGTTTTCCGAATTATCCTGATTTTCAGGTAAAACTATATCATCAAAACGGTTAGCCGCGGCTTGCTGTAGACCTGGAGCAACGTGGCTGTAAGTATCAAGGGTAATCTGTATGCTGGCATGACCCAGCCTTTCCTGCACTATTTTGGGGTGTACGCCTTGCTTGAGCATTAGCGATGCATGGGTATGCCTTGCATCATGCAGGCGAATACCTTTCAGGCCAGTACGGCGTGCCAGTTTAGTCCAGGCATGACTTACCGTGTTTGGTAGTAGTGGCTTGCCGTCTACTTTGCAGAATACCAGGTAATCATCGGTAAGCGTTAAACCAAGAACCTGTCTTGTTTTCTCTTGTTGCTCTCGATGCTGTCGCAGAACAATGGCAGTGGATGGTGAAAGGGATATTAACCGGCATCCTTTAGCGGTCTTGGGCTGCCTGAATATCAGGCTGCCATCCCGAAGTTGGTGAAGCGCCCGGGTAACCGATAACTGGCATAATATCAGGTCGATATCAGACCATCTAAGGGCTAATAATTCAGACCGCCTCATGCCAGTAAATAGTACCAGGTAGAATAGGGCATAATAGGGGGTAGATTTGGCGAACTCCAAGAAGATATGGATGTCAGACTCATTCATTGTGTGCATCTCATGACGCTGCACTTTTGGGGGTTCTACAGCATCCGCCGGATTACGAAATATAATTCCTAGCTTAACGGCATCTCGAAGAGCCTTATGCAGGGTAACGTGTATATAACGGACAGTACGATGACTCAGTCCGATTGCTAGTTTTTCCGAATATACATGCTGTAGGTGCTCCGGCTTCAATTGAGTCAGGTGAATTTGACCTAGAGATGGTATCAAATGACGCCATACAATATTTTCATAACCTTCAGCCGTCCTCGGGGCGAGGTTGGACCAACAGCAATCCCTTAGCCATTTTTCAAGGTAATTTGCCAGAGTAGTCTTACCTGGTTTAGTAAAGATTCCATTGTCGAGTTGATGAAGTAATTCGGCAAGTCGCTTCTCAGCGGCCCTTTTCGTGCCTTTGACACTTATCCACTGCTGCTTACGCTTACCTGTTGCCGGATCCGTACCCAAGTTCAAGACAATAGTGTAACTGTCTTTATACCGTTTGACTATATGCCCTCTCATTTTATCCCTCCCTCATCGCCAAATAGTAGCACTGGTATCGCGTAAGATAGATATACAAACTGTCCACAGCCACAACTGGAGTGCTCAAGTAAATCATTAAGATTTTTCACCTGAAAGATTACGGCTGTTTCCGTGTTTTTTGGTTTTTTCAACGTCATAGTCCTTTAAGATCGTATCGTACAAAACCCGAGCTGCCGCATAACGAATGGCCTTATCATCAAATGGCAGGTCCCAGAAATCCTCAGTAATAAAATACTCTTTATCGAGCAGTGAGGTATCTATGTATTTCCCGCCAGTAATCTCGTTTATCTCTTCCCATACTGCATACACATCAGCAATCATATAAAACATCCATAAGTATTCCTTTACCGGCTTTTTTATGGCATTCTCTAATTCTTTCGGATACCTCTTCATATAAATCTCTCGTATCAGATGATATAGACGGGCTATCCATTGTGCTTGTCTAATT
>Ga0209636_10009042_pt1 | contig 10151 bp, 9 predicted proteins | sample DeeMarSWOR152_54_FD_187464 | JGI IMG/M metagenome (GOLD analysis project Ga0209636, IMG submission 187464) | Marine sediment microbial communities from White Oak River estuary, North Carolina - WOR-1-52-54 (SPAdes) (version 2) | ecosystem: Environmental > Aquatic > Marine > Intertidal zone >... | reverse complement strand
GGTGGTGCCGCTGGTCTCCCCGATAACCCATCCGGACCTGTCGGCCCAGTATCGTCGGGGCACGAAGTCCTCGATGGGACGAGTCGCCAATGCGCCTTCATCCATGGGACCGAGAAGGACGAGATCAGCCATGGAATGAACATCCCTGAGCGGCTGAATACCCAGTGCACTGGCCCTCTCCAGCCAATATGGAGAGCCCTGGTGGGGATCGAAGTGGATCCCAAGGATATGGTTTAACCAGCGATTTAGCTTCCCATCATCCATTCCGACCTCTCGCAAAGCGCGGGGGAAAAGGGTAGAGCAGGGCAGGCAGAATCACTATATCTCCGATCCAGGCGGAGATCATGGTCACGCCCCCCAGTAGGCCGAAGAAATAGATGGGCCTGAAGTCCGCCAGCAACAGAACGAAAAAGCCGATTGTGGTTACGAGCGATGTGAAGGTGATCGGCCTTGCCAGGTGGACGAGCGTACGGTGAATGGCTATCTCCCAGCGGTTCCCCTCGGCGCATTCAGAACGCAAGCGTACCAGGAAGAAGACTGTATCATCCACGGCAATGCCAATGGCTATACTGGCGACCATTATCGTGGCTGCATTCAGGGGGATATGGAAAATAGCCATGATCGCCAGCAGGATGGCAATGGGGAAGAGGTTGACGATGCTCCCGAAAAGGGCGATGCTGGGGGAGCGGAAGATGAGGAACAAGAGGGCGATGATGGTCAAGCAGGCGATGCCAAAACTCTCGATCTGGGTTTTGATCAGTTCCTCCTGGACCCTGTTTAACAGGACAACGGTTCCCGTCAGTCGAACACGAACCCCGTCGGAGGCGATGCTGGTCATACGGGATTTGATTTCATCAACCAGCCTATTAAAGCCCATTGATTCCATGGCCTTGACAAATATGGACATGCGGATGTGCTGCCCCCATGGGAATACCGTAACCTTGATATCGGGCATATCGCCGAGCTTTCCGGTGAGTCGGTAGGCGTAGTCGAGGATATCCCCCTGTTGCCCGCGGAAATCCAGCTCGACCGTGGAAAGGCCGGATAGGTTGTGCGAGATGAATTGATGATCCTTCAGAATCCGCGATTCCGGTTTGAAAAAGGTGAGGACATTGGATTCCACCCTGACTGAGGTAACCAGGAAGACCGGAAGGAAGAGGACAGCGACACCCAGCCCTGAAATGAGCCACTTCCATTGTCGGATTATTGAGGGATTCACATGGAGGTCCCGTGGAACTGAGGTTTTGGGAATGAAACGGGAGAATCTGGATTTCGCGCACAGTTTCAGAATTCCCGCAGGCAACACCACGTTGCTCAGGAAACCAAACCCGATGCCCATCGCGGCATACAATCCCAAATCACGAACGGGCTCCATATGGCTGAACAGAAGCGAGAGAAAACCTATTGCGGTGGTTAAACTGGCAATGGCATACGGCACGAGAACAGCCCCAAGCGCCTCAGAGATCGCCTGGTTCAGGGAACCCTGCCCCGTATATCTGAGCCGCAGATGATGGATGAAGTGGATACTGCCCGTCAGTGATAGGACCCAGAGCAAGACGGGCAGCACTGTCGTGATCATGTTGAAGGTCATGCCCGATGCCGTGGCTGTTCCCAGCGTCCACAGGACTGCTGTTCCCGATGCGACAACTGCGATAACCATATAGAAAGCGGATCGGAACACAAGGAACAGGCTCCCCAGGGTAACGGCAAGAGCGGCCATCAAGAAGAGACGTGATTGATATTCCGAAGTTCGATCCAGCTCGGCATTCAATACCGTTGGGCCGCCGAGATGGAAGGAATAACGATCCCTATGGGGGGATAAGGCGGCTTCAATGCCCTTCATGAGGGCCTTGCGGCTCCCTATTTTTCCCGCATCGGGGAGGAGCACCAAAATGCCCGCTGTTTCTTTGTCCTCTGAGATCAGGATGTGTCTGAGAACTGTGGATCTTGGATCCCCAAAGCGGGTGATGTCGATGACCTCAATGCCATTCCCTATTCCCTTGAGATCCTCGGCTATCGCCTCTATTTCGGAAGTGAGCTGTTGGGGTGGTACATGATGAACTGAAAAGGCGATGAGGACCCACTCATCGCTCCCATATTCCCGTTGGAATTCCCTGTAATCCCGATATTCCTTGCTCTGATGATCGAGCCAGACATCGAGGCCATTGTCGACGGCTATTTTGGGGAGATGCCATAAAGGCCAAGCCCCCAAGAGCGGGAAAAGCACCATCAAGGGGATTGCCCTATTGGTAATGAATTGGCTGACCTTGGTCATTTGCCATCATCTTTCGGCTCAAAGGGGTACGACTTACAGAATTCCGTTAGGGCAGTGGCCACCTGCAATGCCTTTTCCATATTGCCCTCGATATTCACCCGCCCCTCGAAAAACGCCTGCTGGGGCTGATAGCGGCCCCTGGCTATTTCCTCGAAAGTCGCTGCGCCCATCACAAAGCTGCACTCAGATGGGGCGGGGCCGCGAGAAACAGAGCCAAGGGTCCCTTGGGCTATCTCCAGGACCCACGTTTCGGTTTTCCCATCGTGAATCGTAATGGAGACGACCGCGCTCAAGCTCTTCAGGTCTTTAACCAGTTGTTCGTGGAGCTTCCCCATGAGGAACTCCTCGAAATATCTCTCCGTATAGGTCAAGGCTTGTTCCCCTCCTTCTTGGGGTAATGTGGTGAACTGATGCTTTCCCCAATTCTGATCTACCGCATAATTCAGGATTTTTCGAAAATAGCTTTCATTGAGCTCCGGGAAGGCAGCGTCATAATTCCTCAAAAGGGAACGGGTATTCGTTACATCGAACTCGGGCTCGCCGAACATGTAAGGTCTATAGTGAGAAAGGGAAGTTGCTTTCCCGGAGGGGGACTGGTCGACAAGCTCGATGCGCAGCCCGAAAAGCCGCTCGGCAATGGAGATGAGTTCCGCGAATTTCAGTGGGGAGGGATTCGTTATGTGAAAGACCCTTCCCTCGCATTCGGGGCATTGGGAAATGTCCCAGATCGCCCCTATGGCAAAATCAACGGGAAGGATATTCAAGCTTGCCCCGGGTCTTGCTTCCAAGATTACGGGCGAGGTCTTCCTGCGAGTCGAAAGTTGATGGAACAGCTTCATATAGGGATAAATGCTGGTGAATCGTATTGTGCGACCGTGGACCGAATCGCCGATCAACACGGCAGGCCGGAAAACGGTATATGTCAAACCGTTCTTTCGGCAGTGAGAATGAACGTGATGTTCCGCGAGAAATTTCGTTTCTTCGTAGGGGTTTTTCCACCGTGGAGGCGTTTCCAACTCTCGTTCAAACACACGGGATTCAGTATCGCCCGCAATATAGGCGCTGCTCATGTGGAACAAATGTGCCCGCGACAGTTCCGCTAGGTTCAGGATATTCCGGGTGCCGCCGATATTGACCGCTCGGGCTTGTGCTGCCTGGTGGTTTTGGAACCCACAAAATGCGGCCGCATGATACGTGGCTGACAATCCATCGGCCAATTGTTGCCATTTGTCGCCGGATAACCCGAATTGCGGTTCTGCGATATCACCTTCGTAGATTTCAATATCAGGCCGCAGTTGGCCCCATTGATCATGGGGAAGGCCAACCATGGTAAGAGTTAGCCTTATGCGTTCTTCGGAGGATTGACCTTGACTTGTGCGAACTAAAAGGCGAACCGAGTGTCCCTCCCGCAAGGCCTTCATGGTCAATAGGCACCCAACTAATCCGGTGGCACCGGTTATGAAAATCGTCTTCTTCCTCTTCATGGATCCTCGCCTCTAGGTCATCAAATTTGGGAGAAGCAGCGTAATGTGGGGAAACAGAATCAACAGGGCAAGGGTACAAATATCCGTCACGACAAACCACGTGACACCGCCAAAGATATCCCTCATGGAGAATTCCGGAGCTATCCCCTTGATGATGTAGAGATTCATTCCCACGGGCGGAGTTATAAGGGCCAGCTCAACGAACTTCACCATTATGACGCCGAACCAAATGGGGTTGAGGCCCAAGGCCACAACCGTGGGAAAGATTACGGGCAGGCTGATCAGCATCAAGGACAGGGCATCGATGAACATACCGAGAATGATGAAGACGAGCCCAAGGCCGAGGATTACCAGAACTGGTGGCAGGTCAAGGCCCGTGATGAATTCCAGAACAAGCTGGGAAGCCTTGGTGACCGTGAAGAAGGGAACCATGAGCATGGCGCCCACGGCTATCGCGAAGATCGTGGCTGAAGAGTACGTTGTGTCAAAGAGTGCCCCCTTTATGGCTTTGAGGGTCAGCCTTCCCGTGAAAACACCCAGCACCGTGACGCCGAGAACACCGACTGCTCCAGCTTCTGTGGGGGTACATAATCCAGTGTATATGGCGCCCAAAACGATAGCCGCAATAGCTGCAATCCCCCAGATATGTTTGATGCTGGAGAACCTCTGACCCCACGTGACGTCACGAACTGCCGGAGCTATTTCCGGATTCCTGACGCTCCTTATGACAACGGAGATCATAAACATGGCTGTTGTGAGCAACCCGGGGATGAACCCGGCCATCAGGAGCTTGCCAATGGATGTCCCCGTCATTATTCCATAGAGGACCAAGAATATGCTGGGCGGTATGAGAATGCCGAGCGTTCCTCCGGCGGCTACACTCCCTGCCGCTATCTGCTTGTCATAACCATATCTTCGCATTTCCGGAATACCTATCTTGCCCATAGCCGCCGCTGTAGCAAGGCTGGAGCCAGAGCAGGCTGCAAATGCGGCGCAACCCGCTAATGTTCCCAATACCAAGCCCCCAGGAAAACGACCCAGCCATGCACGGGTGAACGTAAACAGTTCCCTGGTAAAGCCAGCTTCAAAAGCCAACTGGCCCATGAGTATAAACATAGGAATAACGGTAAATGTGTATCCGGAGGCAAAATCAAAGGGATAGTAGGTCAAGAGGCCTGTTGCTACACTTCGGCCGGAAACAATACATAAGCCCAGTATTCCGACAAGCGCCATGGCAAAGCCAATGGGCATGCCAATGGCCATCAGGGCCAGCATCAAGAGAATTGTCAAGAGAACGAGCTCCATGGCCCCCATGAGATACCTTTCATGAGAAAAGCCATTGACTTGCGCGACGACGAGTGCTCGGCTCTTTGCGGGGTTTCGGAGGTCTATGGCTATTTTTACTACAATCGATTGGACTCGATATGGGCGTATCGAACTCACCGTGAAAACACCGCCCCAAATTACGACATATGCCCACGATAATTTGTCCACAGAGCAATGAGCCACCAATGACGACAAGGGCCCTCCCCGGCCACAGGGGAAGGGCGACGTTAACCATTGTCTCCCCCGTCCGCCATGCATGCAATCCCCCCACTGCTCCATACCATGTAATCAATACATAAACGCCAAGGGAGAGCAGCAAGCCCACGGTCTCCAAAATACGTTGCAGCCGCAACGATAAACGCGAAACCACAAAATCAACCTTGATGTGGCCGCCTCGTGTTACCATGCCATAGGCGAGCGGCAAGAACACTACGGCAACCATAAAGTAATGACCGGTCACCTCCGTTGTGCCCATAATGCTTCTACGCAAGATGTAACGGAGAAAGACATCCGCGCAGGTGAGGAGCATCATGGAGATCAAGATTCCCACTACAACACGGGCTAGATAGACGGATGTCAGGTCAATAATCGACACTATTGACCGGGCAAAATGAGAGACCTTAACGGCCACCTTCATGCCTCTACTCCCCTACCGTTTCTCCCAGGGATAGCCCTTTGCATCCACCTCAGCTTGATATTTGGATTCAGCCCTCAAGAACACCTTCAGGGTTTCCTCTCCTGGTAATCCTTTTCCCTCCATGCTCTTGGCCCACATTTCCGCCACTTCCTCGCCAACCCGTTTGAGCCTATTCTTGTCACCAGCATTCAGCTCATAGACCTTCACGCCAACCGATCTGAAGGCCTCCAGGATCTTTTTCTCCGATTCCATCATGTTCTTCGACAAGGAGGCGGGGAACTCATTGCTAACCTCCATGACCACTTTCTGGATATCGGAAGGCAACATTTTCCATGTATTGAGGTTAATCGTTCCGAAGCCAGCGTTGTTTACCCCGATTCCCTCAAGCATGAGGAGATGTTTACACACCTCGTGGAAACGAAGTGGTTCCATATGCGACAGTCCAGCAGAAGCCGCCTCCGCCGTACCCCTCTGCAGCCCCTCGTAGGTTTCAGTCATTGGGATAAAAACAGGGGCGGCACCCAATTTCTCGTATAAGGTGGCCATCTGGGCGGATGCCCGTATCTTCATCCCTTGCAGATTATCGAGAGTTTCTATTGACTTTCTTGCTATCACCCGTTGGCTTCCAGTCGCCTGGGTCCAGAGGGCTTTTTGGTTGAACTTCCTGAACTCTTCTTGGATTGGGGCATAACTATTTATGAGGTCTTGCATGGCTCTATGGTTTACATAAATGTCGGAGCCCCCGATGGGGTTTTGGCCTACCGTCGCCAAGGGGGTTTTACCAGGATTGAACACGGTAACCACTTCCCCAGTGTCCGCCAGTCCAATGGCTATTGCCTCGATCACGGACTTCGGCCTGGCGAGAGTTCCGCCGGAATAAACTTCTATCTTCAATCTCCCATCGGTCCGTTTTTCTATTTCACTTGCCCACCATTGGAACATCTTCGTAAATAGGCTGGGAGGCGGTTCAAGATTGGCAAATTTCAGTACTATCTGCTTTGACGCTCCTTCCTTTACCTCACCCGCATAGGCGACCTTATTAAAGGTCGTCACGAACCAGCCTATTGTTACCGTAATGCTGATCCCTACAGCAAGAACAATGGGCAATTTACGGCACTCCCGCGAGTGATTCGTCTTTAGTCCTTTCATCTGGGGTGAGGTGAGGTTGAAGAATGCACGTTTTTCCCCACCTGGCTCTGCCTTTGAGAAGGGATTTGTGATAAGGGGGCCTCCAATGCCTGGCGTCCGGAGCGCGAAAAGCTTCAAGCGCTCTGAAAGTCTTGAGGAAACGTTGTGAAATCCTCAAGTTCGACGGTATTCCTCCATTGTTGGACCACGACAACAGTGCGGAGCATGCGTCAATGAAAGAGGAGAGGGTAGCGAGCGAAGGATGATCCCTACATTTGGCTCATGTAGAGCTTTTCATAGGTCTCCTCGAGTCGGGCGAGGTGTTTCGTCTCGTCCTTTTGTAATTTGGAGAAAACATCTTCCATGGGCGCGCCGCCGCACTGGGTGGCCATTTGCTGGTAGAAATCGACGGAACGTTTTTCATCGTGCATGGCGAAGGCCAGGGCGTCTTGAGGCGTTGCATTCTCATCAAGGGGTTTTTCCTGAACGAACAAGGTCAGGTTCATGGTGGGACCGGCTTTCTCTTCCTCGCCGTGAAGGGCCACCGTCTCCCCGACCAAGGCCTTTTCGAGGGCATGCCTATGTTCCAACTCCTCCGCAGCCAGCTCCTTGAGGAGCTTGCGCGCCGATGGGTCCTTCACGATCTGCAGGGCTCGGCGGTAAATTTCGAAGCTTTTCCCTTCCTGCTCGATGGCTTTCTCCAAAGCCGCTTCCAATGTATAACAGACTGCTTCCATGAGTAACCTCCCTATGGCTTCGACGAGATATGCCTTTCAATCGGGTCTTATTCTACCGTTAAAGCCCTCAGAATTTCAACACGTATTCATCCCGAGTGAGAGGTCTTCGAAAAACTCGCTCTTCGCTGCTCGGAAATATTCTCCCTCGGAGAAAAACCTTGTCCCTTCGCTCAATATTTGCGGTCTCTTGCCCGAATTTCCCTCCGCTCACTGAAAAGAATCTTGGACCATTCTAACGTTCGCTTCACTGCAAACCCAAAACTTGCCCTTCCGGCTCAAACAGTTGGGTTTGCGGCCGTTCCGCTTCACGAAGAATGGTTAGCCAAAATTCTTTAATGTTCTTCCGGGGAACCCGGGCAACGACCGCCTCCGAAATGGGAGCCCGCTCATTCTCGTCCAACAAACTTCGCTCAGGGACAAGGGCTTTCTCCAAAAATTGAGGAGGCCTCAGAACGAAAAAATCTTAATTCGCGCTCAGAGCTCGTTTTTCCGGTTCATCTGAAATCCCAATATTTTCCCTTGCCAAACCCGAAGAACTGATCATATTTATATCGACGCCATGAATTGGCAAAGGTACCCTTAGGGTTCGGGCAGGGGTGGGAGGGGATTTCTAAAGGGGATTCATCGCACCAATTTAAGGAGGATAGATGATGAGGGTTGACGTGGCGTTTACCGCTGACGAGGTCCAGTACAAGGATAAGCGAAATCGAATCGGCGTTGTTATCGATGTTTTGAGGGCGACATCATCGGCGATCATGGCCCTCAAAAATGGGTGCTCTACATTCATACCCATAACAACCATCGATGAAGCGAGGGAGATGGCGAGGAAATTCGAGCGGGCGAAAGTCCTCCTGGGGGGAGCGAAAAGAGGGGTCAAGGTTGAGGGCTTCGATCTCGGTAATTCCCCCAATGACTATAAGGAGGAGATCGTCAATGGGAAAAACATCATATTCACTTCCAGCAACGGGACAAAGGCAATGCACGAATTAAAGGGCGCCAAGGAGGTCCTCGTAGCGTCTTTCCTCAACGTATCGGCGGTGTGTAATGAGTTACTTACCCTCAAGAGCGATGTGCTCATCGCCTGTTCCGGGGATTTCGGCGTCTTTTCCTTGGGAGATTCCGTATGTGCCGGGATGATCGTGGACAAATTAAGCGAGCATTTATCAGGAGGAGTGGAAAGAAGCGATGCGGCCACTGTGGCACAGATGGTATACGGATTTCACAAAAAGGATATTCGGGGAATGCTCTTCCGTTCCGAGTGGGGGCAGCATCTCATAGGAATCGGCCTTGGTGAAGACATCGACACGTGTTCCGAGATAGATAGCGCGCCTATTGTCCCTCGGTTCAAGGACGGAGTGATTCGGGCGCTAATCAAACCATGAGCCTTTTGGAAGGGGAACCTCCAGGACGTGGCGGAAGGCAAGGTAAAAACCGGTAACTACCACTAAGCTCACCAGTACGGAAATGATGATGTTTTTGGTCTTCATCCGATCTTCACTGAGGTACCAGTTAAAGGCACCGTACATGAGATAGCTCGCTGGCAGAAACCCTACCTTAGGCATGAAGACGAGATAGACCACCAACATGCAGAGACCTATGAGGATGTTATTCCGTTCCACCACGCTCTCAAAGAAACGAAGTTTCTCGGGTTTGGCGATTCCCTTGATTACCATGACTACGCCGAGAGAGGCCAGGACGATGAGGGTATAATCGACAAAGACACCACCCAAGAGCGTCAGCCCCCGTGTTGGAATCCACGCCGTTACAGCGATAACAAGTGAGATAATCCCTATAATTAAATCCGCATTAAGCATATGAATTACAGTATCTTCTCGCCTATTTTTTCCCTGCTTCTCCAAGAGGCATACAGGGGCCATAGAGCGGAGAGTATGCACAGGGCGATGAGCACAAGCGATATGGGGCGTAGGAACATATAGGCCAAGATGGATCCTCCTGCCCGGCCACAGAGGACCGACTGAACCAAGCCCTCTTCCACATAGGGTCCCAGGATCAAACCCAGGACGATGGGGGCTGGGTGAAACTTCAGCTTATTGCTGATAAAGCCGATGACGCCGAAGAGGAACATGATCCAGACATCCAAGATATTGTTCCGGATGGAGTAGGAGCCGAGGATGGTCATGAAAATAATTCCCGGGGCCAAGTGGCGGGAGGGAATGTTGAGGATTCGCGGATAGAGGAAGGAACCGAAGCTTCCAATGACGGTGACGAGGCCTGCCGCCAGGAGCATAGACATGATGAAGGCGAAGGTCGTCGTTGCATGGGTGGAGAAGAGTTCATGTCCCGGACGCATGCCGTGCAACATCAGGGCTCCGAGGATGACCGCAGCAGGCGGGGACCCCGGTATTCCCAGGGTCAGCAAGGGGACCAACGAACCGGGCGCCATGGCGCTGTTGGCCGCTTCGCTCGCCGCCACCCCCTTTATCGTTCCCTTTCCGAACTCCTTTGGATTTTTATCCCATCGGACTGCCTCGTTATAGGAGACGAGGCTGGCGATATTGCCACCGGCCCCCGGGGCAATGCCGATGATGGTACCGATAACGGAG
>Ga0209636_10009041_pt1 | contig 10153 bp, 8 predicted proteins | sample DeeMarSWOR152_54_FD_187464 | JGI IMG/M metagenome (GOLD analysis project Ga0209636, IMG submission 187464) | Marine sediment microbial communities from White Oak River estuary, North Carolina - WOR-1-52-54 (SPAdes) (version 2) | ecosystem: Environmental > Aquatic > Marine > Intertidal zone >... | reverse complement strand
ATAAGATCCTGAAATAGCGGATTGTTCCTTTCTGCAATCCATCTTTTGCCATAAATATTACCTGCCCTGTATTTTTATTTTCCTGGTCCCGGTTAAACTGATAAACCACTGTTTCATCAATGACCGTGTTCTGTTCATTTACTTCGATAACCCGGAATGATCCGGGATCAATCCCCGAAATTTCATTCACTTCAGTTTTTAACTTATCCAAATCGACTGATATCTCTATTACTTTATCTGAAAAATCATTTTGATCAGCCATCACAGTTACCGGTATATAATACCTGTAATCATCTGTCAACTGATACCCCAGTGGAATGCTTTCTGCATTTCCTGTCCCACCCGCTTTTACGGCATCATTGCGCCAGACATGGAGGTACTCAAAATCATTCCAGGCAATGCTGATAATATCCATATCGCCATCCTGGTCAAGATCCGACAACCGGGCACCGGCGTGACTTTCTTTTCCTCTGTCAATAACATGTAAAGAAAATTCTCCTGATCCGTTATTTTCCCATATCTGCAACTCTTCTGCAGGACCTTTATGTTCGCAGGTGACAATATCCGCATCCCCATCGATGTCAAGATCATCCACTTCAAGGTTATTCATTGAATATTGGGTAACAATTGTATATCTGTTCCAGTTCCAGTACGCCGGATCTTCCGGAGCTTCAAACCAGTACATGCTGGCATCCGGCGTCATACCGGGCCACCTCTCTTCGGTTACAACCAGGTCGGTCCTCCCGTCTCCATTAAAATCTGCCGGAATAACTTTATCTCCATGAAAATCAGTCAATCCAATATGATGTTGTTCCCATTTATCATTACCATTACCTGGATTTTCGCACCAGACCACATCATTCATTCCTGTCTCCCGTGTATCATCCCTGCTCATAAACAGACAAACATCCATATCACCATCTGCATCCATGTCGCCTGCACTGACCCATTCCCCGTTACTTTGTTTTGCCACAACAGTTATGTTAGGCCAATTCCCTGCAAGTGGATTTTCCGGAATGATCAGGCAAAACAGGGCATTGGCATTCAGTAATATTTCCGGCTTTCCGCCGGGAATGACCTGGGCCAGGTTATACCCCTGGGTGCTGGTACCGTGATTGCAAACCGGCAATGTTCCGATCAGCCGGATATCCCAATCTCTGCATTCCTTATTTTTCGCTTCAATCCAGTATTGCCGGTTACATTTGACAGCGATAATATCTCCCAGTTCATCATCATCCACATTAAGAACCAGAACCGCGTCGAGGCTGTCTCCCAGTTCATTCCTTGTCCATTTGGCCTCCATATCTCCACCGGGATTTATATAAACCCATTTACCTGCAGCAATATCCCTTAAACCATCTCCATTAACATCTCCCATAGCTAGTCCAAACCAGTAGCCATCGCCTGCTGTCCTCCCTCCAAAACGGGGCCGCTGGTTATCCACCTGGATATAATGCCATTTTTCAAGACTCAGAGGTGTTATGTTTGCTTTGACATCACCTGACATATACCTTTCTTTTTTCTTATCCGCCATGAGATTTCTCCATATTTCGATAGGAGGTTGGTTATAGTTTCGAAGCCCGGCTACATCCATATCACCATCATTATCAATATCCCCAACCTGTGCACTGTAATTACCTTCATCTGTAAGCAAATGCCAATCCCACTTCAGTGCATCTCCCCGGTTTATAAAAATCCCGAATTTATGGGGAGTTTCTTCAGGGAAATTTGGCAATGTTCCGGCTAATACATCCGGATCACCATCCAGATCAAAATCGGCAACTTTAAGATTGTGGCATTTGTCAATCCTCCCGATTATGTGTTCTGTCCATATATTATTTGCCGGATCTCCCGGGTTCTGATACCATGAAACCGGGTATCCGGGTTTCTCGGAATGGGCCAGCACAACATCCAACCGGTCATCCAGATTCATATCCGCCACAGTAACTTTTGAATTGTTATCCTGCCAGTTACGGGTTTTCTGAGTATACCATTTTTCATCGATATTATGTTCGGGCCATTCCTGATTAAAAGGATCAGCAGGATTTTCAAGCCAGAATCCGTTCAGGATGATGTCTTCATCACCATCCTGATCAAGGTCGGCTGCTTCCATTCCTTCATGATGATGGATTTCAATAATTTTTTCCTGCCATGTTCTCCCTGATTTAAAATACAGGTATACCCTTGTATTTGAGCGGGCAGCAATATCCGGTTCACCATCAAGATTGAAATCCCGGATTTCAAAATCCTTAATGTATTCTGTTTCATCTATGTCATATCTTTTCCAGAGGGTGGAACAGGATAGTTTTTGCTTTCCGGGATTTTCGAACCAGCAGATCACTCCATCAATATCATTATTCAATCCAATTCGGCTAATAACATCCGGATCTCCATCAAGATCAAGATCTGCCACCTCCATATCACAGGCTCTGTACATCTGATAATCTTCAAAATCACTGATTTTCACAATGATATTCCTTTCCCATTCAGGATACCGGTACCAGACAATTGAAGAGCTCCCGGAATGATGGTGATTGACAGCGACAAGATCATTAAAACCGTCCAGATCGATATCGGCGATTTCCCGATGACCGGAGGCATTATGATCAACTGGAACAAAATTTAACTGAATATTTTGTGAAAAAGAAGAACATACCAGTATAAATATTAGTGTTAATAGTAAAATTGTTTTCATTTCCAACTATATTATTAATGAGAATAACCTTTACAATTAATGTGTTTTGCTATTAAATAATGCATGTTGTTAAATATGAAACTTTTATATATAGCCGCGCCGATAGCATGGCTATATAAAAAACTGATTATATGTATAATCGAATTTAATAGCACAACTTAATAGCACAACAGGTTACAAAATTCTTCAAAGGGGGTGTTTGAAAAAATTTATCATTTTCAGATACTACCCAGGTTAACGTTCAATATAAAATATTACCTGGCAAATTATCTAAATATATTCTTTGGATAATTGCACATCTGGTAATTGAGTTAATATTCAACCTTTCAAATATTTGATCAAACCGGGATTTACTGGTTAATCAATTATGTTATGATAAACTAGCTATTGAACTTCTCTTCTAAAAATCCTTTAAATTTCTTAATCCCCTCTTTAATGCCAGGATAAAGAAGTAATATCTTCTCCCGCAGGATACTCAACTTTTCTGATGAAAGATCGTAATCATAGGTGTGTCGGAAGACATGCCTGAATCCCATTAATTCACCTAAAACTGAATGGCTTTTTTCGGATAATATCCCGGGACGAATACCGGGAATAGACATTTTCATGCGTAATAAAAGATTTTTATGAAATCCTGAATTCCTGTCAATATTATTTTCGAAAGTCAGAGATATTTCTTTAAAAAGATCTTCGTATGATGAATATAAATTATGCAACTGATATGCGAGATGTACCAGTTTATCTTCATTCAGGGGCTTTAATTCATTAATTTTTTTTATGATATTCCTGATTATCTCTTCCTGATTTGAAATAAACGCCCATAATGTTGAGTATTTCTCTTTCATAATAAAGAGTGTTAGATAATTTTTAATCCGCTTGCCATTATTTTCTCAGCAAAACGGCAGTTTTCCAGTTCAATTATTTCAACTTTCCTTGACAGTAATTCCCCAACTTCAAAAATTGTCTGAAAATATCTTTCCTGTGAAAGACCTTCTACAGCAATATCGATATCAGATTGTGACCTGAACCTGTACGGAATTAATAAAGAGCCCGTAATATATAGTGATTTAACATGTAAGGATTTAAAATATTTTTTAAGCTCAACAACACATAGTTGAAGAATTTCCTGGCGTTTCTTTTCAAGATCATTTAGTTTTTGTTTTTCTAATTCTTCCAATATATGAGTAGAGAAAGCCATAATCAAATATTTGTTGCTAAATCAAAAATACAGAATTAATACTGAGACACAAAAAGTTATATGGTAATATTTCCCGGGGAGGTTAATGTTTCTACAAAAATGTATTAAAGCCTGAATAGACAATTAAGATACCCGGATAAAACTGATATCCGGCAAAATCCTGAACTTATAAATTATTTTGATATTCTTCCTTTATTTTTGATTTGATAAACTTTTCGATTCCCTCCGTACCAATATCGTATTTTGGCTGTAGATATTTAAATCCCGAATCTTTACTGAAATTTTTACCATTTGAAATAAAATTCAAAATGCCTTTGCTCTTTAAAACATAATCTGAATATGTTAATACCCTGTCAACCATTGGTTTTAGAAAGAAACCTTCCCGCAGGATACTGTATATATCATAATAATCACGGAATTTACTACGTCTCAGCATGATTTCTAATTTCAACACTCCTATTGTCTCAATATCAGGAATATAAATATTTATTGTTTTGGTTTCACGACAGGAGAACGGTTCCTTCTGATAGTATAGAAAGAAAGATTCACTTTATCAGCTATGAATTTAACCTGGTTGAAGTCTAATATATCCTCCTTTACATTCTTGCAAATCTTTTCCAAAGCCTCCTTTATTGCAGGCCAGTTAACCTTAGTTTCCCCCAGGCCCGGTTTCAACCATTTACAGAAGTCAAGATCTTCACTCAGACGGTGATTGATTTGTAATGAGAGGGCGGTCCCTCCAATCAAAAAATAATCTTTGATATCATGAAGTTTTGAGAGGAATTCAATCATCCTGAGAGCTTTTTTATCCAAGCTTTGCATTGATCAGTTTTTTAGATTGATCTATAAGGTAATCATCAGGATTTTCAATCCCGAAATAGAACCATGCAAAGAATCTGTTAAGTCCGTGATAATATGGTTCCTGTACCAGGAGATTCTCCTCCCATACTTTCTTGATAAAATCTTTATTGTAGATTTTAAAAAGCAGGTTTATTTCATCGAGATCGAGGTGGATCATAACCTTTTCAACAAGCAGCTCATCATTGATAATTCCGGGATCCGGATCCTCATAAGACCAGAAAACATGTTCGTTTTTCAGTTTTTCTATTAATAAGTTCCTTATATCCTGCTTATTGGCTTTCATAAAACAAAGGTATGAATAAATGCAGAATTATTTTTGTATTAATACTATTTAATTTTACTTGATTATTCAAGCTTTTCGGGCTATATTAATATCCCTAAAATCATTCAACCATGAGCAAAAAATTCATCATCATTTTTCTTTTTCTCTTTACCGTGAAATTTATCTCCTGTTCCGGTCCCGACTGGCCGGATTCAATGGTGAAATATGCGTACAACGAACTTCTGCCAGCGGAGGAGTATTTCTGGGACTGGGCGCCGGCTGTTATGTTAAGGGGATTGATAGTATATAATGAATCAACCTTAAGCAAAGATCCGGAGGTGATTATCGAATATATGAAAAAGTGTATGGAAACTACCTGGGATGATGCAAACGGGATACATCCCAATGCGGTAGCTTCCGGTCATGTCCTGGCGTATCTGGCAAATTTAACCGGCGAAGAGAAATACGGGAAAAAAGCAGATAAGATCTTCAGGGATTATTTAAAGATTGTCAGGGCCAACAATGGTGGAATTTCTCACCGCGAAAATACCATTGAGCTCTGGGACGACACTATCTATATGGTTGGTATCTTCCTGCTCGAAATGTACCGTCTTACCGGAGATATCAAATATGCTGATGAATTTATGAAACAACTTATCACGCATCATGAAAAGTTAGCTGATGACAAATGGGGCCTCTGGTACCACGGGTGGGACCAGGACAGTATTCCTTTTAATGACAATTGCGGAATGGTTGGCTGGGCCAAACCGGAGACCGGACAAAGCAGCGAATTCTGGGGCAGAGGAAATGGCTGGGTGATGATAGCATGTGCAGAAGCATTGAAAACTTTTCCTGAATCATATGAACAATATAATAAACTGGTCACCATTTTTAAAGAAATGATGCGGAACCTGCCTCAATTGCAGGATTATGAAACAGGTCACTGGTATCAGCTTCCAATTTATCCGAACGACAAAGCTAATTTCATTGAAAGTTCATGTACTGCCATGTTCGGGTATGCCATTACCACCGGCCTTAAACTAAAACTTCTTGATGAATTTGTGTTTAAGCCTGTTGTTGCAAAAGCCTATAATGGTATGGTACAGTTTAGCATCAAAGAACTTGAAAACAGATACTTTACCATACAAAACGTTTGCGAGGGAACATGCATTGGTAACCGGGAATATTACTACAACCGGAAAGTGATTGAAGGATCGCATTATGGGGTGGGGGTGCTCATTATGTTCAGGGTGGCGTACGAGGAGCTTGGGTATTAGGGTTGCAGGGTAGCAGTTGAAAAAGGCTAAGAATAAGGCGAACGTTAAGGAAAAGTTTGGGATTCAGGGTGCAGGATTGCAAGGTAACAGGGGGGCAATTGAAAAAGACTAAGGAAGAGTTTGGGATTCAGGGTATAGGGTCGCGAGGTGGCAGGTTCAGTAAGACTGTTTATTCAGGAACGAAGTGTCCTTAATAATAAAGTCAAACTCCTTCCAGCCAGCAGGCTGTAATCCCGAGAAGCAAAGCGGATCGGGGGTTTCAGGTTCAGTAGGATTGTTTATTCGAAAACGAGTATCTTGTGATATTCAAACTGTTTTAATTTCTCAGAAAATAACCTCACTACATATATACCGGTAACGGGATCAGGAAGGATAATAGTGGGATTTTTATCACTGCTTATATTTAATCGTTCGGAATAGATGATTCTTCCCTGCATGTCTGATACAGATATGGTTAACAGATCAGGAAAACAGTCAGAGGCTATAGAAAATTGGGAATTGGTAACTGGATTTGGATATATGATGGTACTTTTTTCTCCGGATGCAGATAAAGGAAATTTTACAGAGGTTGATTTTATTTCTTCGCAGCGTGACCATACAAAAGCAAAGGTTTCGCCTGTTGAATTTGATGTGATATTGTATTCCCTGTCTGTATCTGAAACCAGAACACACTCAGGTGGTATTGCTTCACGGGCTATTCATACGGTGTCATTGAGAAAGAAAAAAACACCGACTGATCCCTGTAACTTTGTTACCTTGCGACCCTGCAATCCTGTAACCTTCCATTCTTCATTCCACCTCTTGTCAAATTAATAAAGTTCACTAAATTATCTGCTTGTTTCCATTTCATCTTGTATTTTTATACTCTGAAAAAGCATTAACTGCATAAAAATGAAAAAGCCAATTCTGCATATAATGAGCTTGTTTATCATCGTGATATTATTTCATTTTCCTTTTAATATCCGGGCACAACAATCTGATACCACTATCAGGGTAATCCCATCTATTCCCCTTGCTGAAATAACCGTTCAGGCCACCCAGGTAAGTTCATTACTTCAGGAAAAACAGAATATTCTTTTAAAGTCACAGCAAAAATCAGAGATCAAAACCAGGATCGATACGCTTCTTCTTAAACTTCACCTGCTCCGTGAAGATCCCAGGATACACAGGCTGGATGCATTGAGTTTCAGGAATCTCAGTAATCTGGAAAATGACTGGATTTTTCTTCATTCCAGTTTGCTTGATGAACAAAACCAGCTTACCGGGATGGTTCAGAAGCTTGAAAATGAAAGAGTGACTATGGAAGAAAAACTCTCTGTGTGGAACAATACACTTTTGAAGGCATATGAAACTTCTTCTCCTGAAATGGTCATTGAACAGGTTAATTCAATCATTAAAGAGATTGAAGAGTTTATATCTTCTCTAAGGTCCGATTCCGAATTTCTTCAGGAGCGGCTGGTTCAGATCTCGGAAGGCCTGATTTTTTGCAATAACGTACTGGGAAATATTAAGTCTGCCCAGGAATTTGCGACAAAACAACTGTTTGCACTCAAACAGCCACCCCTATGGAAAGCATTCGATCAGAAAACCGATATCACCATCATCAGTGAACAAAGGTCGTTGATAGAAGATAATATATCTGACCTGAAAGATTTCTATACAAATTATTCGTTCAGGATCTGGTTGCATCTGGTATTCTTTATGATCATCCTTGGAATTATCTATTTTTCCTTCAGGAACCTTAAGGATTTCATACCTGAAATGGATATCCCCCAGGCAGATGCCATCATAAAAATCCTTAAAAGACCTGTCTCATCGGCATTTGTGATTAACTTCCCATTGGCTTTCATCATCTATGAAACACTTCCCGATCCGGTGAGATTGATTAATACATTGTTACTTCTGATACCTGTTATATTAATCCTTACAGACATCATTACCGGACCTTCACGGAGGTTTATATATTTTCTCCTGGTTGCCACACTTTTTGTGCAGATACACAGTCTGAGTTATTCCGACACGCTGATCAGCAGAATTTTTCTTATTGTCATCATTCTTCTCGGACTGGTAACCCTTGCAATGATACTCGGGAAAAAATCCCTCCGCCAGCTTGTACTTTCCTCCAAACTTGGAAAAATCACATTCGGGCTGATATGGTTATCTGTTATACTTTTTACACTATCTCTTTTCTCTGCCATTGCAGGAGCAGTACTTCTCGCAGAGTTTATCACTTATGCAACCATTAAAAGTGCGGCCATAGCCCTTGTTTTTTATGCACTGGCAGTGGCTCTGAATGGCATTATTATATCCTCCCTGCATAGTCAAAATATACGGAAACTGAATCTCATCAAAAAACATTACGAAGTAGTTTACAAGAGATTGGTTAACATTACGAATCTGGCAATCTGGATACTCTGGTTCATTTTTGCCCTTCGTTTTTTCTCAGTATGGGATAATTTATATAAAGCAATTAAAATAGTCCTTACCTATAGCCTTACCATAGGAACTGTGGTAATCTCCCTCGGGAATATCATTGCATTCCTGCTGATTATCTGGCTCACACTCTGGATATCACGCATGATACGAATCATCGTGGAAGATGAAGTAACCCCAAGGGCAAAATTAAAACGTGGTGTACCGTCTGCCATATCACTGATATTAAGGATTTCCATTATCACCATCGGATTCCTGATTGCAGTCGGTGCGGCAGGAGTTGAACTGAGTAAGCTGGCGATCCTTCTTGGAGCACTCGGTGTAGGTATTGGTTTTGGCCTTCAGAATATTTTCAATAATCTGATTTCAGGAATTATCCTTGCCTTTGAAAGACCAATAAACGAAGGGGATATCATTGAGATAAGCGGATTCTGGGGAACTGTCCAAAAGGTCGGTATACGTGCAACCACCATGCGCACTTTCGACGGCGCTGAAGTAATTGTCCCGAATGGCAATCTGATATCCAACGAACTGACAAACTGGACTTTAACAGACCAGCAACGCCGCGTTGAAGTCCTTGTGGGAGTAAAATATGGTACCGATCCCGAACAGGTTCTGAAGATCCTTCATGATGTTGCCGATGCCCATTCAGAGACACTTAAAGATCCCAGGCCTCTTCCCCTGTTCACCGAGTTTGGCGAGAGTTCGCTCAATTTCCGGCTACTGGTATGGATCCCCAATGCTGACGACCGGTTGCGTATTCAAAGTGAGCTTAGTGTAGCTGTTAATAAAGAACTGAAAAAGGCAGGTATTGAGATACCCTTCCCACAAAGGGATCTTCACTTTAAATCAATTGATGAATCTCTTACCAATCAGCTGTTAAAAGGGAAAAAACGAGAGTGAGAAATGTCTCAAATGCCTCATAGCTCGGAGTTTTTCCAGGTATTGGTCGAATTTATAAATAATTCTATTCCTTTCCGTGTTGGTGCTGAAGGTTGTGCTCCGAGCCTTGTTACAGAGATTGCTGCTGCAGCACCGGCAAACCTGACAGCTTCCTGAAGAGATCTTCCTTCAACCAGCGCCACACATAAACTTCCGCAATAGACATCACCTGCAGCGGTTGTATCCAGGGCTTCAACCCTGAATGCGGGAATTTTTTCCTTTATATCATGCGTTGCAATATAAGAACCTTCCTTTCCAAGAGTGATGATTACTGTTTCGATACCTTTAACCAGCAGTACTGAAGCAGCCTGCTCAACCTCTTCCGGAGAAGAAACATTTTTGCCGGTAAGGAATTCCGCTTCAACCTCATTGACCACCAGTATGGATATTTTCTTCAGGAAATCGTCCCTGATAGGCCGGGCAGGTGCAAGGTTCAAAACAACCTGTTTCCCCAGGGCATGACAAACTTCAATGATATATTCCAG
>Ga0209636_10009040_pt1 | contig 10153 bp, 11 predicted proteins | sample DeeMarSWOR152_54_FD_187464 | JGI IMG/M metagenome (GOLD analysis project Ga0209636, IMG submission 187464) | Marine sediment microbial communities from White Oak River estuary, North Carolina - WOR-1-52-54 (SPAdes) (version 2) | ecosystem: Environmental > Aquatic > Marine > Intertidal zone >... | reverse complement strand
ATCCCGAAAGCACAACCATTCGAGCTATCCTGGATGACGGCAGGGAGAATTTGTGGATCGGCAACCGCAGCGGTCTCTATAACTTCAACCGTAAAAATCACCAGTTTACCTATTATGCCCATGATCCCAACAATCCGTATAGCCTGGTTCAGAATTCCGTCTGGACGATCTTTGAAGACGCCAAAGGAGACCTGTGGTTTGGTACTCGTGGCGGTATCAGTTATTTGAACACGTCCAATTTACCGTTCATTCATTATCGAGCCGATGCCAATAATCGCCGCTGTTTGAACAAGCAGGCTGTTTATGCCATTCTCGAAGACCGCAACGGCGACATCTGGTTCGGCAGCGAACATGGCGGACTGAATCACCTGAACCGACGGACGGGGCTCTTTACCTATTTTATGTATGACATTGATAATCCCAACAGCCTGAGCGTGAATAATATCAAATCGCTGCTGGAAGATCGGAACGGCAACCTCTGGATCGGTACCTACAACGGCGGATTAAACGTCTTTGATCGGAAAAATAATCGCTTCCTCCATTACAGACACAATGATCAAGAGCCAACCAGTCTGGCAAACGATAATGTCATGGCGCTGGTTGAAAATAAAAAGGGTAACATCTGGATTGGAACCGATGGCGGCGGATTGGATCGTTTCGACACAAAAACTCAACGTTTTGCCCACCTGCTTGAAAACTGGCAGCAGCAAGGCTTTTCCAGCATTCATTGCCTGATGCTGGACAGGCACGATCAGCTCTGGATGGGCGCCAATCAAAGTCAGATCGGCTGCCTGAATACCATGACGGACGAATTTAGGCACTACCAGTTGAATCATAACATGAATAATGTGGACGTGATGTATGCGTTTGAGGATAAGGATGGCAATTTATGGTTCGGGACGGTCGGAGCGGGACTCTATCTTTTTAACCAGGCAGAAAATTCTTTCAAAGTATTTACCAAAAAAGATGGTCTGCCGAGCAACATTGTCTATGGTATCCTGCAGGACGATGCGGGGAATTTGTGGCTCAGCACCACCAATGGCTTGTGCCAATTCAATCCCACAACTTACAAAACCAAAAACTATTACAAAGAAAACGGCTTGCAAAGCGACCAGTTCACCTATAATGCCTGCCTGAAAACCCGAGACGGTGAAATGTTTTTTGGCGGGATTAATGGTGTCACCGCTTTCTATCCAGGGCAGATTCAGGACAATTCCTATATTCCGCCTATCGTGATCACCGATTTTAAAATCTTGAATCGAGCTGTGGCAATTGGCGGCAAAAATCCAGTTTTAATTAAAGACATCAGCCAAACGAAATCGCTCCATCTTTCTTACAAACATACCGTGTTTTCGTTCGAGTTTGTGGCGCTGAACTATGCCATCCCTGAACATAATCACTACGCCTATAAAATGGAAGGATTTGAAAACGACTGGAACTACGTCGGTACCAGGCGATTTGCCACCTATACCAATCTCGATCCTGGCACGTACATCTTCCGAGTGAAAGCCGCCAACAATGATGGCATCTGGAATGAAGCAGGAACAGCCATCGAAATCACCATCTCTCCCCCGTTCTGGAAAACGCTGTGGTTCAAATTCATTTTGATCGCCCTGGTGCTGTTAATTATCACCCACTTTATCAATTACCTGCGCCAGAAAAGAAATCTGCTGAAAGCCAGGGCACTGGCAAATTTAGCGCAATTGCGGCTGCTGCGCAATCAAATGAATCCTCACTTTCTGTTCAATGCCCTCGGCTCGATCCGCTCCATGATCCTCATCAGCAAAGATAAAGCCTGGGACATGGTGTCCGAGCTATCCGAATTTTTCCGATACAGCATGCTCAATTTCAACAAAGTCGAAGCCCTGCTGGACGATGAAATTAACGCCGTTAACAATTATCTCAATATCGAAAAAGTGCGTTACAAAGATTCGCTTCAGGTCTCATTCAAAATAGAGGACGAAGCTCGCAAGTGCCTGGTGCCCACCTTTGTCTGCCAGCCCTTGATTGAGAACGCCATAAAATACGGCATGCAAACCAGCCCCCTGCCATTGATCGTGAACATTTCCATCTCCTATAAACAGGATATCCTATCCATTGACGTTTCCAATACAGGCAAACTGATCGATTCCAGCCATGAGTCGCAGGGAAAAAAGGATGTCCACGGCACTTCCTTGGAAAACATCAAACAGCGCTTGCAGATTATGTTTCCCGATCAATTTACGTTTAGCCTGTTTGAACAGGACGGCTGGGTTCACGCCAAAATTCTGATTCGGTGCGATAAGATGAAGGAGAAATTTTTTATGGCGAAGGAGGGGGATGTGGTGGAGGTGTAGGGGGGATTTTTAGCAGGAGAATCTATTTGTTAGTTTGATCATCGTTCGTTACCTAAGTAATCTTTTTTCTAATAACTCTTGAAGGTCTCTTCGACCGTCTAAGACACAATGAATATATACGACAGATTCAATTATCTGGTAAATAATCCGATATGGTTTGTAGTGAATTTCTCTGTATTCCTGGACTGCTATGCGTTCAAGCTCAGGCGGAATATGACCACGTTTTGGAAACGTCGATAGACTGTAACAGGTTTCTTCGAGTTTAGTGAACAGATTTTCTGCTTGCTCCACCGAATCATAAACAGCCACATAATTATAAATTTCATAAAGATCTTCTTCGGCATCAGCTATGATAAAAACTTCGTACTTCATTATTTGCTGCTTTCATCAATTCTTTTTCTGAGGTCTTGAAAAGCATCTCTGATTGGTTTTATTTTTCCGTCTTTCAAACTTTTATTACTCAGCGCCAAAATTTTGAGCATGGCAAGGCTTTGTTGAGTTTGTTCATAAAGTTTTATGTCCTGTAATATGACCTTCGCCTCACCGTTTTGAGTGATGATCATGGTTTTCTGATTATTTGCAACATCACGAATTATTTCAGAAGCGTGTGCTTTTAGGTAGCTGATTGGTTTTATTGCTTCACTGGGTACCATCGTTTGTTCTCCATAGCAACAATAAAATTCTAATTCTAATTATCGACCATAATTTAGTCATAATTTTGGTCATAGTCAAGAATTATTATTCAATTTTATGGTGGCTATTTGAAGCAGAAATTTTTGTAATAGGTGATGGAAGCCCTGGGATATGGAAAAAAGCCTTCCAACAACGATAAGCAAACCAGCCCACTGCCATTGATCGTGAATATTTCGATTTCCTATCAACAGGATATTTTGTCAATTGACGTTTCCAACACAGGCAAGCTGATCGATTCCAGCCCTGAGTCGCAGGGAAAAAAGGATGTCCACGGCACTTCACTCGAAAACATCAAGCAGCGCTTGCGGATCATGTTTCAGGATCAATTCACGTTTCACCTGTTTGAACAGGACGGCTGGGTTCACGCCAGGATTCTGATTCAGTGTGATAAGATGAAGGGGACGTTTTTTACTATTAAAGAGGAGGAAGTGGTGGAGGTGTAGAGGAGAATTTATGGCAGAAATTTTTCGATGGATTTAATTTTCTTATTAGTGAAGACTAAATGATCGATTATCATTGAGAAAGTTGTTGGTTTCTTCGTTAGAGTTATGCGGCAAAGCAAACTTGCAGAAAACAAAAAATAACTAAGAAAAAATTTAGATTTCCACTTAGCTAGCAGAATTAAAAAACGGTAGCTTGTTTTAATCCACATTAGAAGTTTGCTATACTTATCTAATCTTCAAGTCTAATAACTTCAATAATAAATTCAGCGATTTCATTATAACCATCGAGTAATTCATCAAGACCTTCTTGTGTTAAAATACGTATATTTTTGTAGGGTTCATCAAGTACGGGAACTATCGTTGTCACTTTATATCTTGCATTACTATATAGATCTATCTCATTATTGCTTATGTCAAATTTTTCAATAGGCTCGAATAAATTCATTCTCGAATGCCAAAACAAGTTATCTAAAATAGATGTGCCAATATCTACAATAGCTTTTGCATCCTTTTCTCTTATATCTTCACCATGAATTGCGCGATTACAAATAGCAATTACCTCACGAATAGGACCAGAAATGTTTTTGGGCAAGAGCTCTTGATTATTTAGTATTTGAATTATTTTACCTAGAGGTAAATTTTTATTTATAGTTTTTGAAGTTTGTGTTAGTCTAAATATCTTATTTAATATTTTTTCTAATTCAATCCTCAGTTTTGCTAGTGCTACGATATGATCCGTATCAACTAAATCAACAATATTTTTTATTGTACTTTCGATTTCCAATTCTTTTGGTGGAGGCACCTCTGTATCAGGAAGGGCTTCTTTATAATCATTTTGTATTTTTCTTATCTCTTCAGGATCTATTTCTGCTTCAAACTCACCAAGCTTTATTTTCTTTAATGCTGAAACAAATGGACTGAGAAAGATTACAATTAAAAGTATAATGGATGTGTTATCTATATTTAGTTTAATACCAGGTATTGAATGTACGATTAACATTAACACTGCAACTATTAATACAATCCACCAAAGATTATTAAGTATAAATTTTTTCATTGAGTTCCACCATGATCAATTTAATTTAGCCAATAAGAATATGGTCGATTTGCCTAATCACAAATAACTTAAATTTTTCCAGCAAAATTCAATCGGGGCATGACAATTTTGATCACCTCAATCCGATCATTAGGCATTAATTGATTAATTTCTAAATAAAAAATTTAATTTGAACGCATATAAAGCTCATTTAATAAGGTCTAGCCAATCATCTCTCAGTTTACCCAAAGGTTTAGTATATGGTGATGCCGAAGTAATATATTCATATATATTATCACAAATTTTATCATTTACATCAACCTGATTAACATCAAGAGTATTCCAAATTTTATTTAGATCCTCCTCGGTTTTCTTTTTTGCTTTTATCAAATTGCAGTACATTCTTTCTATATTTTCATCAACTTCGAATAATTTTTCAAAATGTGCAAGCGAATCCACAAAATCCTCGGCAAAAATTCTAGGATTAAAATAGATAACTTTCTTACGATTTTTAATTTCATCAGTCTTTTCAGGAATTGAAAGCAATTTAAGGTGATACTCTCTTCCCCATTTTTTACCGATAATCACTTTAAATTTAACCATTGCTTCATGAACTTGACCACATCTGACAAACTTATAAATCCATGTAGCGACGTTATCAGCTTTATATTTCAAATCAACCATACCAAGTATTTTAGGAACATAATATTTATAACCATCATGGCTCTTGCCTTCCAGACCATGTTTTGAACTTGGGCAAGATAAACTACCTAAAAAATCAATACCTGAACAGGTAGTTAATAGGTATGGGCCACAGCCAACATCATATCCATTATCATCAGATTTTTGCAAAGAGTTAATATCACTTTTTAAATAATGTTTAATCTGCATATAATAGGATTCTAGGAATTTCTTTTTATCTTTCGTAGAATTTTCTTCTCTAATTGTTTAAGCCTTAAATTTACTCCAATTTTAAGCAATAGATAATCATTTATAATACTATAGTTCAAATTTATATTATTACCGTCAAACCTAATTATCATAAATCTGATTCATACAAACATATTTAACATTAGCCCTTTTTAAAAAGTGACAGTCTTACCCAGACACACATTAATAGCCAATATTTCGTCCTTTCAAGTCTATTGAAAATCAGATAAAATCAGACGGAAAAAGTTTAATCCTGGACAGAAATTGCTAATAATTTAACAAAATTTTGTTAATAGTCAATAGAAATTCTTTTTAAATTGATTTGTGATATGGGACGGATTGGAAATATGGTTAAAAGAAATTTTGTAGTAAAATCATCATTCATCACATAACGGAGAGAGCGGTTGTTAAGCCAACTTAATTTAAATTCCCCATCTCAAATCATAAAAAAAACAAAACTAAAACCTCGACACCGCAACAGCTTTTAATCACTATTTCTATATTAAAATCAAGTTCGTTTTCTGTCACTTTCAGAATGTAGTCTCTAAAACCTCGTCAATTTCTTCCAATTTTTTTTGAGTTGGTTGCCGACCTTTAATTGGCAAAGTAACCACCCTTCGTTTATTATTTTTCTGATGCTCTTTCAAATCATAAAAGATTGTTCGCATATCGAAATTACATTTTTCCGCATGAGCAAGACGAATTTGGTGTATTTCTTCTACAATAGGATCTGTCCACATAGTTATTCTCCCATAAGCTCATAAGGTGTACAAATTATTGGAAGCTCGTAGCCCTGCTCCGTAGCAATTCTCGCAAAAAATTAGTGGTTATGAACTGCATCAAGTATTGCTTCTGGATGAGTGGCGGCAACACGTAATAAAATTCGTGCAGCGCCTTCAGGTTTGCGCCTCCCCTGTTCCCAGTTTCTTAACGTAGAAACGCTGATTCCGAGCAATTTGGCAAATTTTTCTTGCGATAGTCCATACTTTTTTCTAATCAACGGCACATCGGGTTGATCAAACTCAAAAACACGGCTCGGTTTCATTTCACCCCGAATGATTGCCCCACCCTGTTTTACACTTTCTAATAGCTCTTCAAATAATTCTTCTTTCATTTAAACTCTCGCTCCACAAGATTTTTCAATGTTCTAAGCTGATCAGGAGTCAAATCGTCCTGTTCTGCTTTTGGATATATTAATAACATGAGAATGATTTCTTTTTGAGAAAACCAATAATAAATAATTCGATTACCTCCTCGCTTCCCTCGACCAGAAGCTCCCCATCGTAATTTCCGAATGCCGCCACTGCCAGGTAGGATCTTACCTGCATCAGGACGAGCTATCAACTCATTTTGTAGCTCCCGATATTGTTCATCAGTTAGTATTGTTTTAATTCGACGTGTAAAGATTGGTGTTTCAATGATTGTCATATAGTAATATACGCCATTGAAGTATAAAAATCAATAGAAATTTTTAAAAGTTTTGTGGTATGGGATGTGGGATTAGGGATATGGAAAGAACGAAATTTTGTTGTAGAATCATGGTCATCACATAACGGAGAGAGCGGTTGTTAAGTCAACAAAGTACATCCTAGGATTTTAGTTGAGACTCCATTTGCTTTTTTAAGTACACAGAAATGAATTTGTCAACAAAGCGTTCAAACTATTCTATTGATATAATATCTTGGATTTCTGTGCTGATGTGCGATGCAGGTGATTAATAGATCTTCTTCGTCAATTACATATAAGATTAAGTAGAGAAATCTCTTCAGGTTGATTCTTCAGGTATTTTCACCGACTTTTCGCCAGCCGAATGGAGTTCGCTCAATCAGATCAATCGTCCTCAAAAATTCATTATAGAATTGATCGCTAAATTCCCCTAATTACTCGTTGTAGTATTTTATCGTATCATCGAGTTCTTCATCAGCAGGCGGAATAAGTATTACATTCATTTTGAATGCTTTCCTTTTATAACTTCAAGAGGAATCCCTTTCACTTTGCCTTCTTTATAGGCTTTATAACGTTTTTCAGATTCTTCTATCCATAGCTTTTCGACATCGGGATCGGGAATATCCAGGTCGTCCATAAGCATTTCTACTAAATGAATTTTCTCTAAATCACTAAGCTGAAGAACCTTTTCTTGTATATCATGAGTCAGTATTTAAACTTTTCTCCTTTGATAATGTTAGAGTTGCACATAGGCAATTGCTAATAATGTAACAAAATTTAGTTAATTGTCAATAGAAAATTTATTAAAATTTTGTGTGATATTAGATAGAGAGTTGGGGATATGGAAAAATGGAAATTTTGTAGCAAATTCATTGGGCATAACATAACGGAGAGATAGGTTGTCAAGCTAACTTGAATTAAACTAAAAATCTCAAATTTCAAGATCAATTTCTTTGAACAGGATAGTTGATTCATGCCAGAATTCTAATCAAAGAGACTCAACACCTGATCGAATAACAGTAAAAACCAATGATATGGCAAAAAATAAACCTGGCAATCCTCAACACGTTTTGAATCGATATAATTTTCATTCAAGATAAATCCATATTTCGGTTTGTACTTGTTGATAAAGCTGATAAAAGACTTGCCAGTCAAAGGTTGCATCAGCCTGCTTTTTATTTCAATGGGAATAATTTTTTGTGATCGGTTTAAGATAAAGTCAACTTCTGCCATATTCTGGGTGCGCCAGAATTTGATATTGGTGTTAAAAGGAATCTGCTTTTTCATTTCCTGAAAAACAAAATTTTCCACCAGAGAGCCTTTATCAGAGCGCAAATCAATATTATTAAAATTATCGACCAGCAGATTCCGAAATCCATTATCCAGAAAATATATTTTTGGTGACTTGATAACCTCCTGTCGCTTATTCGTGAAAAATGGTAACACCGTTTGAGCCACATAAGTTGCTGAAATATTGTACAAATAGTTCTGGACGATATTCCGACTGACCTGAAGAGAAGCCGCCAATTCTTGAATATTAATGATATTACCAATTTGATGGGCTAACATCAGCAATAATTTATTAAACGCTTCAGGATCAGGAATTTTTAAAAAATTGATAATGTCTTTCTGAAGATAGGAATCGTAAATTTCCTGTAATTCAAAAATTTTATCATCAGTCGATTTACGTGAATAAACTTTGGGGAAACCACCAAACGAAATTAAATGACGAGCCAATGAATAAATATGATCCGCATAATATTGATGCTTCTGAGTCAGAATTCTTAAATCCAATAACTCCCAATTGGCATCGATCTGTTTTTCAAATTGATTCAGTTCGATGATGGACAGGGGTGACACCTCAAAAACTTTCTTTCTTCCAGTTAGACTTTCTTTAATTTTTGAGCGAATTTCCAATGTCGATGAGCCTGAAACAATTATCTTTAATGGCAAATGAAGGTCATATAGTTGTTTTAAAAATAAGCCACAATTTTCTAAACGTTGAATTTCATCAATAAAAATACACGTCCTGGTTTCTTTGGTTCCAAATTCATTAATAAAATCCAATAGATTGGGAATATCCTTTAAAAAAGCGTGCATTGATAGATTATCAAGATTGAAATAAAAGATATCAGCAGGATTAATCCGTTGAATCAGCAATTCATAAATTGTTTTGTATATCAGCGTGGACTTGCCATTCTGTCGAACGCCTAAAAGTACCAGAATGTCATCATCATCCAGCCATCGCATGACATGCTGAAACATAAGACGTGGAATGTAGCTGCTTTCATTAAAAAAAGGTTTCCCCTGTCGCCATGGATTTTGCAACTCAAAAATGCGAATGTTTTGCATGGTAAAATTCTTCTATTTTATTACCTTTAACATTTAACCAGGTTAAATGTTAATTTAATTATAATATAACCAAGTTATTTTATAAAATCAAGGAATTATTTTAAATTTTCCAGGAATAGTTTTATGGGTAGGATCAATTTATATTTTTATTGTGTGAACAGGACGGCTGGGTTCACACCAAAATTTTTATTGATTTCGATAAGAAGAGAAGAAGTCTTTTACTCCGATTTAGTTTACTAAATCCTAAGCAAATGATTAGCACACATCGATAACATCTAATACTTCTTGTTCTACTTTTCTTCAACGGATTAGATCTAAAGCATTTCGGTCTGCGAGCTCAATTATCTCTTTTATATAATCTCTCATAACTTCCGAAATAGAAGGCTCCCAGGTGTTTAGCTTGTCATTTAATTTTTCAACTAAGACATCCATGAGCTTTTCCACAAATAATTTGGCAAATAATTATTGGTTATGGACAGCATCGAGTATAGCTTCTGGATGAGTTGCGGCAACACGTAATAAAACTCGTGCCGCACCTTCGGGTTTGCGCCTTCCTTGCTCCCAATTTCTTAGCGTAGAGACACTGATCCCAAGCAATTTGGCAAATTTTTCTTGAGATAGTCCATACTTTTTTCTAATCAACGGCACATTGGGTTGGTCAAATTCAAAAACACGACCTGGTTTCATTTCACCCCGAATGATTGCACCACCCTGTTTTACACTTTTTAATAGCTCTTCAAATAATTCATCTTTTAAATTAAACTCCAAATCTCAAATAATAAATAACAAACCTGTCCGACAACTGGCGGATAATAACCAATTGCCAAAAAATCAAATTCAAAACAAAAAATGTCGGAGCATGAAGCAAGCGGAAGTTTTTTTTCCCGAAAGAATTAGAGTTAGTTGAAAAGCATGGG
>Ga0209636_10009039_pt1 | contig 10153 bp, 9 predicted proteins | sample DeeMarSWOR152_54_FD_187464 | JGI IMG/M metagenome (GOLD analysis project Ga0209636, IMG submission 187464) | Marine sediment microbial communities from White Oak River estuary, North Carolina - WOR-1-52-54 (SPAdes) (version 2) | ecosystem: Environmental > Aquatic > Marine > Intertidal zone >... | reverse complement strand
CGGCCTGAGAACCATTGCGGCCTATAAAGGAATTGTAATCATGCCCTCGTTTATGTCCCAGTTGAAGACTGCTACTCAGATGGTGGTCATAGTGATTATTCTGCTTTATACAAATGTGGCAACCACCCTGACCCAGATGGGGCAAAATCCTTCCTTTTTTCATAGCCCGTCGATTCTTAAGGTGTTTGACGGGATGGTCTTGATAGCAGTGGTCTTGACCGTGGGAACGGGGCTGGACTATTTAGTCAAAAACGCATCCCTCTTAAAAGGGGTCTTGAAGTAGGAATCGTAACAAGATGCCGGGCAACCGATTTCTCATCAAATTTGTCTCCACCCTTTTTTTCTCAGGGTATTCACCTTTAGCCCCGGGGACCTGCGGAAGCTTGGTTACCCTGATCCTGGCATGGTTTCTGATCCCGGGCAAGACCTGGTTATCCGTAATCATTGCCTTGATCTGGCTTTTCTTCACTTTATTCATTGCAAAAGAGGCAGAGAGGCTTTTCGGCCACGATGATAGAAAGATAAACATCGACGAATCAGCCGGAATGCTTTTAACCCTGGTATGGATTCCAAAGAAATTTATTTTATATGGGGTTGCTTTTTTGCTTTTCAGGTTGTATGATATAATAAAACCTCCTCCCATCAGAGGGCTGGAGAGGATAAAAGGCTACGGGGTCACTCTGGACGATCTGGTAGCTGGTCTGTACGCTAACGTGACATTGCAGATGCTTTTGGCTTTGAAGATATTTCACTAAAAAGAAAGATGAAAGCTGAGATCCTAACTATAGGAGATGAGATCCTTCTGGGAGAGACCATAGATACCAATTCAGCTTACATCTCACAGAAGCTGAGTGGGCTGGGAATAGAGGTGGAATACAAGACCAGCGTGGGGGATGACATAAAGAATATATCCGAGGCCTTGACCATCGCACTCTCCCGGGCTGATCTGGTTATAACCACCGGCGGATTGGGTCCCACAAATGATGATATAACAAAGAAAGCCATTGTGAAGGTCTTCAAGCGCAATCTGGTCTTTCATGAAGAGATTTTGAAGAAGGTGGAAGAAGGCTTCCGAAAGAGGGGGATGGAAATGCCCAAAATCAACCAGAACCAGGCACTTCTGCCCCAGGGATCCAAAGCCATCCCCAATCAGTTTGGGTCGGCACCGGGTATTTTTATCCAGGAAGAAAACAAGCTGTTTTTCGCATTGCCGGGCGTTCCCCTGGAGATGAGATCTATGATGGAGAATGACCTTCTTAAGATGCTGGAGAAGAGCTCAAAGGTGACCGTTTTTGGGCAAAAACTGAGAACCACCGGTATCCCTGAGTCTGCAATCTATGAGAGAATAGAACCCGTACTCGGCTCCTTTTCTGAGGTTAAGGTCGCTTTTCTCCCCGGCTTCCTGGGCGTGGATATAAGGCTCAATTCGAAATCTGAGGAGAAACTGGTTGAGGCGGACGGAAAACTAAAGGAACTACTGGGAAACGCAGTTTACGGCGAGGGTGACGTTACCCTGGAAGAGGTCGTAGGTAATCTACTAAAGGATAAGAGAAGGACGATTTCGGTGGCTGAGTCCTGCACTGGCGGCCTTATCGGGAAAAGATTCACTAACGTGTCCGGGAGCTCGGAGTATTTCGAAAGGGGTGTGGTATCCTACAGCGACCAGGCCAAAATCCAACTTTTGAAAGTCCCGCAGGAGATGATCCAGAAGTACGGAGCAGTTTCGGAACAGGTGGCAATTCTCATGGCTGAGGGAATAAGAAGGATATCAGAGACAGATTACGGCTTATCAGCCACGGGCATTGCGGGGCCAACTGGCGGAACCGAGGAGAAGCCTGTGGGTCTGCTCTGGATTGGATTTGCCCACGAGAACGATTCCTTTGCCGAGAAATTCTTGTTCGGCGAGGACCGGGAGACCAACAGGCAGAGAGCGGCTCAAGCTGCTCTGAATTTGGTGAGATTATTCCTAACCAGATAGAACATGAGAACATTTATCGCAGTGGAACTGCCACCGGGCGTGAAGCGAAAAATCGAGGAGGTTCAAACTCCGTTAAAAAAGACAGACACCTTTGTCTCCTGGGTCAAGCCGGGCAACGTGCATATCACCTTGAAGTTCTTAGGTGAGGTAGGAGAGGAGAGAATCGAAGACGTTTTCCACGGAACCGAAAAGGCTTTAAAGGAATCAAAGGTTTTCAACCTAAGTCTAAAAGATCTGGGCTGTTTCCCAAATCTGAGAAGACCTCGGGTAGTCTGGGTTGGTGTGGACCAAGGGAAAGATGATCTTTCACAAATGCAGAAACAGATTGAGGAAGAGTTGTTTAAATTGAGATTTCCCAAAGAGCAGAGACCATTCTCTGCCCACTTGACCATAGGCAGGGTCAAATCGCCAAGAAATATGGAGAATTTGACAGGATTAATTGAGACCATGAAATTTGAAACAGAGGAGGTCAAGGTCGATGAAGTGGTGGTTATGAAATCACAGCTTCATCCACAAGGGGCAATTTATACACCCTTGAAGAAAATCAAACTTTTGGATTAGTAATACCACCTGTACAAGGTGGAAGACATTTCACAGGTTGAGACAACCTGTGTTACTAAAAACTTTGTGTAAAGGAGGAGCAAAATGGCAGAAATGTTACCAGAAAAGAAAAAAGCTTTAGAGCAGGCAGTATCCCAGATAGAGCGCCAGTTTGGAAAAGGCTCGATTATGAGAATGGGGGACGAAACCCTGGACGTGCACCTTCCTGTCATTCCCACAGGTTCTTTGTCACTGGATGCTGCCTTGGGGGTAGGCGGTGTCCCCCGAGGCAGGGTGATAGAGATATTCGGTCCGGAAGCAGGAGGTAAGACCACCCTGGCTCTTCACATATTGGCCGAGGCTCAGAGAAAGGGAGGGGTGGGAGCTTTCATTGATGCAGAGCACGCCTTGGATGCTAACTACGCCAAGGTCCTGGGTGTGGATCTGGACAATCTGCTGCTTTCCCAGCCAGATACCGGAGAGCAGGCTTTGGAGATCGCCGAGACTCTGGTCAGATCAGGTGCGGTGGATGCCATAGTGGTGGATTCGGTAGCAGCCTTGGTCCCCAGAGCAGAAATCGAAGGGGAAATGGGAGAATCCCACATGGGGCTCCAGGCCAGGCTCATGTCTCAGGCGCTGCGGAAGCTCACCGGAACGATAAGTAAGTCCAAGTCGTGTGTGATCTTTGTCAACCAGACCAGGATGAAGATCGGCGTTATGTTCGGAAACCCTGAGACCACCACCGGCGGGCTGGCACTCAAGTTCTACTCCTCAGTCAGACTGGATATCAGAAGGATCTCCAACATAAAAGAGGGGGATGAGGTTACCGGATCAAGAAACAGAGTCCGGGTAGTCAAAAACAAAGTCGCCCCTCCTTTTAAAGAGGCTCAGTTTGACATTATTTACGGAAAAGGGATCTCCAGGACCGGCGAGCTGGTCGATCTGGGAACAGAGCTCAAAGTGGTGGAAAAAAGTGGAGCCTGGTATTCATACAAAGGCGATCGGATGGGACAGGGAAGGGAGAACGCGAAAGGATTTCTTATCGAAAATCCGGATATCGCAGAACAGATCGAGAATGAGATAAAAGAGAAGCTTCACATTGCATGGGTGCCCGGGGAAGAAAAAAAAGAATAGACTAAACCTGAGAGATTTTGGATTTGCCAGGGGAAAAGGTCGTCACCAAAATCCAAAGGCAGAAGAAAAATCCCAAGAGGAAATCGGTCTATCTGAATGACAAGTTTGCCTTCGGCCTGGATGAAGAGACCTTGTTCAAGCACGGTCTCAGGGTCGGCGATCACCTGACCGATGAAGAGGTCGACAAAATACTCCAGACCGAAGACAAAAGGAAAGCCAAAGAGGCTGCCTTGAGTCTTTTATCCTACAGAGCCAGATCTGAAAAAGAGATTTCTCAAAAGCTGAAAAAGAAAGGACATGACCAGAAGAGCATAAAAGAAGTCATAGCAGACTTAAAAAGAGTAAATCTTCTGGATGATTACGAATTTGCCTGCTTATGGATCAAGGACAGGTTGAGAAACAGGCCCAGAGGCGTAGCCCTTTTAAGGCAGGAACTGAAAAGCAAAGGAATAGAAAAAGAAAACATAGAGAAAGCCTTGGAGGAATTGTACCCTGAAGAGAGTGAGCCCAAAATCGCCTCGGAGTTAATCAGAAAAAGGCAGAAAAGATACCAGGGTCTGGATAAGAAATTAACCAGAAAGAAAATGTCAAATTTTCTTTTGAGGCGCGGTTTTTCGTATGAAGTGGTAAGAGAAGTGGTTGGAGGCTTTCTGGAGACAGATGAATATAGATGAAACCGTTTGGGATATCCCAATCCAAACGAAAACAAAACTAGCTATCTTGGAGAATTATTTGAATGCATGGGCAACAGTTTTGAAGGAAACTGGTGATGTACTTTACTATGTCGATGGTTTCGCTGGCCCAGGATCGTATAGAGATCCGAAAACTAAACAAAGAGTGCCAGGTTCCCCCATCAGAGCGATCAAAATATACCAGAAGCATAAGCAGGAGAAGAAGTGGAAATATGAATTGAGATTCATAAACGTTGAAAAAGATGTGAATATATTCGAAGAATTGGAAGAGCAGACTGGAAAGTTCAAGAAGAAATTCTATATCAAAAATCTTTCTGGCGAATTTCTGGACAAGATTGATGATATAATAGGAGAAATAGAGAATAATCATACCTTTTTCTTTATCGATCCCTTTGGAATATCAGGTATAGATTTTGATAAATTGTTACAGGTATTTAAAAGAAGAAAGACAGAGATATTCTTGAATTTCAATTATAACGGGCTTCAACGATGTTTGGGGGAACTTAAGAACTTAAATCATAAGGATGACAAAATAAGGAATCTGGCTGTCAAAACAATCGATAGAGTTTCTCAGATGCTGGGACTCGGTATAGAAGAACTGAAAAGTCTTCATGGCCTAATAGAGATTGATCCTCAAAAAGAAAGATGGATACTCAAGACTTATCGGTCAAATCTAACGGAACATAAAAGATTTCCATATCCCTTTAAGAACAAATTCCCTGGATCGGAGAGAACATTTTATTACCTTTTCTTCATGACAGACAATATTGTTGGGTTGAAGATAATGAAAGATATAATGTATAAAGAAAGGGATAAAGAAATTTCGCAATTATTTCTTTTTCCAAAAACGGATATATCAAAACTCAAAGATAAATTAGCAAATCGTTACACAGGGCAGAGACTTCCGTACAATAAAATACTGGAACAGTGGCTGCCAAAATGTGAGTACATTGATGATGAAGACTATTTGGAACGAGACGTTAAGAAAGCCTTAGGGGTTTTGGAAGAAGAAGGGAAAGTTGAAAAGATCCAAAAACCGGGCTATAAAAGACCGCTATACAGATTTCTAAATTAGCTTTGGATTAAAGAAAAGACTATTTCAATATGAGAATAACTACCAAAAGATACAGAATGTTAGATCGTTCGACGAAAGTCCTCGTGGAGAGAGTGGGTGACGGATCAATTATTAAAAGATTTGACAAGACACAGGTGCCAGAGCAAGATAAGGACGTGATTTGTCCTCATTTCCTTGAACTGAAGTGGGCTACGGGGTGTCCGTATGACTGTTCTTGGTGCTATCTTAAAGGTACACTGAGGTTCTTGCCAAGAAGGACAAAGCCATACATAAAAGATTTTGAGAGAGTGGGATTACATACTGAGACATTTTTGCGGAATGCAAATTCTATACCTGAGATTCTTAATACTGGTGAGATTGCAGATTCCTTAATGCTTGAAAATTCTCGGAAGTCATTCTCCAGGTTTATAATACCTATGTTCGAAACGCAGAAACGTCACAAGGTACTTTTTTTAACTAAATCTAACAAAATTAATAATCTTCTTGATACCAAATCCCATAATCAGGTAATTGCGAGCTTTAGTCTAAATGCAGAACCAGTGGCAAAAAGATGGGAAAGACGTGCGCCAACAGTAAAAGAAAGAATTAATGCTGCAAGTAAATTGAATTTGGCTGGTTATGAAACCAGGATAAGAATTGATCCAATGATTCCGGTTAATAATTGGGAGAAACAGTACAAGAAACTGATAGATCAAATATTCCGGAAACTGACCCCTGAGCGAATCACACTTGGGTCTTTGCGAGGTTTACAGAGTACTATCAACGGATGCGATGACCGAAGCTGGGTCAAATACTTGTTGGAATCCTCAAATTGGGGGAAGAAGATTGAGTTCAATACTAGATACTTTATGTATCTGAGAATCATAGAGTATCTAGAACAAGAATATGACTATGATCGAGTTGCTCTCTGTAAGGAAACCAAGGGGATATGGGATAAACTGAATATGGATTACAGAAAGATTAGATGTAATTGCATTTGGTGAAATGTAAGCCGGAAGGAACAAAAGCACCTGAAATGAAAAGCGATACGATAAGAACAGGTTTCTTAGACTTCTTCAAAGGAAAGAAACACAAAATCGTGCCCAGCTCGTCTTTGATTCCTGAGGACGATCCGACTCTTCTCTTTGCCAATGCCGGGATGAACCAGTTCAAGGATATCCTGAGCGGAAAAAAGAAAGCGGATTTCAGGCGAGCTGCCTCCTCCCAGAAATGTATCCGGGTTTCGGGAAAGCACAACGACTTAGAGGAGGTAGGCAAGGATACCTACCACCATACCTTCTTTGAGATGCTGGGTAACTGGTCCTTTGGGGACTATTTCAAAAAGGAGGCCATAATCTGGGGCTGGGAATACTTAATCGAGGTCTGTAAGCTTCCCAAGGAGAGATTGTGGGCCTCTATCTTCAGCGATGATGACGAATCTGAAAAACTGTGGTATGAAAACACTGATCTTATCAAAGGAAGGGTTCTGAGATTTGACGAAAAGGAGAATTTCTGGGAGATGGGGGAAGTGGGACCATGTGGGCCCTCTTCTGAGATTCATTACGATCTGGGGGAGGAGTACAACTGCGGCAAGCCTGACTGCGGTGTGAACTGCGGCTGCGGGAGGATGATCGAGTTGTGGAACTTGGTCTTTATGGAGTTTTACCGGGATGAGAATGGAAAACTCTCCGATCTGCCCACAAAGAATGTGGACACCGGTATGGGGCTGGATAGATTGACCGCCGTCCTGCAGGGAGTGGATTCGAATTATGACACCGATTTGTTCCTGCCCATTATCCGCAAGACAGAGGAGATGAGCAAGGAGGAGTATAGAGTTGAGAGTAAAGAGTTAAGAGTTAAGGGTAAAGAGTTGAAACTTCAGGAGTCATTCAGAGTAGTTGCTGATCATATCCGGGCTTTGAGCTTTGCTATTGCTGATGGAGCCATCCCTTCGAATGAGGGGAGGGGGTATGTTCTGCGTAGAATCTTAAGACGGGCGTCCCGACACGGGAGACTTCTGGGACTGCACAAACCGTTTCTGTACCAGTTGACCAGCGTGGTGGCAGATATGATGGGGACTACATACCCGGAACTTCTGGCAAAAAAGGAACACATCGCTCTGGTAATTAAGTCCGAGGAGGAGAGATTCGAGGAGACTCTTGATTTGGGGATCGAGCTTTTTGACAAGGTAGCGGAGAAGCTGAAATCGAGAAAAGAGAAGACAATACCGGGCAACGAGGTGTTTAAGCTTTATGATACTTACGGCTTTCCCGTGGACCTGACCCAAGTAATGGCACGGGAAAAAGGATTTTCGGTCGATCTGAAAGGCTTTGAGGAGGAGCTGGAAAAACAAAGGGAGAGATCTAAAAAAGCGGGAAGATTCGTGGCTGGCGCTGAGCTGGGAGTCGAGGGGAAATTCCTGAGTGAAGAGCCCAAATCGACAAGTTTTCAGGGTTATGAACTGTGTGAAACCGAAAGCCGGGTGATCGGGGTCTACCCTGAAGATCTGGTGCTGGATAAGACGCCTTTTTATGCTGAGGCTGGCGGACAGATTAGCGACATAGGCGTGATCGCAATTAACGGAAAAGAATACAAAGTCGATTTTGTGTACAGGGATGATGAACTGATCCGCCACCGCATAGCCAAGGAGAAGCTGAGCGAAAAGCTTCTGGGGAAAAAAGCACAGGCAAGAATCGATCTGGCGCGCAGAAGGTCTATCCAGAGAAATCACACGGCAACTCATCTGCTGCATAGAGCTCTAAAAGACGTTCTGGGCGAGCATGTGAATCAGTCCGGCTCTCTGGTCGCGCCGGATAGACTGAGATTTGATTTTACCCACTTCAAGGCGCTGGATCAAGCTGAGATAGACAAGGTGGAGACAATTGTCAATCACAAGATATGGGAGAATCTGAAAGTCGAGACCTTCATGTCAAAATTCGACGAAGCCAAGAAGATGGGCGCGGTGGCACTCTTCGGCGAAAAATACGAGGAAGAGGTCAGAGTGGTCAGAAGCGGCGATTACTCCATGGAGCTGTGCGGCGGAACTCACGTCAATGCCACAGGCGAGATTGGTCTTTTTAAGATAGTGTCCGAGACCTCTATTGCTGCTGGTATAAGGAGGATCGAGGCGGTAACTGGTGAGACCGCATATGAAATGGTGAAACACCAGTGCGAGCTTCTGAAAGATCTGGAGGAATCGCTGAGAGCTAAAGGGACTGAGTTGAAGCAAAAGGTAGATGAATTGCTTAAGTGCAATAAGTTGCTTGAAAAGAAACTCAAAGTTGCCCAGGCCAAGACCGCAAGGGTCAAGATAGAAGACCTGCGGAAGAAGGCAACGAAACTTCATTCCATAAACATAATTGCCTACAAAGCTGATGTGGATACAAGAGAAGCGCTACTTGAGTTGGGCGATGCTGTCAGGGAGAAGTTGAAGTCTACTGTTGGAGTTTTATCTGCTGTGTTTGACAACAAGATCGCCTTTGTAGCCGTGGTTACAGAGGACCTGATAAAAAAGAAAGGATTGAAAGCAGGTGATATAGTTAAGGAAGTAGCTCAGTTGACCGGTGGCTCAGGTGGGGGCAAACCGCATTTAGCTCAGGCAGGGGGAAAAGACGTTTCTAAATTAGATAAAGCATTAAGGGAGTTGCCAAAGATAGTGAAGAGGATGCTGAAGTAGAGAAAAGATATGGAGTGTGAATTCCCGCCAAAGCGGGATCCAAGACTTCAGGTTCACAAAGTCTTCAGAGAAATGAACGAATGAATTCATGCCTATAACCTATAGTAGAAAAAGAGGTGATGTGTGAAGGACTTAATTCTGATACTCGTGTGTGTGTTTTTTGGAGTTATTTGTGCTATAATTGCTAAGAAGAAGAACCGTAGCGAAGCAGGATGGTTTGCTGCAGGTTTCTTTCTCGCTCCTATTGCATTGCTAATCATTGCATTGTTGAGACCGAAGCCGATAAAAGAGCACGAATGAATTCGTGCCTACAAGCGTTGCACTCGATATAAACAAGAAATTGAGCACATACGACAAAATACTGAAAGTTGCTGACGAAAAAGGTGCAGGCTTTTTTGTTCTTCTGGACCCTGACCGTCTCCCAATAGAGAAGTTAGTCGCACTGGCCGTAAAATCAGAGGAATCGGGAGCAGACGGTTTTCTGGTGGGATCCAGCCTTCTTCTTTCCACCGGATTTGATGATGCCATAAAGGAATTAAAGAAGAATGTGTCCTCTCCGATCATAATTTTTCCTGGAAATGCCAATCAGGTGTCAAAATATGCCGATGCCATCTTGTTTTTGTCTTTGATCTCAGGCAGGAATCCACAGCTTTTGATCGGAGAGCAGGTCAAAGCAGCACCCTTAGTGAAAGAATTCGGGTTAGAGCCCATTCCTACTGGCTACATACTGATAGAATCGGGCAAAGCTACATCTGTTCAATTTTTGAGCAGCACCCAGCCCATACCCAAGGACAAGCCAGACATCGCCTGTGCTCACGCCTTGGCAGCAGAATATCTTGGAATGAAGCTGGTCTTTTTGGAGGCCGGATCAGGAGCGGACAATCCAGTCCCGGATAACATCATAAAAGAGGTAAGAGATTTCATCTCCCTTCCCATAATAGTTGGCGGAGGTGTGAAGACACCGGAGCAGGCAGAAGGCAAGGTAAAATCCGGGGCGAGTTTTGTGATAATCGGAAATGCCCTGGAGAAAAATCCGGACGGAAACATTTTAGAGGAGTTTGCCAAAGCGATACACTGGA
>Ga0209636_10009038_pt1 | contig 10154 bp, 7 predicted proteins | sample DeeMarSWOR152_54_FD_187464 | JGI IMG/M metagenome (GOLD analysis project Ga0209636, IMG submission 187464) | Marine sediment microbial communities from White Oak River estuary, North Carolina - WOR-1-52-54 (SPAdes) (version 2) | ecosystem: Environmental > Aquatic > Marine > Intertidal zone >... | reverse complement strand
ATGAATGGGGTAAGATATTGAAAATAATTCCTATTATTTACATTCCGAAGTACTGAAAAATCAGAATATTTTAAAAAATCAACTTTGTATTTAACTTAATAATATTTCCAAAATATAACCGAAACTATTATATTTAGGAAAATACATTAAGTATTAATATGTTTAAATCAATGTCAGGATTAGAACAAAAACTTTACTTTTACCTTGGAGAAAAAGATAGACGAGTATTTACAATAAAAGATATCGTTCACATTTTAAATATCTCCTATGCGCATGCTCGAAACATTGCATCAAACATGGTTAAAAAAAACGTTATGGAAAGAATAAAACCAGGACTATTTGTTCGTATACCAGAATCTGTCATATTAGATAAACAACAATATACAGAAGATGCAATACTTATCGCAGCAAAAGCAACTAAAGAATCATTTCTCTCTTTTTATACAGCTCTTACAATTCATGGCCTTTCAGAACGATATACAACACAAATATATGCCACTACAACAACACATCAACGAAAAATAAATTACCATAACATAACCATCAATTACATACAAACAATATCAAAAAATTACTTTGGAACTACCATCATAAAATATTCAAATGACAATATTCGAATATCCAATGTAGAGCGAACGATAATAGATGTAATCAACAAACCAAGGTATGCTGGAGGATGGACTGAAACAATAAATTGTCTTAAAAATATTGACGAGATCGACTATAAAAAATTAATAATATATCTAAAAAAATATAACAATAAAACAACAACAAGAAAAATAGGATATATTCTTGAAAATCTTAATAATTTTTCACCATCAAAAAATATATTAAAACAAATTAAAAACCTATCAGGTTCAAATGAACTATATTTTGATACAACAAAAAAAGGGATATATAATTCAACTTGGAATCTAATAGTTCCAAAGAGCATTACGGAGATTCTTCATGCTTACTAAAAAACAATTTGAACAAATCCAAAAAACAACAGGATTCAACCTCGATCTTTTAGAAAAAGTATACCATCTTACAAGAACACTAAATAAAATACAAGAACATACGAAACTTAAAGAAAATCTAATACTCAAAGGTGGGACAGCATTAAACTTTATATTTTTTCCAATTTCTCGACTTTCAATAGATCTTGATTTTGATTATATTGGAGAAATATCTAAAGAAAAAATGGTAAAACAAAGGAATTATATTGAAAAAGATATAAAGGAAATTTCATCACAATTAGACTATACATTAAAAGATAGAGGATCATCATATATAATCTTAAGACAAAGTCTTCAATACATAACTATTAGAAACACAAAAGATCATGTCAAAATAGAAATAAATCATTTAGATAGAATTCCTCTTGGAAATATAGTATATAAAAAATTTCCATTAATATTTCCAGATATCAAACCATTTTCAATAAAAACATATTCACTTGAAGAACTCACAGCACAAAAATCATTAGCATGTCTTAATAGATCAGAACCAAGAGACCTATATGATCTGTATATTTTATCAAAACAAAAAATATCAATAGAACAAATCCAAAAATTTGCGACAATATATTTCTGCATGTCATCAGACAACATTAAACCAGATATATCAAAAATTAAAGATTTTGATCTTGATAAAATTCAGCAAGAACTACAACAATTCATTAGAAATAGTGAAAAACTAAACTCAATCAAAATTAGGGCTGAAGCATCGATATTTTTAGAAAAAATTGTAAACTTCAATAAAAACCAACGAAAATTTATTGAAACTTTTTATAAAGAAAAGAAAATAAACCCTGATTTGATTGATATTGATAGATCAAAATTAATACAGCATCCTGCTCTTTTACATAAAATAAATGAATAAAAACAATCTAACAATTTTTCTATAAGAAATCTCAAGAGGTCCAAGATCCGCCTAGAGCACAACAGATTAACAAGAGAAAAACCAGGTAAAACATTATAATTTTTTTTTTTTTTTTTATAGTCTTAGATCATAAGAGTGTAAATTTCTTTTTAAGAATGATTAAAAATCATGAAAATATATATTTTATTTCTGGTGATAAAGGATTCGTTTAAGAGAAAAATAAAAGAATATCTAAAATTTAAGATATTAAAACTAGAGAGTTTATTAAGATTGGTAAATCGTTAAAGTGATGAACACCTATACTTCCATCGTTTCACACGGTTTATATAACAATACATCTCATTAACATTTTACTCCCCCGGATATTTAAACTTTGGCAAAAATACTTTAAATATGCTCATAATGTCAAATGAGATCTCATAAAGATATATATTTGAATAATGTATATTATAACGGGAGAAATAAATGACAAAATTGAATCTTTGTGAAAAAGATATTCAGAATTGGGTTGATACTAGGAGTTATGAGCGTGGCTATCGGTATTTTAAGAACGATGTCATCATAGATGCTAAACGCCAAGGAATGACTCTCAAAGCATATTGTCAAGGTTCAAATATTCAACCTTATAAGCTAAGTGTATCTTTTGGTCAAGAAGGGATTTTCGAGGCTTATTGCTCTTGTCCGATAGGACGCGGTGGCCACTGTAAACACATTGCTGCTTTGCTTTTAACGTATTTGAACTTTCCAAGCAAATTTAGGGAAGTCGAAGAAATTGATGCCCTCCTTGAGAAAGGAAATAAGGAAGATCTTATTATATTAATCAAGCAAATGGTTAATCGCAAACCTGAATTGGAGAGTATGATAGAAACTGTTTTACCGTCGGAGATTAAAAATCAAGTTTCTATAGATCCTGAGTCTTATCGACGGCAGGCTGCATCTGCCTTCAACCGATCTAATTATGGATGGTTTGATGAAAGAGCAATTGCTGACGAATTGAACTCCATTATCAAACTTGGAAAAGACTTTGCAAATCTAAAGGATTATGCTAACGCGGCAATAGTTTATAGAGAGGTATCTCAAGAGGTGATATCCAATTACGAAATGTTCTCTGATGAAGAAGGTGAGTTAGGTTATGTAGTGAACAAATGCGTTGAAGGGTTAGGACATTGTTTATCAAATGTAAAGAATGATACATCAACTAGAGAAAGAATTCTGCATGCACTTTTTGAGATTTATCGCTTTGATATTGATTTTGGAGGGATTTGTCTAGGAGATGATGTGCCGGATATCATTCTAGAAAATGCTACTTTTGAAGAACGAAATAATATTGCCAATTTAGTTAGAAATGCCATGTCATCAAGGAAGGGGGATAGATGGAGTGATAATTGGCATCGTCAAGTCTATGGTGGTTTCCTGTTGGATCTAGAAAAGGAAATATTGGACAATGAAGGATATCTTAAAATCTGCCGAGAGACAGGTCGAGTCGGAGATTTAGTATCCAAACTTTTAACTTTGAAACAAGAAGAAGAAGCAATTGCTGAAGCGGAAAAAGCAAGTGATTATGAACTGGTTCATATTGCCGACATCTTTGTATCAAATGGAAAAGGTGAGATAGGTGTACAAATATTAATTGATCGTTCTAAAGATTCCAATGATAGCCGTATCCTAGATTGGTTGAAAAATCGATATAAGAAGCAAGGTGACATATCCACAGCATTATCTTTCTCCCTAAGATGTTTTCAATTGCAAAAAAACCTTTCCAGTTATCAGGAGATTCGTAATCTTGCACAGAAAATTGACAAATGGGAAGATTTGAAGAATCAGCTGTTGACTGAATTGACCAACCAGAAAAACTACAATTTGCTTACAGAAATTTATTTGGATGAAGATGAGATAGACCAGGCATTAGAAACTCAAAGATTCAGCCAAGATTATATCTGGGGTTCTCATCTAAAGGTTAAGGTAGCGCAAGCAGCTGAAAAAACACGGCCATATGCTGCTATTAATATTTATCATCAGTTAGCAGAATCATTGATTAGCGCTCGAGGGCGGAACAACTACCAGCAAGCTTGCACATATCTTTCCCGAACACGTAAGATATACAAGAGCATTGATCAGGTGGAGAAATGGACTCAATATATTGAAAATCTGCGTAAGCAGAATTGTAACCTGCCTGCTTTGATGGATGAACTCTTCAAAGCAAAGATTTAAAATTTTATTAGAAAATTAATAAGTAGTGCGAAATCCAAATATGAAAGATCCTGTAAATCCAAGTAACCTCAAAATGGCGATACCCTTGGTAAAATCTCTCTTAATAATTACTGATGGGCCCGTCGAGACCTCAGTTTTACCAACTGGAGTAATTCCATTCGTAAATTTTAGGTTTTAAGGTGGTTTCGAATTTCTGTTCAACTCACTAAAACCTTTTTTTTCTTTTTATTTTTGGAACGTTTCCCATTGCTGGAAAAAATGCTGAACCTGTTAAGATAAAACTATAGTTGAATTTTTTCCTTAATTCTTTTATTATTAATCTTGAACATAATCATTATCTTTTAACAAATATTGAGCTTAAGGAAAATTTATTAAATAATAAATTGTACAAAATGCAAAAATTTTTGTGTTATTAATTTAAATTGTACAAAAATATAAAGTAATGTTTAAAGTAAAATAATTTAATATTATTTTTTGAGGTATTAAAAATGAATAAAAAATTAATTGGGATTGTGGCAATAACAATTTTAATCCTAGGAGTTTCACTGGCCCAACCAGTAATGGCACAAAGAGAAAAGGAAAAAGTTAATGCGAGACTAATTGGTTTTATACGTATTGATTCCACAAAACACGAAATAAAAGGATTTGTTTTAGTTGGAAACAATGCAGGGGAATTCATTGTTCTTAAACAGATAAATATCAAATATGATGGAACACCAATCCTTGTTAGTCATCCATTGCCATTCATCTATAATATCAGATATACACCTTTAGAATAATTATCAATATCCATATTAACTAAATTAAATATCTCACCTCCCCTCTTTTTTTTCTTTATTTTTAATGAGCGTTTCCCATTGCTGGAAAAACTACTAAATTTTATCAGAATGTATTTAAGTAATTTCACTAAATATTGATATTTATAATAATGTTAATTGTATAAATATCTTAGATAATAAATTAGAAAAATAGGGGAGATAATCATATATTTGTTAACAAATCGGAGTGGGGACCACTTTTTTAAAAAAGTATCGTTTTCTCCTGTCAAAATTCTAATTTTAAGCAGGGAGGGAGATTTTGACGCACATTTGTTAACAAATTTTAATAAAATATAAGGCGAAAATCAATATTATACTCTTCAAATATAATTAATAAAAATGTATTTTTTCTCTCTTTTTATTTCTTTTTTTCTTGTAGATTTTTAAGGAATTCATTGACATTCATGGAGACATCAGTAATTCTTCTTTCTCTTTCTTCTCCTTCTTCATTTAAAAAAGATGCTACCCATGAAGGACCTGTTGATTCTTTACTCGCAAAATCCTTTTTAATTGTAGTTAATGCTTCATTTATTAAACTATTTGTGGAATGAGCATTTATTTCATTTGCTACATCAACAGGTCCATTTTTATAATGAGTGATTAAATAATAGATGTCATATGCATCTTTTTCTTTATATCGTTCTCCTAAAACTATCCCTTTCATAGATAGAGACGCCACAATATTGGCAATACGTATTGTGTCTGTAGTAAGCCCTCCTTTTGGAAATTGTCCACTAATTACCACTTTAATGTAATTATCAAATACGATATCAACTCCATGACATTTTCTTGCAAATAATCCACTAATATGCTGATGACGATGCCCTTTTTCTCCATAATAACTGCCTAAAAAATCAAGTTCAATAGTAACAGATGTATTTGAGCTTTGAAGCTCCTTGAGAAACACAAACGGAACTTCATTATTATCTTTATCTAATTTATGTTTATAACCTAGTTGTTCAACTAATTGTTCGATATTTGCATATTCTTCTTCAGAAATAATTGATTCATTAAGAGCAATATCAATATCAATAGATCCAACATGGTCATGTTCATAGGATTTTCCTCCATATTTTTCTAATAAAAAATATGGAACCCATCCTCCGATTAATGTCATACCCTTATTATAACGATGTAAACCTCTCCAAACTTCAAGCATCGCTGATTTTGATATTGTTACGATTTCTTCAGAATAATCATCAACTGTTCTAGGCATATTTTCCACTCCATAATATTAAAAATGAATTTTTTCCTCTCTGATTTTTTCAGCTTGTTCTTTACCCCTTTTCGGATAGGAATATAAATCAAGATAAAGTTGAATATTTGATACAATAGCATTTCCCTTAATCATTTGAAGGTTTTGCATTACCCCCTGATCATATGGTTCAATAAGATAGATGTTTGCTCCTGATTCAACAGGTCTAAGATCTAATATTTGTATCATTTGATCCATATTAGATTTAATATACAGATGTATATCATTATATCTTACATATGGTGCTATGAATGATGCACCTGAATGAAGAGTAAACGCATATGAAGATTTAATTGACTTTGAAGCTTTTTTTATTTTATTAAAAAGTGTGTCTTTATTTTTCTCAAAAGTGTAATAAGAGTAAATTGTGTTGTTTTTAAATGTGTAATTATCCCTCCAGATATCAAGTAAACGTGATTTATCTATTAGGATTAATTTATAATCGTTGTTCCTTTCTAGAAATTTTTTATCTATAAGTTTTTCAACAATTCGATGGGCATATCCTAAACTAACTTGACTTTTTTCTGAAAGCAATTGAATTGTCCATTTTTCTTCTGGTTTGGTCAATAGGGATCTAATAATTCTTGTTGCAACTGGTGAAAAAAGTTGTTTTTGTTTTTTCTTTTCAACCTCTTTGGTTTTATTACTCTCCTTTTCTATATGTATCTGGGGTAAATCAATGTAGATATTACCAAATAGATCGATATAACCAACATCTAATTTTTTGCATATTTCACGTGATGTTTCACTTAGATAAGAGGAGGCAACAACTGGATAGCTGTTTCGTATTGTTTTTGATAATAGTTTTACCTGTGTAATTGCTTGTTCGATGTATCTAGGTTCACCTATTGATTTTACCTCAATGACAAAAGTTGTTTCTTTTTTCTTATATTTTGTTTTTACTAATATATCTACATTTTTTTGATTTTGAATCGGATATTCTTGTTTTACACTCCTAATTTCTAATGGTGATAGTAGAAATTTTATTTTTTGTTCTAATCTTTGTCGAACCTCTTTTTCACTCAATTGCATTGTTTCACCGTTCGGTGAAACTATTTAAATATATAAAAAGTTTGGGGTAAAAAACATTTATGTTTTATAAATAAAATGTAAATTTATTTACATTTTATTGTTTAAAGTCCAGGCTTTTATAATTTTATAATGTTTGTTTTTTTTTCTTTTTTATGTATGATTAATTTTTTGAAGGATGGGAGATTTAGACACGTATTTGTTAACAAATCGGAGTGGGGACCACTTTTTATAAAAAGTATTGTTTTCTCCTGTTAAAACTCTATTTTTACGCGGGGAGGGAGATTTAAGCGCGTATACGTTAACACATGTGTTAACACATTTTTAAGATTATATCTGTTGAAACAATTTTTGAGAAAAAAAGTGCAGGGGAAGGAATTTGAACCCAGAAATAACGGTAAAAATTAACCGTCACTCCTTGTGGCATAAAAAAGAGTAGATTTATGAGCAATTAATCCATTTTAGGATTGAGGAGACAAAAATGAAAGGAAAGTTATTGTGTTTATTAATTGCTGTTTTAATGTTGACTATTGCTTTTAGTGGATGTTTTGAAGAAAACCTTCCTAAGGAGGGAGATACACGACTTATTAGTGAAGAATCAATTGGGGGTATATATAATGCAAGCATCCTTTACAAAGAAAAGTATTATGACGGATCATGGCATAATTTTACCGGAATAAAATATACAAAAGATAGAAAGGAACATACCGGTGCGTATTTATCATATATGCAGGATGCTCTTAACTGGATCAAATCCAATACTACTGAAAACATTACGGTTTTATGTTGGTGGGATTATGGCCATATGATCGAAGGATACGCTGAGCGAAATGCTATTGCAGTATTCCCTTCATTGGCACTTAAGGACACGATTGCTGAATTTTCACAACTTGATGAAGCAGGAAAACAGAGATATATAAAAGAGCATGAATGGGATGCAAATAAAACCTTAGAGGATATTGCTACAGTGTTGACCTCAACAAATATTTCAAATAACGACACATTGGAAATTATTCAGAAATATAACGTGAGTTTTATATTGACTAGCGGATATGATAAACTTATCGCCAAGATATTTTTCGATGCTGCAGGCAAAAACAGTGACGACTATATCATTACTGGAACTCATAATCCTACTGAAAAAGGAATGGAAACATTGATTTTTCAAATGTGGGAAAATTATACTAATATTTCAGGATTAAAACTAGGTTATGAACATCATCCATTTAGTGGCTATTATGACATGAAGATATTTGAATTAATTGTATCATAGTAAAATATGAATTATTCGTGCAACCCCCTCAATTAAAATATATGCTTTTTCGACAGGCGATACTCTTATTTTTCTTATGTTAAACAAACGTGCTAATAATTAGCGCTGGGGGGGAGATTTTGGCTTAGTTTTACCAGTAGATTATAATTTTCTCTATCTGTTGAAACCTTTATTTTTTTTATCATGTTTTTATTGTGAATTTTTAGTGATAACTATAGACATATGTTTTATATACTTGTAAATATATTTGAAATGGTATAAGAGGGAGGAAAAATGAGAAAAAACCCTGTTTTAGTTAATAAGACTCTGGTTCTTACAATTATAATCTTATTTTTTGGCACAAGTATTGTTACATCTGCTAATAATTTAATTAGAGATGCTCATGCCAATCATCAATCTCTTAAATCTTTTAATAATCAAAAAAATTTGTTAGCATGTGACCATTTAGCTTATGTAGGAGGTTCAGGAGAATTTTGCGGTCTTTATGAATTAGCATTAAATGATCCAATTAATTTGACATGTATCTGGCCAGAAGGCGATGGTGGATATTTAATCAGTGGAACTACTTGGACAAATGATGGTAGATGGCTTGCTTGCGAATATGGAAATGGAGTATTATGGAAGATAGACTTAGAAACTGGAGATATGACACCTATAGGCGATGGTACAAGCTGTCATAGTTTAACTTGGGATCAAGTAGAAAATAGATTATATGTAACTTCGGGTAATGCCCTCTGTGAACATAATCCAGAAACTGGAGAGCAGGATTATATTGGTTATCACGGTATAAGTCAACATATAATTGGTCTTGTTATCAATTCAGAAGGTGAATGTTATGCTTGGGACGTAAGTTTTAGTTCAAATCCAAATTTTTTTACAGTTGACCTGGAAACTGGTTATGCTGATGAAATTGGCACATTTGGTATGGACATTTACCTTTCCCAGGATGGAGATTTTTGCAAGAAAGATTATATTCTCTATTTACCTGCATATAATGATAGTGTAGGTTACTTGTTCGCGTGTGATTTTGACATAAGAAGTATTGATTTAGTTGGTCAATTCCAAGAAGACGTTGATGTAACAAGATTTGTAATCCCATGGAATTATCCACCCGATAAACCAATAATTGATGATCCAATAAGTGGAAAACCAAACACTGAATACGATTTTACTTTTGTTTCAACAGACCCTGATGGTGATGCAGTGATGTATAATATTGACTTGAGTTATGGTGGTGATACTGAGTGGACTGAGTATGGTGATTCAGGAGTCGAATTTAAATTAAAACATAAATGGGGAGATTCAGGTAAGTTTACAATTAAGACGCAAGCTATAGATATTCATGGTGCTGAGAGTGGCTGGTCTAATATTACTATTACTATGCCAAGGAACAAAGCAGTAAAAACTAATATGTTATTACTAAGAATACTTGAAAGTTTTCCATTACTACAAAAACTAATACAACAACTGGGAAATAATTTTTCAATTAATACTAATCCAGTATTCCCAAGAGGAGGGACATTTATAAAAACATTTGGAGGGATAGGTGAAGATTGGGGTTGGTGTGTTCAGCAGACATCTGATGGTGGATATATCATAACAGGTCAAACAGGTTCGTATAGTGCTGATTCATATGATGTTTGGTTGATTAAGACCGATAGTGCTGGAAATGAGGTCTGGAATAGGACCTTTGGAGATTACGATA
>Ga0209636_10009037_pt1 | contig 10154 bp, 6 predicted proteins | sample DeeMarSWOR152_54_FD_187464 | JGI IMG/M metagenome (GOLD analysis project Ga0209636, IMG submission 187464) | Marine sediment microbial communities from White Oak River estuary, North Carolina - WOR-1-52-54 (SPAdes) (version 2) | ecosystem: Environmental > Aquatic > Marine > Intertidal zone >... | reverse complement strand
ATTCCGAGCAAGCTTTTCCACCGTGTGAATCAGTTCGGATAGACCCTCGATAACACCACCTCCCAGCACCAAGAGGCATGGGTTGAAAGCGTTTATGATACTCACCACACCGGCAGCCAGGTATCGTCCGGTCTCTTCAACCAACTGACGAGCTAGCTGGTCCCCGTTACGGTAGGCTTCACCGACAGTAGCTGCCGTAACTCTTTCAACATCACCCACCAAAGAGATCATGTGCTGCCCCGCCTTGGAATCTTCGCGGACCGCTTCTTGAGCTCGTTCAGCAATTGCCCATCCGCCAGCATAGGCTTCCAAACAGCCAAAGTTGGGACAGCGGCATTTTCGCCCACCTGAAACAATAGTGATGTGGCCCAGTTCTCCGCCAGTGTTGCTGCAACCTATCATCATGTTTCCGCCGCTTATGACGCCTCCACCTATGCCTGTACCGACAAAGAGAACGACCAAGTCCTGTAACCTCTTGCCTGAGCCGTAACGCCATTCGCCCCAAGTCGCCGCGCGCACATCGTTGGTTACAATTACCGGCTTTCCTAGTTTTTCTTCTAGCTTCTCTTTCAAAGATACATTTTGCCATTTCAGGTTGGGAGCGTAACGCACAATGCCTTTCAGATCCACTTGCCCGGCTATGCCAATTCCCACGGCACGAGCTTCTTGGCTCACTTTCTTCAAACATCCATCTATACAGGTTAGAACGTTAGCAGTGACTCCTTCCACGCCCTTTTCCGAATGCGTTGGACATTTGTGGATTGCCAAAATGTGACCAGTAGCATCCACTAATGCCGCCTTGATTTTCGTGCCTCCAAGATCGACGCCCAATGTAATGGGGTTTACGGCTTTTTGCGTCATTTTCCATTAACCCTCATAACCGCACGCGCAGTTTTTCTCCTGTTCTCTATCAATTACCACAACTTTGCACGCGCATGCATGCATGCCAATTTATGTTGTAGGAAGTCCATAACGGTGCGCAATAAGTTGTTGATACTGTTCTGGTGGCATCAGGGAATGGAACGATCTCTCCACCACCTCGTTTAGGGCAGGATGAATATGCATTCCCTCAATGATCGGTTCTGCACTTTGTTCCGGTGTGTACATCAAGTTGATGATTTCTTGTATGAGAACAGATGCATAAGGCCCGATTATGTGCCCCCCCAAAATCTTCATGGTTTCTTTCTCAACGATAACTTTGACAAAACAATCTTTTACAGCCATAGCTTCTCCTTTGGCCGTGTCTTCATATCTCTGGATTCCGATCAACACCTTGTCTTCGCCGTATTTCTCTATCGCTTCTTTCTCTCGGAGTCCGACGCTTGCAACTTCAGGGTACATGAAAACAGCGTGTGGTATGGCGTGGTAATCAACCTTCACCCTCTGTTTCAATATGGCATTGTAGTACACAACCAGAGATTCATAGTTTGCCACGTGTTTGAATAAGTATTTGCCGTTCGCGTCACCTAGAGCCCAAACATTCGGTTGCGAGGTCTCCAGATATTCGTCAACGGTAATCCATCCTTGTTCGTCGACTTTTATTCCCCCCCTTTCTGGATCAAGAATATCTGTGTTCGGCCCCCGTCCCGTGGCAATTAGTATCTCTTCCGCAGTTATTTCTACCTTTTTTCCATTTTCTCTGTTGACAGCAACCATCTTTTTCTTACCCGCCACAGTCTTTTCTACTTCGCGAACCTCGTGGTTGGTCATGATTGTCATGTATTTTTTCAGCTCTTTTTTTGCCAGCGCTGATACTTCTGGTTCTTCTTGTGGGAGGAACTGCGGATTTCTGCCGATGATTGTGACTTTTGACCCCATGGCTGAAAAGAAATGACCGTATTCCGCAGCTATGTATCCTCCTCCAACGATTACAATACTTTCTGGCAGCTGGTTCATCTTTAGAATCGTATCACTAGTGTGATAGCCTGTTTTCTCGAGTCCTTTCATTGGAGGAATGTTGGGTTTCGATCCGGTGCAAAGAAAAATCAACTTTGACATTATAGCATCATCGCCCACCTTCAAAGTGTAGGGAGAAGTGAATCTGGCTAAGATAGGATAGTAATCTATGTTCTTAGAATGTGAAAGCCCCTCGCGTATCATGTTTATATCCTTGTAGATAATGGTCCTCATCCTCTCCGTGACCTTGCCGAAATCCACCTTCTGAACGTTGACATCTATGCCAAACTGGCCTGCTCTTTCTATAGTCCTCACCAACTCAGCGGGATATAGCAACATTTTTGACGGGATACACCCTCTTGTCAGACAAATCCCACCTGGCTCATCCTTGTCTATCACGGCAATTTTCATGGTGGGATTCTCTTGAATCAAGAAATCTACAAAGTTCATTGCTGATCCCGTGCCTATCACTATCAAATCGTATTCTTTCATATCAAACACCGTCTAGCTAGCATTATTGAGAACGTCATATTTGAAGCTTGATTTATCGGTTCACATCTTTCTCGCACACGGAAGGTTTATTAGGAAAATTTCAGGTTTGAATCTCCGTTAGACTAAACATCGGAGGAAATCGCCGTGAAGAAAGAAACGACAGAATGGAAAAAAGAAAATGCTAACGAAAGACTGCCTTGGAGAAGGAGAAGAATGGAAAAAAGAGGAGTCATAGCTACTCAAAAACCAAAGAAAAGGAGGTGGTATTAAAATGGCTGCAACTCCGCAACTTGCCGGAACCCCTGTCCTCATTCTAAAAGAAGGATCGACAAGGGAGCGAGGAAGAGGAGCTCAACACGCCAACATCATGGCCGCCACACTGGTGGCAGAGGCGGTGAAAAGCGCTCTTGGACCGAAAGGCATGGACAAGATGCTCGTGGACAGCTTCGGAGACGTCACCATCACCAGCGACGGCCACACCATCCTGAAAGAGATGGACATTCAACATCCAGCCGCGAAGATGATGGTGGAGGTCGCAAAGACGCAGGACGATGAGGTTGGCGACGGAACCACCACCGCAGTAGTCATCGCCGGAGAGCTAATAGGACAAGCCGAGGATCTGGTGGAAAAGAACGTTCACCCCACCGTCATCATCGACGGCTACAGGAAGGCAGCAGACAAAGCCCTTGAGACGCTGGAGAAGATCGCTATCGCCGTCAAGCCTAAAGACAAGAATTCCCTGAAGAAAGTCGCCATGACCTCTATGGCCAGCAAACTAGTAGCCGAGAACCGAGAATACTTAGCTGACATCGCGGCTTCAGCAATCTTAAACGTCGCCGAGAAAGTTGAAGGTCAATACAAAGTGGACTTAGATGATGTCATGGTGGAGAAGAAGGCTGGAGAATCCCTGACCGACACCAAACTGATTGAAGGCATCGTCCTCGACAAAGAAGTGGTGCATCCAGGCATGCCCAAACGGATTGAGAAAGCGAAAGTAGCTCTTTTAGACCGCGCACTTGAGGTTGAGAAAACAGAGTTCGACGCCAAACTCAACATTGAGAGTCCAGAGCAGATGGAGGCCTTTCTCCAACAAGAGGAGACCATGCTGAAAGACATGGTGAAGAAGATCTCCCAGAAGAAGGTCAATGTACTCATCTGCCAGAAGGGAATCGACGACATGGTTCAACATTTCTTGGCTCGAAAAGGCATACTAGCCGTTCGGAGAGCAAAGAAATCAGACATGGAGAAACTGGCCAAAGCCACAGGAGGAAAAGTCATCAACAATCTCGATGACTTCGCAAAGGAAGACTTGGGCTACGCTGAACTGGTTGAAGAGCGCAAAATTGGAGACGACAAGATGACCTTCATCGAAGGCTGCAAGAACCCACGCTCGGTCGCCATCCTCATACGAGGCGGAACCGAACGCATCGTCGACGAGGCAGAACGATCCATACATGACGCCCTGTGTGTCGTCCGCGACGTGGTGCAGGAACCAAAGATCGTGGCTGGAGGGGGAGCGCCTGAGATGGAAGTTTCAAGGGAACTCAAAGAATACGCAGGCACGCTTCCTGGTCGGGAACAACTCGCGGTGCAACAATACGCAGAGGCTCTTGAAGCAGTTCCCACAATCTTGAGCGAAAACGCTGGACTTGACCCCATCGACATAATCTCCGAGTTAAGAGCACGCCACGAAAAGGGTGAAATCTGGGCTGGCGTCAATGTCCACGAAGGCAAAGTGGATAACATGGAGAAACGGGAAGTCTTTGAACCACTCGTGGTTAAGAAGCAGATCGTAAAGTCCGCTACTGAAGCCGCATCCATGATCTTGAAGATCGACGATGTAATCGCATCGGGCAAGATGAAGGCTCCGCCAACTCCGCCGGGAGGTCCAGGAGGATACGGGGGAATGCCCCCAGGATATTGACAACAGAAAGTAACTGGAAATGTTTGAGGGAATCGCATGGCCTATTTGACCTCGCAGGGTGGACAGCCCGTGCTTATTCTGAAGGAGGGAACTGGACGTAGGCGGGGAAGAGACGCTCGGAGGAACAACATCATGGCCGCCCAGATTATCGCCGAGGCCATAAAAACCACATTGGGTCCTCGCGGCATGGACAAGATGTTGATCGACAGCCTTGGAGACATAACGATAACCAACGATGGAGCCGCCATCCTCGACGAGATCGATGTGGAGCATCCTGCCGCCAAGATGATGGTGGAAGTAGCGAAAACTCAGGATGACATGGTTGGCGACGGAACCACCACCGCAGTGGTGTTGTCCGGAGAGCTGCTGCGAAGGGCTGAAGAGTTACTCGAGCAAAACATCCATCCCACCGTTGTTGTCAGCGGTTACCGAAAAGCCCTTGAAAAAGCGAAGGAAACCCTCGAAAAGATCGCAATCCCGGTGGACCTTGAGGATCGCGAAACTCTGAAGAAAGTTGCACTGACCTCTATGGGCAGCAAAGCTGTAGGAGTAGCCAAAGAACACTTGGCTCAGATCGCCATCGACGCCGTGAAACAGATAACCGAAAAGAGGGGAGAAAGAAACGTAGCTGATATCGACAACGTCCAAATGATTAAGAAAGAGGGAAAGAGCCTCTTCGACACCGAACTCGTAAGAGGCATCGTCCTCGACAAAGAAGTGGTCCACGCTGGCATGCCCAAGCGGAAGGAACAAGCAAAAATCGCCCTAGTAAACACAGCTCTCGAAGTCGAAAAAACAGAGTTCGATGCCGAAATCAGAATACGAGACCCTACCCAAATGAAAGCCTTTCTGGATCAGGAAACACGCATCCTGAAGGACATGGTAGAGAAAATCAAGAAAGCAGGAGCCAATGTTCTCATCAGCCAAAAAGGACTCGACGACTTGGCCCAGCATTTCATGGCTAAGGAGGGAATCCTAGCTGTACGAAGGGCTAAGGAGTCAGACATGGAGAAGCTGGCGAGGGCAACTGGAGGTAGAGTCGTCAACAACCTCGACGACCTCGGTCCTAAGGATCTGGGAAAAGCAGGGTTAGTAGAGGAACGAAAGATCGGAGAGGACAAGATGGTTTTCGTTGAGAAATGTAAGGATCCACGATCCGTCACGGTGCTTATACGTGCCGGTCTCGAGAGAATGGTGGATGAAGCAGAGAGAGCTATGAACGATGCGCTTTCCGTCGTCGCGGACGTCATTGAAGACAACAAAATCGTGCCCGGAGGAGGTGCTGTTGAGGCAGCGATAGCTAAGAAGCTCCGCGAATACGCCACAAAGGTTGGAGGAAGAGAACAACTCGCCATAGAAGCCTTTGCGAACTCCATGGAAATTGTTCCCAAGGCCCTAGCTGAAAACGCGGGCCTCGAGTCCATCGACATACTTGTGGCATTGAGGTCAGCTCACGACAAGCCTAAAGGCCACCTTATGGGCGTAAACGTCTTCTCAGGTAAGATCATTGACACGTACAAAAACGGTGTGATTGAGCCCGTGAGGGTGAAGGAACAAGCGATCAAGTCTGCAACCGAAGCCGCATCCATGATCTTAAGAATCGACGATGTAATCGCAGCAACAAAACCAAAGGAAGGAGGAAAGCCGGGAGGCCCAACCGGGGAGGACGAAGAGTACTGAGACAGAGGAGGTTCTAATGGCGACGATAAAGGAGGTGCCAACGAAAGCTCGCCGCTTCGAGCGCATCGGAGCCCATACCCACATCAAGGGTCTCGGCTTACACAAGAACCTGAAGGCTGTTAAAGTCAAAGACGGCATGGTAGGCCAGGAGAGGGCTAGGGAAGCTGCTGGCTTAGTTATCCAGATGATCAAAGAGGGAAAACTAAGCGGCAAAACAGTAATCCTTGCCGGTCCCCCAGGCACAGGAAAGACAGCTATTGCGGTTGCCATTTCCAGAGAACTGGGCACCAACGTTCCTTTCATACAAATGAGTGGAAGCGAAATCTACAGTAGCGAACGGAAGAAGACCGAGATTCTCATCGAAGCCATCAGGAAGTGTATTGGTGTCGAGATCCACGAGATGAGGAAGGTGTATGAGGGAGAAGTTACCAGCGTCGACGTTAGAACGGCTCCTCACCCTTACAATCCATATCAGAAGGTGCCTGAGAGTATTCGCCTCACATTGAAAACCTCCAAAGAGGAGAAAACCATCGAAGCGGGAGCCTCCATAGCTCAGCAGATCATACAGGAGAGCATTTCAGAAGGAAGTGTTGTGCACATTGACGCGGAATCCGGGAGAGTGGCCAACCTCGGTCTGAGTCTAGAGAGTGCTAAGGGCAAAACGTATGATGTGGACACCAGAAGGAAAGTCCCGCGACCTGACGGCGAAGTCTTGAAAGACAAAGAATTCGTGTATACTCTGACGCTTTCAGACATGGACGAGATAAATGCGCGACGAAGGATGGGAGGCGGTCTTTTTTCCATGTTCATGGGCGGCGCAGAGACAAAAGAGATCGACACGGAGATCCGCACGGCGGTAGATGAGTCCGTCAAGAAACTTGTGGATGACGCAAAAGCCTTCATACACCCAGGAGTGTTGTTCATCGACGACTCGCACCTCCTGGACCTTGAGGCCTTTAGTTTCTTGGGAAGAGCTATGGAAAGCGAGCTGGTGCCCATCATTATTTTGGCAACCAACCGAGGCGTCACAACCATCCGAGGAACAGATGTTAAGAGTCCAATGGGCTTCCCCTTAGATCTCGTCGACCGCTCCGTGATCATCGGAACTCACGAGTACGACTCAAATAGCATCAGAGAGATACTTCGAATGCGATCCAACGAAGAGAACGTGAAAATGAACGATGAGGCTCTGGAAAAGCTAACTCATGTTGGATCCAAGAGTTCCCTGCGTTACGCGGTTCAGCTGCTAAGCCTTGCTGCACAGAACGCTAGAGCGGCGAAGCGCGAAACAGTCACCGTCAAAGACGTGGAAAGGGTTGATAAGCTCTTTATGGACATTGGGGAAGCCGCTGAACATCTCAAGAAATATGAAGAGAGAATGATGCTTCATTAAGATAACACAGATTCACACCGAGAACATCGACTCCCCTTTCCCTTTTTTGTACAAGCGCGCGTGCACTCAATTTTATCGCTAACACCGCACCCAAAAAAATCGAATAAGTAGCGAGTATAGGCGTGCGTTGCTGTTGCGCAACAGTTCCATAGACTTAAAAGTCTACACGTACTTATCGGAGTTGCGCGCGTCCAGACGCAGCGAAACACGATCCAAGCCTGAGGAGATAGCATGCTTACCACCAATAAAGATGTGATGTCAGCAGCTGAGACCGGCAGATACGGTGTTGGTGCCTTTAATATCAGCAACCTTGAAACTCTATTGGCTGTCACCGAAGCAGCAGTTGAAGAGAGATCCCCTGCAATAATCGGAATAACTCCTAGTGCAATCAAATATGGCGGACTGGAATACCTGGCTCAGACATTTTGCTCAAAATCGAAATCTATTCTGCAACCTATAACCTTACATCTTGACCATGGTAAAGATGTTGAAACCGTGGTAAAATGCATCAACGCCGGCTTTACATCGGTTATGATTGATGTATCTCATCTCGATTTTGAGCAAAATGTTGCTGTGACAAAGCAGGTGGTTGACTTGGCTCATCCGAAAGGTGTATCTGTGGAAGCAGAACTCGGCAGATTAGCAGGTATTGAAGAAGCTACAGTAGAAGAGAGAGACGCTTTTATGACCAATCCAGATGCAGCGAACGAGTTTGTGAACCGTACAGGAATCGATGCTTTGGCAATTGCAATAGGAACGGCTCATGGAGCTTACAAATATCGAGGGAAACCAAGACTGGATTTTGAAAGACTAAAGGCTATCAGAAAGAAAGTGGGTGTTTTGCTGGTTCTGCACGGAGCTTCTAGTGTTTCTCAACTAATAGTGGAGAAAGCCAACAAATACGGAGCACAGCTAACAGGAGCTAAGGGGATACCAGAAAACCACATAAAAAAAGCCATATCGTTGGGGATATCGAAGATAAACATTGACACAGACTTGCGATTGGCTTTTACAAGTACGCTTCGTGAGGTTCTGTCTACTTCTCCAAAAGAGTATGACCCAAGAAAGATCTTAGGTCCTGCAAGAGAAGCAGTGAAAGAAGTCGTCAAAGACAAAATGCGCATGTTTGGGAGTTCAGGCAAATCACCTTGAAAATGCCTGTATTTTGACATTGCAGCGATCTTCATCGCAATAGAAAAGAAAAGGCGAGATCAGAGTGAATAAGAAGGAAGGGCATAAACAAGACTTGGCTAATTTTCTTTGTGATTTTCTCAAAACTAGTAATAAAGAGGAGATTACAGAATATCTGATTTCAAATAGCAATTTACCTAGCCCTAGAGCAAACTTGGAATTAGCCAACGCATTCGCTGAAGTGGTTGAAGTTTACTCTTCAAGACACGCCGACACACTATGGAACTTGTGCTTGAGATTAATTCAGATTTCTTCAGATGAAGCACCAGTAAACGATCCAAAAGAATTTCTTCCTTTCTGCGGAGCCTATGCTGTTGGAGCCATCGGCGCTGTTCGCCCGGCATTTTTTGAAGAGGCATTATCTTACTTACAAGAACTAGCAAAGGATCCAAGATGGAGAATAAGAGAAGCTGTTGCTATGGGAATTCAGAAATTGCTAGAGAAACACAGTCGAGACACTTTGAAAGCATTGGAGGGCTGGATTCAGAAAAGTAAATGGCTTGCCATGAGGGCAGTAGCGGCTGGCGTGGCGGAACCAGCCTTACTGAGAAAACAACAGACTGCAAGAGGAGCCCTAAAGCTGCATGAAAAGATCTTCGCTCAGATACTGTCCACCAAAGAACGACAATCTGAAGAGTTCAAAAAACTGAGGCAAGGACTAGGCTATTCCCTAAGCGTTGTTGTTTGCGCAATCCCAAAGGAAGGTTTCAGATTTATGCGTCAACTATACGGCTCGCAAGATGCAGATATCCAGTGGACAATAAGGGAGAATCTTAAGAAAAACAGGTTAATCAAGAACTTTCCCGACGAGGTAGATTCAATAAAGCAGCTACTAAAATGAAACACAATGACACATTTTCGACACATGTCCTCCCTTAAAGCGGATGCGCACGCGTATTGAACCCTTCAGGCAACTCTTCGCCGCACCTAGAGCATGCACATCAAGCTTCATCTCGAACGTAACGATCAAGAAATGATTTGTTCACCCATCTTGCTTTCTTATCTTTCATTGTTCCTATAGCCTTGATAAAATTTCTTGCGGAATCAAAATGTTGCCCATAGACATGATAGCTATCAGAATAATCAACATATTGCCCAATCTTGACGTTCAGTTTGTCCGCAATAGACTTCTGTAAATGAATGAAGGCAAACATGTTGGCAAATGCTGCATGGTAAGCGTCTCTACTTCTCCACAGAGTGTGCATTTCCAACTCTTTGCCAATCACTTTACACCAGATTCTTTGCAGACAGGGTGGACCGTCTACATTATAATGTTTCCAAGGCATCCATGTTACTGCTTGTGCCCTGTTGGAAAACGATGATTGCTGCAATTTTTGGATTAATTGTCCAATTTGGTCTATGTGTCTTTGTCCGATTTCAAACTCAAACAGCTGCTTGTGATATGTGTAGTCATATACAGAACCTATCAAGTAGTCTTTTGTTCCCTTGATGACGTCGTCAACATATTCGTTCAGACTCATTAGACCTTCGTAGCCCATATGCACCATAGGTTGTTCAAATGGTTTCTTAACAACCATTAACATAGAAGCTTCTCTGATTATGTCTTTTTCTTCTTCA
>Ga0209636_10009036_pt1 | contig 10155 bp, 5 predicted proteins | sample DeeMarSWOR152_54_FD_187464 | JGI IMG/M metagenome (GOLD analysis project Ga0209636, IMG submission 187464) | Marine sediment microbial communities from White Oak River estuary, North Carolina - WOR-1-52-54 (SPAdes) (version 2) | ecosystem: Environmental > Aquatic > Marine > Intertidal zone >... | reverse complement strand
TTATTAAAAGATTATTCAAAAAATGTACCTTTAGGTACACTTTTCGTCTCTTAAAAAACTTAAAAAATCAACAAAGTCATAAATGCCCGTCGAAACCTGTTTACCACCTTCATTCGTCCCATCCCAAACCACTTGATGGGAACCGGCGGGCATATTTCTATCAACCAACGTTCTGATCTTTTGACCGAGTGCATTATAAACTTCTAATTTAATATGTCCTGCAGAAACTGTATATGAAATTGTCGTCACCGGATTAAATGGGTTGGGATAATTTTGTGCCAAGTCAAATTTTTCAGGATAATTCTTTTCAAAGGAATTGACACCCGTAATAGTCGAAAGATCAAAATCTTTATAAACAATATTTACCTGTTCAGTGATTTCTTTTCTGATAGGAACAGGATCGTGACCATTAATTGGCGGCCAATTTTTAATAAACCTGTCTTTATAAGAATCAACGTAACTCAAATTCAAATCGCATCCTGGAAAGCTGTCTTCATAATAAAGCATATAAATTTTGTTATCAATAACATCGCGATATACAGAGACATCGCTCTCATCTCTGTTTGCTGTGCGGGTAATATTATATGGCGCTATCCAGTAATTTCCGTCTTCTGAAATCGAAATCTTGATATCCTTTCTGTAAGCATAATAGGTGTAACCAAAATTATTTTCTTTATCAGTAAGCGGTGTAACGTCACCTTGCATTTCTTCCCAAACACAGACTAATTTGGGCTCATTGTTTTGTGGATTTTTATTGATTAGAAACTCGATATTTGCAATTGGACCATCGTTAATAAATTTACCCCATGATGCTGCACTCTTGACCGAGTCACCATAAGAAAACCATTTGAATGATTCCCCAGCCACTGGATAGGTACATTCCGCTAAAAGTGTGTGAGTTTTTGAGATACTATTCCAGTATCGAATCTGAGGCTTTGGATGAACACTACCGTCATAAAAAACTGCATTAGTGTCACCACCGGCGCTTCCATACAAATTATTATCCCACCAGTGTTTTAAATTGCTAACCGCTGCAGAAGTATCAAAGTATGAATCTATGTAAGTTGCATCATATACGACATGGAGGTTGTCATTTTCATCGTAGGATATCTGAACCTCTGTAAAAGGTTTAGGAGCATTATTAGGGATGTTATCACCAATTGCGGAGTTCGTTGTATCAAAAAGGGCAATAATTGAACCGTTACTCAATCCTGTGAAAAAATTATCCGGCCAAAGTTCGCCTTCGTATGTTGCTGTATGTAAGAATATATTAGAGCTGGTATGCAGAGTTGCGATAGCCACCTTATCTCCTTTAGCTGAGACCGCAATGTCAACTCCTTTAGTTCCATTTCTTCTATATTTTTCAGGAACATCTTTTCCGGGAATATCATTAACAGGATCAGCAATAAGCATTTGGTATATTTCGCCAAAATTTGTGCCGTCAAAATTCCAATAGCCGATGTTTGTTCCGATTTTATCTTCCCCTTTATCACTATGAGTACTAAGGATACAGTGAGCAATTCCATTGACATTATCAACTTCAATTTCAATTGCTGATATAAATTGGCAGTATGGATTATAAAAATAAATATGGCATTCAGCTAAACCTAAAGGCGCTATATTTTTTCCATTCTGATTCAATTTTGCCATCGCATGAACATGGTAAGAAAGACCATGCCCCCTAAATCGGCTGCCAAGACTATAGTAAAAATATATCGGTGAACCATTCTGTCCACCATCCAAATATACTACACCCGGTTGAATATCAGTTTCTGGCTCTTGCGACGGGATCGGAATTTTTATGCCGTCGGTAACATTAGCATACATCACCTGCCAGCCGGTATCTGTTTCCGTGCACCAGGTTTTATTATAGCAGACATGTATTTTTCCGCTATCGTCAACGACAATCTGCTGTCCAAATGTGCCGGTGTACCAGTAATTTTGGAAGTCCATGCCGGTAGTATCAACAATAACAGGATCGGAAGCCAATAAATTACTGCTTGAAATTAGAATAATTGAAATTGTCAGAAAAAATTTGATCATTAAATTTTCCTTATCTTAATAATATTAGCTTTTTTGAACTAATAAAATCTCCAGCCTGTAAATGAATCAGATAAATCCCACTTGTAAATGTGCTCCCATCCCATTTCATTTCATACATGCCTTGATCAAGCTTTTTATTCACAAGAAGGGTCACTTCCCGACCTAATATATCTATAATTTTTAACGTTATAATGTTTGTGTAGGGAATAGAAAAACGAATGGTTGTTATTGTATTAAACGGGTTTGGATAGTTCTGGAAGAGCGAGAAAGAATTTATACTTTTATTTTCTTTCAAAACAATTTGATTGATTGGTTGAACATTTCTAAATACTCCGCTGTTAGTAGCAGCGAAAATAAATCCATCTGAATCTTTTACCAGCGATTTAACATTTTTATTCAGCAAGCCTGAATTTATTTCGGTCCAGCTATCTCCATTATTTTTTGAATAAAAAACTCCTTTATTGGTGCCAGCATAAATATCATCATTTGAATCAATTAAAAGAGAATAAACGCTTGCAGTTAATGGATCAGAAAAATTTGATAACCAGCTATCGCCATCATCGATAGAGAGAAAAATACCCTTATCTGAACCAGCAAAAATATGTCCATAACTATTTAATGCAAAGGAGCGGATAAACATATTTGATAAACCAATATTTATTTGATTCCAGGTAACGCCAGAATCTTCAGAACGATATATTCCGTTTTGATATGTCCCCACATACAAGTTACCATTTTTATTACACAAAACTGAGAAAACATATTTATCTGCTAATCCGATATGATCCCAATTATCTCCATTATCAACTGAACGGAAAATCCCCTCGTATGTGCCGGCATAAAGTGAATTATTGGAATTAACTACAAGAGTATGAATCGTCTTATTTGCTACCCCTACTTTTTTCCACGATTCACCATTGTCTGTTGAACGATATACAGCAGAGGCGCCAGCAAAAATATCTCCATTTGAATTAACAACAAGAGAAGTAAGAATATCGACAGGCAGCCCCATGTTCATCCATGTGCTACCCTTATCAGGTGAGCGATACATATCGGAATACCAGCATCCTGCGATTAAATGATTATTCAAATCAAATGCCAGACTATTTACATCAGCTTTTTTCACACCGATTTGTTTCCAATTATTTCCATTATCATTAGTATAATAAAGTCCGTTATGATATGTTCCCACTAATATTCCACCATTTGAATCAATTTTTATACAATAAGCATTTATTTTTTCCAGGTTGGCATGTATCCAACTATCTCCGTTATTGTTAGAGATAAAAACACCTTTTCTATAGGTACCTGCAACTATTCGTTCAGATGCATCCGTGGCAAATGCGACGACTATAGTATCTGTTAAACCGACATGCATCCAATTATCACCATTATCTGTAGATCGAAAAACACCTTTATTATAAGTTCCTGCAAAAATATAATCATCCGAATTAATGATAACAGCAGTAATATTGCTGTCCGCTAAACCAGAATTTATCTTTGTCCAATGATCGCCATTGTCCACGGACCGATATATTCCTTCTCTAAAAACAATGGCAAAAATGTGGTTGTTTGAATTAGTTGTAAGAAATGTAACATCAGTACCTGTTAATCCAGTGTTAATTTTTGTCCAGCTATTACCATTATTAACAGAACGATAAATCCCGTAATCAGTACCTATAAATATATAGCCAATAGAATTAATAAGCAGATAATTAATCCATGATTTAGGTAGATTATGAGTTATATTTTCCCAACTTTCTCCATTATCTGATGAACGAAAAACGTCGGTTTCTTCCCAATGCCAGTAAATAATAGTAAAAATATCGCCATTTGGACTTTTGTAGATTTCGCTACCTTTGTAAGGGGGACTCATATTAATTTTATTCCAGCTCTCCCCGTTATTGACGGTTTGAAAACGCTCTTCATCTGAACCAACAAAAATGTATCCACTGTCATCTACGGATATGTAAAAAATATCGCCGCCATAAGGTCCATTTGTTTGTTGCCAAAAATCTTGAGCGTTAGATAATGAAACTAACCAAAACAAAAGAAATAAAACTATTTTTGAAAATGTTTTCATTACCCTATCACCATAAAATTTATAATTAAATCATTGCAGTCAAAGCTTTACGGAAAATTAGGTGTTAATAAGTTAATTAACAATTAACATGAATCTATTATTTACTTATTTTTGTAATACCATCTTTAAAGTTTTAATCCCTGCGTCTGACTTTATTTTACAAATATGAACACCTGTGGAAATCGGATTTCCAAAATCATTCGTGCCATCCCAAACCACTTGATGGGAACCGGCGGGCATATCTTTATCAACCAACATTTTGATCTTCTGACCGAGAATATTATAAACATTTAATTTCACACGTCCACCAGGAACAGTGTATTGAATTGTTGTAGCCGGGTTAAAGGGATTAGGATAGTTTTGCGCCAATTCAAACTTAATTGGCAAGTCTGTGCCGGTCTCAACATCAGTGGGTACCTGGGAAAGATCAAAATCTCTAAACATAATATAAACGTCATCATTTCTTATTTTTCTCTGCCTATATCCGCCCGGGATTGTGATATCGCAATAGTCATCTTGGTAATTAAATGTATAACAAAGACTCCAATCACTGCCAGGAAGATTATCTTCACAATAGACTAGATGGATTTTGTTATCAATTATATCCTTATATACCGAAATATCGCTTTCATCTTTTAATGGGGTTTTTGTGATATTATATGGAGGGCTCCATTTGGCACCGCCATGATTTAAAACAATTTTTATATCGCTCATGTAAGCATAATAAGAACCATTAATGATTCTAGTACCCAAAGAATCATAGTAGCCTTGGTCGAGATAGATGACATCACCTTGCATTTCTTCCCAAACAACAGCTATTTCCGGTTCATTTTCTTGTTGATCTTTATTTACAACCAGTCGCAGATTAGTTATTGGAGAATCATTATAAAATTTACCCCACCAAGATATGCCGCTATCTGGTATGTCATAGTTGAACCACTTATATTCCTGCCCTGCTTGCGGATATTGGCACTCTGCCACTGTCTGGATAGTTTTGGTTTGATCATTCCAGTAAAGGATCTGTGGCTTGGGATGCACGCTACCGTCGTAGAATACGGCATTAGTGTCTCCAGCGCCACCATCGAGTAAATTTGTTACCCGTTTGATTTCGTGATCAATCCAGTATCCCGACTTTACCGTATCCAGGTAGACGTCGATATAAGTGGCGTCGTAAACCACATGCAGGTTGCCTTCATCATCGTAATCAACCTGAACTTCTGTAAACGGCTTGGGATCATTATTGGATATATTTAATCCCTTATCGCCGTTAAATGTATCATATAAAGCGATAATAGAGCCGGAAGCCAAACCAGTTTCAAATGAATCGGGCCAAACTTTACCTCGTGATGTACCTTTAAATAAATAAACATTTTGAGCAGGATGCAAAGTGGCTATCGTTACTTCAGATCCGTCCGGAGATACTGCTATGTCCGCACCGCGGGTTCCGTTTCTGCGAAATTGTAAACCAGTGTTACAACCGTCTTGAAAGTTCGAGGGCCACATCAAGCTATAGACATCGTCAAAATTCGTCCCATCAAAAGATAAATGGAAAACATCAAATCCGCCTGGGTTTGATAAAATAGTGTGTACAATGCCGTTTTATGATCCAAATCAATTCCTATTGGTAACCTTAATGGCTCAGTGTAAGAGCCCTCAAAAAGTAACTCCAGAGGTTCTATTTCCGTTCCATCGTTATTTAATTTTGCCATGGCGGGACTATACCATAGATATTGATAACTTAAGAAAGTACTTCCGAATCCATAGAATAAGTAAACAGGAGTACCATATGCACCATCTATAAAAACCTGGCTTGGATTAATATTAACCTTCTCCTGATTCGGAACTTCTAAACGGATTCCGTCTGTAAGATTGGCATATTTGCATGTCCAACCGCTATCCGTTTCGGTCGCAAAAGTCTTTAAATAACATACATGAACTTTCCCGTTTTCGTCGACCAAAATTTGTTGTCCAGAACTACCGGTGAACCAATAACACTGGTAATCCAACCGGGTTGTATCAACAATGAGATGGTCGGAGGCAAAAATATTATTTCTTAAAATCAAAATGATTAAAACCATCAAAATAGGAGTATTTTTTTTCATTTTATTACTCCTTGTTTTGATTATTTAATATTATTGAACCACCAACATTTTCCGAGACGCTCCTCCGTGATCCGTCTTGATTTTACACAAATAGACTCCCGAAGAAACCAATTGATTAAATTCATCTCTTCCATCCCAGTCAATGCTAAATTCACCCGCATATTTAGTCTCATTAACTAGTGTTTTTACTTTCTGTCCCAGAATATTATAAATGACCAACTCTACTTTTGTCTTCTGTGGAAGCTGGAACGTAATCGTGGTTTTGCTTTTTAGCGGATTCAGCGGATTTGGATAATTCTGCATCACATAGACTTCTGGAATTGTCGGATCATGCACTGAATATAATTCTACAGAGCTGACAAGATGTTGAAGCGTATGCAGGGAATGTGAATTATCAAACACGCAATACCAGTCGGATCTCTCATCAAACTCAAATCCGATGGCGCTGGAATCGGTTTGATATAAAGAATGAAATCCCTGGAAATCCTTACCAGCTATAAAGTTTTGGTAATTTATTTCGTCCGTCATAAAGTAATTTATTTTCCCTCCTGTCTGTTTAATAAACTGATACGCATTGCTTTCCAGATCATCAAACAAATCGGTTCCCAGTTGAATTTGCGATGGTGTTTTGAAATCGACTTTCAGGTAATAACGATTATCATCGAACCGGGGGACGGGAATTTCTTCCCAGGTTAATACTGGCTTTTCCACTGAAACGGACATGGAGACAGAATACTCCGTGCCAGCCTGGCTGTTACTGACAACTCTTAATAAATTATCGGATCCGCCTGGTGGCACATTTCCATAATCGCATTGCAGCTTGGCATAATATTTTCGATTCGTGCCCACAATAAAAGTGACCTTACCATCGCTGTCCGTTACACCATACATATCAAACCATAAACTTCCATCCAGACCGGTGGTGTACAATAGAACCCTGGCGCCGTCAATAGGATCGCCTTTATTATCCAATGCATAAATATACAGGGTTGACTGTTCCCGGGTATACCGCTGCGTCACCGAAATTAAGGAGCCATCGCTCCGCCAGCGGAACACGGTGCCAAACTTTTTATTCCAGCTACCACCCAGATACATATACGGATCGTTAATTACATCATCCCAATGAATCCACTTTTCATCCCAGAACTCATTCCACACATGATCGGTGGAATACGATGCAACGTTTGCAGCAGGAATAAGGGCTGAACGAGCAATAGCCACTCTCATATCACCATTTTCACCACACCGTCCGATATGTTTTCTGTAAATCCGCACTGGTTGATGGGGACGTTCCTGATTAGATGTGAATTCCATGCTTCTGCCCATCCATCGATTCAATATTTCCATGGCATGAGCCCCCAAACTAACTGATCCACTAAATTGATCCCAGACGACTTTGCAGTCTTTTAGCAAATCTTTTAATTTCGCATAACCAGGATCAGCATAGTTAAAAAGAAAGTCGCGCCAGAAATAGCCATTTTCAGAAGTAGTGATATTATTATTATGCGAATAGTTGCTTTCGACAATATCCAGATCGATATATGCCGGAATTTCATCTGTAATCTTGGGGTGAACAACATACCAGTAATAAATATCTCTCGGTACTTCAACCTCCAGTGTGTCAATATATTTCGCTTTTCGATATTTTGTCGTCGAATAGTAATTCGGATCGCTTTGAGAAGAACCGTAATCAATCACCTCGACATAATCTAAAAATTGATCATTCTGATAAATCAGTTCTGCATTATCTTTGAGCAATTGAACCGAAGCATACGACGACATTAAATATTGCGGTGATAAATGGGCAATGCAGAATGCGATTTCATCAACATAAGGATTCTGTGCATCGAGGATTGCATTTGCCCACTTTTCATGATATTGAGGTTCTAGAAATGAAAAAACATTCATCAAGTCATTTTCCATCCATTGCGGCGCTTTATGAATAGCTGCCTGAACGGTCTCGGAAAATGGGTTACCCAAATCTGGATATATATAATTCAATGTTCTATTTTGATGATCAAATTGAACGGTGAAATGTTCGCCAGCGGGAATATAGATGTCCATTTCATTTGTTTCATATAACAAGGCATCAACATGATAAGGTTTTTGAAGTTCCTGCTTTTTCGGCTTTAATGGGGGTATATAGACAGGCGCATCGCCTATGGAAACAAGCCCACTCTCTTCAATAAATCGATGCGTACACCCCCTAACTTTCTGATTTTCACTTGTGAATTGACGTGCGGAAGTATCATTTGCCATTGCAGATTCATAAAAAAGAATAATAGATATACCAGTAAGAAGCAAGGTAAACTCAATTCTTTTTTGCATAATAAATTCCTTATTTCTGGAACAACATCTTTTTAATGTTTTTTTACGTCCATTTCAGGCATTAGTTCTACTAACCATTTCAAATTGAATTGATAATGCAGAGCACTCGAGATTAAATGAATCATTCCATCTGGCGCCTGTTTCGCCACGAGATAACCTTTCGGCTCTGCATTCGTGGCATTCATAATAAATTCATTGGTCCAGGCACCCCCGTCCAATATCTTATTTTCACCAAAGTCAGAGATGAGTTTTTTAACAGGCCAGGTTTGTCCTTCGTCATAAGACAAAGCGGCGAACAGACCATGGCGATAGACCTTTCGTCCAGCCTGATCCGTGAGAGCTAAATCTTCATAATCTACATTGCCAGTAAAGGATACCAGCAACAGCGGTCCCTCCTGAAGTCGCAGTAGCGCCAATCGCTGACCTCCACTGATGGGCGGAAACTCACTGGCTGAGTAAGTCCAGGATCTTCCCATATCCTTTGAAATACTTTGAGGCATCCTGCCATTCATATTATCCCCTCTTCCCAAAGCCAGCAGATTGCCATCCTTCAATTCCACCACGCCGGCATGAATCCCAGCGATCCAGGCACCGGTTTCGCCCTGTCTGAATGTGGATTTTGGTTCTGTTGGACATGGAATAAACCAATTTGATCCATCAAGATTTAAGAGGTGGATAACTGTGCCACCATTACCTCCAGTAACCACATCGCAAGCTATTAATATCTGGTCGTTTAAGGTTATGAATCCACCGGCAATAACCTGATTTCTGAGACCGTACTCTGGATTCAAAATTTGTGCGTTCGACCAGGTTACTCCATTATCGGTACTGGTTCGTATAATCAAGATCAATTTGCCCCACGTGGCATCGCTACTCAAGCCATTGATATGATATAAAGTATTCTCGCCATCCCAGAGCAAATCAGAGGCGTGATCGTTGCGATCGGGACCATCCCAAAAGAGGCTGGCTTCATCCCATTCATCCGCGCCTTTTCTTAACCGGCTGGCGGCAATCGCCAATTCTCGCCCAGATTCCGCTTTCGTTGTATACCAGACAGCTAACAGGTCCCCATTGGGGCAAACCGTAAGGGCCGGACAATGATTATGATCAATGAATAGGGGGCAATTCGATGCTGACGGTATCTTCACAAATGTTTTAGGTCCAATAAATAATGCCGTATCAGCTTTGCTGCCAATTTGCCAATCATATCTCTTTTGACTGACATCCCTCGCCCAAAGTGGCACTTCTGAGCGTATCAAAGATTCTGTGGCTGGCAATTCAGCACACACGACTCGAAATCCAATTAAAGGATGGCGTTCATGCGGAAGGGCGCCACTACGATTGGCTGACCTTAAATAGTAAACGTCCGTACTATGGCTACCACTCCTTGTAACTTTGAAATCACCATTGCCATAACCAATCGGGGCGGTTTGCTCACTCTCCTGATAAGGACCATACCAGTCCAGGCACCACTCTTCCACATTACCATGCATATCGTACAATCTCCAGGCATTTGGCGGTGTGGTTGCCACTTTAGTGGAAACTTGCTCAAAGCTCCATATTTCACGTTGGTTTTTGTGATATGTTTCTGGCAGTTGA
>Ga0209636_10009035_pt1 | contig 10156 bp, 10 predicted proteins | sample DeeMarSWOR152_54_FD_187464 | JGI IMG/M metagenome (GOLD analysis project Ga0209636, IMG submission 187464) | Marine sediment microbial communities from White Oak River estuary, North Carolina - WOR-1-52-54 (SPAdes) (version 2) | ecosystem: Environmental > Aquatic > Marine > Intertidal zone >... | reverse complement strand
GCATATTTGTCTGGTTTACCTTCTATCTATTTCAGATACCTTTTCCTGCTTTGTCCCACATTTTTCCTGTTTTGTCCATAAAAAAAGAAATGTGAAGCTTTTTTTGAACGAATTTCTACTCTACCTTTCTGTATGTTATCGTGGAGGACTTTTTCAAAACGAGAAACACTTTCTGGTGGAATCTTACTCTTGGGAACAGCAATAAAGCCAATCACCGAAAAAAAGAGGACATAATGGTCTGCGACAACCTTTAACCCAACAACAGCGTTCCATTTTATTGTGCTCTGTGCCAATTCTGTTTTTGCTGAGATGATCTCATCATCAAATGTGTACGCTGTTGGCAAGAAGAAAGAGAAATTCTTGGAGGAGAAAGCCATGTACAATGCGTTTATGATCACTGTCGCTGCATAAAAGCCGAAGAGGCCCCAGATAAAAAGAAAAAGGACATCAGGAGCATCTAGAACATGAAAAAGCACAGTTGCCATTATTAAGGCTGAAAGACAAAAGTAAAACGACCAGACATGAAATGCTTGGAGCAGCGATAATTTGATATAAGTCCCTTTTTTCAGAGTAGCTTCAACAACGATGGGGGCTTTTCGAGATGATCTGTCTGACTCATTCATGCATGCACTCTCTTTCATATACTTTTAATCTTACTCAAATTCTCAGGAGTACAACCACAGCACGTTAAAACCTTATGGGCACGTGGGCACGTGGAAGGTACTTAAAACTTACTCATGCGATTCGTGCATCTTCAAAGCTAATCTCAAGAGCACAAGGGAGACCACAGCACATATACCTGCAGCAAGAAATGACCATTTTACCTCTGTGATTTCTATTATTTTGCTTCCTAGGAACTGAGCTGCCAAGGCAGCAATTCCAGTAAGAATACCCAAAAAAGAGAGCGCTGTAGCCCTGTTCTCAGAAATGACATCATTTATGAAGATGACAATTCCAGTAAACCGCACAAACGAGCTCATGTAAATTCCACTCAACAAGATGTAAACCAGCATTTCAGGAGAAAAAGGGATTATCAAAAGGAATAACGCTATAAAACCTGTGGGGTAGATGAATAAGACTCTGTAGTTTACTTCTTTCAAAAGGATTATGAAAACTCCTGAAAAAACAGCAATTCCAGATACAATCCAGAATTCTGTAAAGGGTTCAATAGAACCAATGTGAAATTGATCTACGAGATACAGACGCCACAATCCAAGGGTCCAGAAAGCGAGCTCAATGAAAATGCTTTGGACCACAACCAATTGCAGAACTCTGCTGGATGTGAATTGGTTGATACCTGATTTCGCAATTTCTATCAATGAGGATGAACGCTGTCCGTAATTCTCCGGGAATGTGATCACCCACAGTCCCATGACCAATATGATCACTCCTGCTAACCCTGCCAGGGCGGGAGTGTCCAGGGAGTCACTCAGAAATGCTACTGCCCCAATACCCGCCAAGGCCAGCTGCACAGAAATAATGTAGAAGAGTCCATAGGCGTTCTGTAGCCCTTTCCTCCCTTCATGATCAAAAAGCCAGGCGATTTTCGACCAGACAAGAGCAGATGAAATACCCATGAGAACTGCTGCCACCAAGGTCATACGAGAAGAAGCAGCAATAGCCAGCCAGAGCATACTCCCCCCATACAGCAACAGGGATACAGCCCAGGTTAACCGTCTCCCGTACTTATCAGCAAGAATACCTCCACCATAAAGGAAGACCAACCCCAGCCCAGAGCTGATAGCGAAAAACAGCCCAATCTGAGAAAAATCGAATTCACTTCCCTGAGCCACAAATTCCTCAAAGAAGGGCCTCCTTATTCTATTTGCAAAAGATCCAGCAATGCTTAATATTGCCACATATTTCATGACATTTTCGGGGAACTTCTTCTGCATAAGAATCACACTACCAAGGCACTTTTCTGATCATGTATCCTCACCGCCAGATAGAGGAGTCCGAGAGAACCTGCTGCACATACACCTGCTACCACAGAAAGCACTACAGGATCTAGCCCGTAAAACAGCGGCTGCCAGTATGAGGATGTAAATTCAACAAGTGACATGAAGAGTACCAGGAGAGACAAGGTTGCTGCCCGGTTTTGTGAAATTGAATCATTGGGCAAAATGATAATGCCAGCCGCTCTCAGAAACAAGAAAAAGGTAATCCCACTGTTCAAGATGAAAAACAGCATCGTAGGAGCAAAAGGTATTGCAGCATAAAATACTACCGCAAAAATCATCGGATAGATGATTAACTTTTTGTAGTCTATTTTTTTCATTAGTAAGAGAAGAATCCCTGCGCAAAGAGCCACAATTACCAACTCAGCAGAAAGGAATGTATTGAGCTTGGCAAAAGAAATCGGTTCTTTTGCTATGTACTGGAGCTGCAAAAATGCTCTAGCGAATGAGGAGAATGCCATGAAAATACTTTGAAGCACGATCAATTGCAGAACTCTGCTGGATGTGAACTGGTTGACACCTGATTTCGCAATTTCTATCAATGAGGATGGACGCTGTCCGTAATTCTCCGGGAACGTGATCACCCACAGCCCCATGACCAAAATGAGTCCACTTAACATAATATTTATGTAGCCCTCAGGGAGAGCTTCAACCAAAAATCTGCCTTTCCATACTGCCAGAGAGAGCAGGCCAAAAAGGACAAAGTACAGTCCGTAGGCATTTTTTGTGCCATCCCTTCCTTCATGATCAAAGAGCCACGCTACTGGTGATCTGCCAAAAGCAGAGGAAATACTGAGAAGAATTGCCACCATGAGAGCAGGCCCAAAGGTGGTGAGCATTCCAGAAGAAGAATCCATGCGTAACCAGAGCATGCTTCCTCCTAAGAACACTAAGGATACAGCCCAGGTTAACCGTCTGCCATACTTGTCAGCAAGAATACCCCCAAAATACACCAGGAGTAAGGGCAACGCAAAGCTGAAAGCAGTAAGGAATTCCTCCTGGAAAGAAGTGAATCCCGATATATGCTTTACAATAGATGGCCCGTAGTTGAACATGATTAATTCTCTTCCAAATTGTCCTGCAATGAGGAACACTATTGCGTATCGTATTACATTCAGGCGAGAGTTCTTGAACATCTAACCACCTTTGGTGCAGCTTTTCAGACAGAAAGCGCCCATTGATATTCTGATAGAGGCCTGCAATAAAAGGTTTGCCCTCAGTCTCTGAGTCTCAAAGCTACTTGCCAAATTCTAATGGGAATTGTATCCTTTCAAAAGAGGAATTGTTCAAAATGCGCAATTTCAAGTAGAAGAAAACAAATAAAGCTAATTAGAAATAAAATAAAACAAAGTAAGGTAAAATCAAAAAAATAAAAAAACTAAAGTGCCTTTTCCACAATCTCCACAATGTCAACCATCTTCACGTTGGATTCAATGGATTTGATCGCAGTATCAATGTTCTGGTAGCAGAATGGACATGCTGAAACCAAAGTATTCACACCTGTGGATTCTGCTTCTTTTACTCGTTCTGCTGCTGCTTCTGTAGCCCAGTCCAGAAAGGCTGTTCTCACTCCGCCCCCTGCACCGCAGCACCAGGAGTCCACACCATGCCGTTTCATTTCAACAAGTTCCACACCAGGGATCGCTTTCAGCACGTTTCGGGGTGCTTCCACCACGTCGTTGTGCTTCGCTAAGTGGCAGGGATCATGGTAGGTCACTGTCATGTTCACTTCTTTATTAAATTCCAAATCCCCTTCCTGGATTAATCGGTCCAGGTACTGGACTGTATGTAGTATTTCAGGTTCAATATCGTCAATTTGGGGGTAGTCCTGGGAGATGGTCTTGAAGCATCCAGCACAGGAGGTAATAATAGTGTCCACGCCTAATTCGTTGAACGTTTCAATATTGTCGTGTACCAATTCCATGGCCACTTCTCGTTCTCCCATTCTCAGCAATGTGGAGCAGCAGCATTTCTCTTTCTTACCTAAAATGCCGTAATTGATACCTGCTTTGTCCAGAATTTGTGCGGTATTCATGGCCAGATGTTTCATGTTGGGATCGTAAGCGGCAGTACATCCCACGTAATACAGCACGTTCCCACCTTTTCTGATATCAGGAACTTTTATATCCAATTTTCTGACCCATCGAGCACGTCCAGAGCGGGGCTGCTGCCAGGGATTGTCATAGCTCTTAATGGAGGTCACCAAAGGTTTATGGGCAGGTAATGAGCCTAACCCAGCTTCTACCAATTTGGCCCTCATAGCTTCATAGATATCAACAGTGGGTATTTTGTTCTCACACTGCACTTTGCAGTTGCCGCAGCAGGAGCACTTGTACAAAATGTCTGCCACATCCTCATCTAATTCTAATTTGCCATCCAAGTATGCTTTGGCAATCTGTAACCGTCCAGATCCGTAAAAGGCTTCCCATTCAAATTTTTTACCTGCAGGGCATCCTTCGGGAAATCCTTTTTCAGGTTCATCTGTCCAGGTATCCTGGCAGAATTTGCAGTGAATACAGGTGTATATAAAAGGAGCATAGTCTTCTAACTGCTTCATGTTATCCCTCCAGTACATTCAGGTTCAGACTGCCCGGATGCATGATGCCATTGGGGTCCAATAATTTTTTGAATCTCACCAGCATGTTATAGTATTCAGGTGCTCTCTCATACATCATGGGAGCGTGCACGAATTTCCGTGGTCGGTAATTTAACCAGCCGTGATCTAAAAAGATTTTTGAGGTCGCTCTATCAAAGGCGTTCACTGTCTTCACTGACTCAGGATCTTGGGAATTGTAGCACACAATAGGCATCCCAATGCAGTCTCTTCCATTCTTGATGGACGCTACCCAGTAGATGGGATCAAATCCAAACTTGGGCATCTGTTCTTCACAGATATGGCAGAATTCAGCTGTATCCTTCCAGGGGAGATACCAGGTAATAAATAAAAATCCTCCTCCATGTTCTTTTGTTCGCTCGTACGAGGCATAGGGTATGGCAATCTTGTTGGGTTTTTTCAGCCGTGTGGCTTTTGCTTTAGGATGGATGGGCAGAATTTCTGCTTTAGCACCTTTTTCTTTCCATTTTTCCACGATTTCTTTAATTGTTTGTTTTTGTCCTTTTAATTCTTCTTCAGTCTTTGCCCAGATCTCAAAATTCATCATGTAGTTTGGAACATAGTACTTCTTCTCTCTCCAGGCATCAATGTCTAATAATCCCTGTTTTTCCAGCTCTTCTTTCTGGCGTACACCAGGTACTAGCCACCAGGGTCCTCCCTGGACCATGACCCCGACCTCCTGTTTTAGAATGTCCAGACAGACATCCTGGAGTTCTTCAGGGGTTTCAAATCCCAGTAATTCAATATCTGTGTAAGGCATGTGAGGCACGATCTGGGTGGCTAATTTGGTGACCACGCCCATGGTGCCCTGCGCTCCCAAAAAGAGGCCAGTCATATCAGGTCCTATACCCCATCTGTAGAACGGCTTTGCTCCTGGTAGGGCCCAGGACCCAGTCTTGATGATTTCACCAGTGGGCAAGACCACTTCTAACCCCAGTGCTAAATCTGCCTGAGGACCGTACTTACTGGTGACCACACTGAACCCTCTATCCAATGTGTTTCCCATGATACTGCTCTGAGCAGGTGCACCATCAGGGATGGGAGGTACCCAGTCTGGATAATTCTCTATAAAGTAGCCCCATGCCTGACCGTTGGTAACACCAGGTTCCACCACCATGTATCGAGAGTCGGTATCCACCTCGATGATCTTGTTCATTCTGGACAGATCGAGAAGGATTCCCCCCTCTAAAGTGGGAGTAGCAGTACCACCAGACAACCCTTTTGACTGTGGGGTAACAGGTATCTTGTGCTCATTAGCATATATGAGAATTTTCTGAATTTCTTCTACAGTTTGCGGCCGAATAATCACATCTGCAATTTCAGAATCCAAATCCATTATAGATTCTGCCAGATAAGAGATCCTAATCGGCTTAGAAGTAGTGATATATTCCTCTCCTACGATTGTTTTCAGATGGTCAACATGCTTCTGATCGATCATAGCTCCACCTCCAAAAAGCTTTTACAGGATGTTTATAAATGTTTGTAAAGGGGGGCTGAGGTATGTAAGGGGGAGATGCTTTTTGAAATACATTGGTCACACAGTGTATAGATGTATTTGTAGATATCTGACAGTAAGTGCACGTACTCAAGAGGATACAATGCGTTTTACATCCATAAAATTTAAATGGAAATGACGACATTAAAGCGTATGGCAAAGACAAAGCTTTCTGAGGGATGGCATCTCTTCATTGATTCAGTTAAATTTCTGTTTGAAAAGCCGATTTTTTTACTGCCAATCTTCTGCAGCTGGATTGTGGTGGCTGCTGTTGTGCTGTACTTGGCGTATTATTTTGAATTTCCTGAATCTGTACTGATTGGGTTAGGATATGTGTATGGGTTCCTCTTTTTCATGACATTTATAATTAGTATTGCTAACGTAATCATGCTTGAGTTCATGCAACAGATGGAGTCAGGAGAAACCATATCCTTTGCAAAAGCTCTAAAGGAAGCATTCTTGGTGGATTTTTTGAAAGTAATCCCTGTTGCAGCAATCTGGGCAGCTGTATGGTTTGTCGTTCTAATACTCAAAGCATTGACCAGTAAAAAGAAGGGCAAAAGACCATCAGAGCCCTCGCTACGGGATGCAGCGCGAACATTGGGGGGTGCAGAAGGACCTTCTTCCTTCTTTAATCTGGGATTGAAAATGTTTGAAAAGGCAATCAGAATGTTCATTTTCCTCGCGCTACCTGCCATTACCTGGGATAACAAAGGACCATTTTCTGCCTTTAGAAAAGCGTTCAGTATTATGAAACAGCATCCTCTCCAGTTTTTGACCACCTATACATTAACGGGGGCAGCTGCTTTCCTCATGGCTTTACCTCTACTACCCATTTTTCTGCTTGATGAAATTGGGTATGTATTCCCCGATGCTGTGTGGGTAATAGTCATCATATATGAAGGGGTTATATGGACTCTAGGGATCTATCTTGAGCAAATGTCGGTGGGGTTACTCTATCTGTGGCATCTAAAGTGGGTTCACCATGGAGGGAGTGGAGATTTATCATCAGTGCCCAAGCCTCACCTGCTGGATACAGTGCATGAGCTGCGAGAGTACCCACCCTCTCAGCAGTGAAGACTTTTTGCAGAGAGCGTCTCACGAACAATAAATTTCAGGAAAAGGCAGGTCAACGTACACACCAAAATTTATATACAGCTGAATGTATGGTGTGTCATGCCTGAGGATGAGAAGGTGGCCCTGGAGATTTCTATCGTCAAGAAACGAAAGTACATCACATCTACTCACAGTATCAATATTGACCATTTGACAGAAAAAGAAGTGGATGAATTTTCTAGGATTCTGTATGATAAGGCAGTAATGCTGTTGATTAACTACTATCCCAAAGGTCAGGTAAAACGGGAGACAGAAGAATGAAAGTGGGATTCTTCCAGATGGAACCGGAACTGCTGGACACAGAAGCTAACGTTGATAAAGTGGTGAAAAAACTGGAAAAAACAGATGCAGATCTGATGGTACTCCCAGAACTGTTTCATACAGGCTACGCCTTTCAAACAAAGAAAGAAGTGGAGAAAACTGCAGAATCCATTCCTGGCTATACCACAGAAAAGCTGAAAGAAGTATCTGTGGATAGAAATATGGTGATTGTGGCAGGTATTTGTGAAATTAAAGGAGAAAAGTACTACAATTCTGCTGTTTACATCAACAAAGAGTATACTGGTGTGTACAGAAAGGTGCACCTATTTTTAGACGAGAAGAAGTTTTTCTCTCCGGGAAATAGATTTTTCGTATTTGAATCTGTGGGTGTGATGATCTGTTTCGACTATTTCTTTCCAGAATCAGCAAGAACGCTCATGCTGAAAGGAGCGCGGTTGATTGCTCATCCCTCGAATCTGATTCTGCCCTACTGTCCTGATGCAATGGTATTGAGAAGTCTGGAGAATCGTCTGTTTTCAGTGACCTGCAATCGGATTGGAGAAGAGAGAGGATTGACATTCATTGGGCAGTCCCAAATTGTGGATTCAAAAGGTAATGTGGTGTACAGGGCTGGAACTGAAGAAGAATGTGTGGTGCGGGAGGTAACCTTGGAAGAAGCTGACAATAAATTTGTTACTCGAAGGAACAATGTGCTTGAAGATAGAAATCCTGACGCGTACACGATTTTGACTGAGCAGTTGTAGATCCTTGTAGTAGTAAAATGGAGAAGATTAAGGAGGAGAAAGATGGCAAAAGGCTTATAAATACTGGAGGAATAAAGGTTTCAAGGCGGGGGTTGCCGAGACTGGTCAAAGGCGCTGGACTTAAGATCTCAAAGAAAGGGTTTAAGCCTTTGATAAGAAATCCAGTTCAGAAGTGATGCGTGGGTTCAAATCCCATCCCCCGCACTATTACCCTGGGTTTAATTCCCTTTTCTTCTCTCTTCATTTCTTTTATGTTTATTTCAAATTTTATACAATGAATCTTCTCTGTAGATATTGAGACATAATTTATAAAGCTTTCTGGAGAATACACCAACATTCAAACAATATAAAAAAGTGAATGAAATCCATAACACTCAAACTTATTCTTAACATTTAACATATGCTTTAAATTAAAAAAACTGCCTATAGAAATATGTTGACAAAGGAAAAGCTTAAATATGTCATTAAGCCTTATATACTGCCGCTAAATATGTATCTTGCCGCTAAATAAGTAATTAGCAATTAAGGTACCGATTATTGCCAACACTACACCCAAAACAATTGCTGAAACACCTAATTTTATTTCATCTTTCATGACCGCAATAGAACCTACAGACAGATCCCTCACATTCTCAGCCATCTCTTTATAGTTTTTAGCAGTCTCGTCATCTCTGACTAGCCTAAAGGCATCTCTCTGCTCAGAAATTATTTGAGATTGCAGGAGATTTTGAGGATGCAAATATCGATATCGAGAATCTTATTTTTGTTTTTTCTTCCTCCATATCAGCACAGCAACGACAGTAATGAGTACAATAGCAATAACCAAAGCTTGCAGAAAAGATCCCGTTCTCAAATTGTGCAGGCCAAAAGCTTTCTGGTTTTTTTCCTTTGCCTTCAGAGTGTGGATCATTCAAGAATTTCATCCAGACGTCTCCATTTTCCTCGATTGTCAGTTGGATAGGGATGGTACCTTCATACGTTTTAATCTCTCCTTCCCATTCTCCTGTGAGTTCAGAAGGCAGCATGAATTTATTAGATTTTCTGATTCTGAAGTTCGAGAAGTCCCATACCTTTTTTTTGTAGTCGGGAAGAAGGGCAGCAAAAATCCAGTCACAAATTCGAGGTGTAATTCCAATCTGGAGAAGACTTAGACCATCCATTGCACAAGACACAGACTGCAATATTTTCTGATGGAATGAATTGGAGTGATGTCCTCGCACCCCAAGCTCCCCCGCCATGTCTCACAATCCGGTATCCATACTTGGTTGTTACATCCCAACTCAGCGTATACGTACTTACAGGGTCAACCGTATTCTGCATTTCATCGATTGTTTTATCGCTCAGAATCTGTTCCTTGTCTGTAAGGTTGTTCTTTAAATGGAACATCCCAAAGCGGATAAGGTCGTGGACGCTGGAATATACAGAACCAGCTCCTCTCGTACTATTGTCATAAAAGGGTAATACTGTCCCGCTTTCCGAATAATTCTTTGCGATGTAATCTTCATCGTATGGGGCAGTGATAACAGCTGTCCTGGTCAACCCCAAGGGCTGACGCTGTGTCATCCGCAGTTTCATCTATACAAGGGCTTTCATAAGGTTCGTATTCATAAAAATGATCCCAGTACATGGGAAGCCCTGCAGTATGGTGTAAAATCCGCTCAACAGTTGCTTCCGATGATTCCCCTTCATACACATGCAGTTGTGCCTCTCCTAAATATGTGTTAGCAGGTTGATCTAAATCAACGAGCCCACGTTCCACTAAAACCATGAGGCCAGTAGTTGTTACCACCTTTGAGGTCAAGGTGTAGGTATTATCGCCATTTTTTATCAAAGTAAAATGAGCACCTACGTGATTTATAAATTGATTGCCATCCCATTCAATCTTGTAGACAGTACCTCCCCATAAATGGAGGTATTTATCACCAATATACGGAAAGTCTAACTGCCA
>Ga0209636_10009034_pt1 | contig 10156 bp, 7 predicted proteins | sample DeeMarSWOR152_54_FD_187464 | JGI IMG/M metagenome (GOLD analysis project Ga0209636, IMG submission 187464) | Marine sediment microbial communities from White Oak River estuary, North Carolina - WOR-1-52-54 (SPAdes) (version 2) | ecosystem: Environmental > Aquatic > Marine > Intertidal zone >... | reverse complement strand
CCCAAACGAGGTTCATAGATGGTCACCTCGTACCCTCTTACTATCGCGACATTATAAACATGGAAGGCCCAGTTCGCATTGCCATTGCTGGACAGATAATACCGATCCCACGGCTGAAGCAAGCCAAAAACCGAGTCCATGTCGCCGGGTTCCTGATTTGCCTCATTGGATTCCTGAATGGCTGGATCGATGAAATGAAGTTTGATCAGAGGGACCGCCGCATCAGGCGTAAGGAGAATGTTGTCAGGGTAGTTTGTACTGATCACTCTGTAGGCTTGAGTTCGTTCGGAGGCATAGAGATGGGGAATAGCTTTCACATCCATCCCAGTCATCAAGGTGAGATTCTGGGTGAAATGCAGCATTCTTGCCGCATTACTGAAGAATCCGTTCAGCCAACCTGCTGGTTTAGTGTAAATGTAATAATCGCGGTTGGCCACATCCCTGACGTAGTAAAGAGGATCATCATGAATGTCTGGATCGTACGGGATGCCTGTTTGCTGCTCAAACTGATCGATGAGCCCACCGGGCTGGAGGATCAGATCCTCTGTTATCTGTGTTTGATATCCATAGGAGATGGCGGGTTGGATGAGGATCTGATGGCCGAATTGTTCTGTAATAACCTCAGGCGGAACAATTTGGCCTCGGTAATCAGGAAACACAACATCGAAGTGAGTTTGTATCTCGTTGACCAGTGCCTCATCCTGGTACATCTGCGCACCGTTTCCGTACTCGGTGTAATTGAGAAGCAAATGAAGCATACATATGGTTCGTACGCCTCCATAACTTTCCCCTACGATGACCACAGGATTTTTTCTAAGCTCAGGGCGGCTGGCGAGAAAGCGCAGGAGAACGCGTATGAAATCAGCGGCATCGAAAAAAGGATTGAAATTTTGTGCATTGAATTCTCTAAACCTTATACCTTCATCTTGGATGTTTTTGTCTTGGCTCATCAGATTGTAGGAAAAACCCGCCTCTCTTGCGTCGATGTAGAGGAGATTTCCCAACTGAGTCCAGGAATAGGGATTAGGCACAAAGATATCTCCTCCCCCGGTCTCAATCCTGTTATCCAGGCTAAATTCAGAGGTGTACATGCTCATCAGCCCAGAACAGGTCGCGCTTCCTGGACCACCGTTGAAAAAGACAAAAAGAGGCTTTTCCGGGCTGTCTTTGTTGGCGGCATGAAAACTGTACCAGATTCGGGCCTCAGAAGATTTCAATGGTAACCTGGAGAAATGGTCTCCGTAGTGAAAATAAAAAATGATAGGTTCGATGGTCATGAATCCGGCTTCGTTCTGATGTGACTGTTTAGTTTCTTTACAGTGCAGAGGATTGGAGACGAGCATTGCCGAGAGAAAAAGACACAGAATGATAGAGCAGATACGTTTCATAGGCCCTCCTTCATAGAGAGTAGCATGTTCTCATCAATACTGATTTCAGCAAATATTGTGCCATCCTCACTTCTGATTCTTAATTTCTTAATTGATTAATTTGGTGACAGTATATGCGATCACCGAATTCTTACCTAACGATTCGAGTAGAGTATTTATTATGGAAAAAGATACTTCAAGCAACGAAGCTGGAGTTTTTTCCTCAAGGCAGTGAGGCTCACGATAGGGAGTAATTGGGTATACAGTTGCTGGAATAGGAGCTTCGGAAAATCAGTAATCGCGTATACTGTCACCGAAATAGGAGCTGGATGATTTGGAGAAGGCAGAGATTGATGTTACAATCGCACGGTGGAGCAAAAATGCTGAGCAAATTATTTGATAAAATTTGCTTCAATATGCTGATTCTTGTTATGGTTGTTCTTATTCTTGGAGGTTTTGACTTGTTTAAAGGGACTAAATTAATGCAATCAAAACCGATCCTTCCCAAAAAAGTCGGGATGTGGACAGGCCCCGATTCTCCGCAAAACGTGACCGCAGAAAACATTTTTGACTATATGGATGGGGCAGGAGAGCTATATCTTGCCTACCGATTTGATTCCCTTGAAGTCTATGAGTACAGAGCGCAAAATCAACCGGAAATCCTTGTGGAGCTGTATTTCATGAACACGTCGGATGATGCTTTTGGCTTGCTGTCCTTGGATTGGGGTGGCGAACCAGTGAAGCTGGATCCAGCCTCGAAAGGTGAACGTAATATCGATGATTCTCAGTGGCCGCAGGGTCTGTACGGCGAGGGTTTGCTGCGGCTCTGGTCGGATAATATTTATGCCAGAGTCATGGCGACTCGAGAGACTTCCGAATCCAAAAAGACTGTTTTGACACTCGGCCGTTTGATCACCAAAGATCGAGAGAATCCCTCTCCTCCAGAATTGATGGAAAAACTCCCTGATTCTTTCGGGCTAGATTGGATTCTTCGCCGAGGCATGGCAAGTTTTTTCAGGTCTCATCTGGTTCTGAATTCGCTCTATTACTTAGGGCATGAAAACATGCTGGAACTGGATCTCACCTCCGAAGGCGTCACCGCTCCCTACGAAAGAAAGGACTCTTCAGGTGATCTGCAGCGCATCCAGTTCCTTCTGTTAGATTATGCAAACCCTGAGCGGGCAGAAAATGCACTCGCCCATTTCCACAGAGTCTATCTAGCCGAGCATCCTCCCCCTGAGCACTCTGGTTTTTCGCAAAAAGTTGTGAACGTCTTTCCAATAGAGGATGGCTGGATGGGATACAGATTGAAGGAAAATACCTTGGCATTTGTCTTTGAATGTCCTGACCAGGAGACGGTGAGGACGACACTCGAGCAAATAAATTAGAAGATCACTCAGAAGGAGGCATGAATGGCAAAAGAGAAAAAGCCGGTGACACGAAGAGACTTTCTTCGAGGAACCTTGGGGACAACTCTCGGAGCATCCCTTATGGGATCGAAGTTTCTCCAAGCAGGCCGGATGACGGCCGGAGGATCGGTGGCGGATCCAAGTCTGGTGACCATTGTCCGAGACAAGGGCGCCATGGATGCTAACAACTCAGTCAGCTCGGATGTCTTAAAAGCCATGCTCGACGAGACCTTGACTAAATTTACTGGCAAGCCGACTGCAAAGGATGCTTGGCTCAGCCTTGTCACACCTGAAGATACGATTGGGCTGGTTCCTACGCCCCATCTCAATCCCACCCACCAGGAAGTTGTGGATGCCGTCAAAAGTTCGCTCATCGAAGCTGGAATCCCTGATGAGAAAATCCTTGGAGCCCAAGGAGGTCCAGATAAGCCAAAAGCCTGCACGGCCCTGATCGGACTCCCGGGTCTCAAAGCCCACTGGTTGACTGGAATCGGGACGGTCATGAAGCTGTACATCCTCTACTCTGGGAGTCCTAGAAACTATCACGATGAAAACAATGCCAAACTAGGAGAGATCTGGAATTATCCGTTTGTCAAGGGAAAGACCAAATTGGTTCTTGTCGATGCCCTTCATCCTCTGTGTGATAAAGGGCCCCAGCCAGACCCCCGTTACAAATGGCCCTATAATGGTTTGATCGCAGGAACAGATCCTGTAGCAGTGGAAACAGTTTGCCTGCGGATCATCATGGAGAAACGAAAAGCCATGAGAGGAGAAGATTGGCCGCTGTCACCACCGCCTCTTTGTGTTGAAGCTGCAGATAAAGTTTATGGATTGGGAACGAGCAACTGGGAGAACATCAAGGTTGAACACTACGGCTGGGACCAGGATTTGCTGCTCGGCTAACCGTAACGGATACAGCAAAAAATCTATAGAGAGATCGCTACAGGTTTTCGACATTTCTTTCTATAGAACAGAAAATTCAGATTTCAACAGGAAAGGATGAGGAGGCGTTTCCCTAAAATTTATTTGAAAAAACTCAAGCGGGGAATCATGAGACCATGAAAAGACGAGAATTCTTCAAACGGACCGCATATGGATCATTGGCGGTTGCAGCCGGAGGAGGGATCGGCTGGCTCAATTTGTCCTGCAAAACGGGAACGAGGAGGAGATCCAACATCGTCTTTATCCTGGCCGATGATTTGGGATACGGAGATCTTTCCTGCTACGGACAGAAGAGGTTCGAAACCCCCCATCTTGACCGGATGGCTGCTCAAGGCATGCGCTTTACAGATCATTATTCAGGAAGCACGGTTTGTGCCCCGGCTCGCTGTTCGCTGATGACCGGTTACCATACAGGACATGCATGGGTGCGGGGCAATTGGGAAGCCGGTCCATACGGTTGGGGTGCCTGCATGGAACTCCGTCCAGAGGATGTGACCGCAGCCGAGCTTCTCAAGAAAGCAGGATACACAACAGGAGCCTTCGGCAAGTGGAGCCTGGGTGTGGCAGAAACGACCGGTGCACCCTGGAAAAAGGGCATCGATGACTGGTACGGCTACCTCAACCAGGGCAGGGCGCATTTTTACTATCCGGAGTATCTGTATCATAACGATCAAAAGGTCGTACTTGAAGGAAATGCCAACGGACAGCGAAAGCAGTACTCCCATGATCTGATCACGGAAAAAGCTTTGCAGTTTGTGAAGGAGAACAGAGACCGGCCCTTCTTCCTCTATTGGGCTGTTACCATTCCCCATGCAGAGTTATTGGTGCCTGAGGACTCCTTGGCTGAGTATAGGGGGTGCTATCCTGAAACGCCCTACATCGGCGAGCATTACGCTTCCCAGGAGGAGCCGCGGGCAGCTTTTGCAGCGATGGTGACGCGGATGGACCGGGATATCGGCCGTTTATTCGCTAGACTCAAAGAACTGAGGATCGATGAAAATACGGTGGTGATGTTTTCGAGCGACAATGGCCCCCATAAGGAGGGAGGTCATGATCCTGATTTCTTCGACTCCAATGGTCCGCTGCGGGGCATCAAACGCGACCTGTATGAGGGAGGCATCCGGGTGCCGATGATCGTGCGCTGGCCCGGTAAAGTGCAACCGGGCACCACTTCCAATCATGTCTCCGCCTTTTGGGATTTTCTGCCCACAGCCTGTGAGATAGCTGGAATTTCCATACCTGAAAACACAGATGGAATCTCCTTTTTTCCCCAGCTCGTCGGAAAAAGACAGAAGGAGCACGAATATCTTTACTGGGAATTTCATGAGCGCAAGACCTCCGACCAGGCGATTCGTATGGGCCAATGGAAAGCGGTACGCCACAGTCCTTCCGGAGCCATCGAACTCTATGATTTGAGGACTGATATCGGTGAGACCAATGATGTTTCAGGACAACATCCAGAGATCGTCGCAAGGATTGAAGCATTCTTTTCAGAAACTCGAACCCCTCATGAGATCTGGAAACTAAAATGAGATTTCTTCTAGAGCCAAGACAAACGCCTGCATCTCTTCACAAGTGCCGAGACTGATGCGTATCCAATGGTCACGGTTGATTTCAAATGCCCGAACAAGGATACGGCGTTTCTTCAATTCTCTGACCATTGTTAGCGCATCCTGGCTGGTCTTGAATAAGACAAAATTCGCATGCGAGAGAACATAGGAATAGCCCAGCCTTTTAAGTTCTTCATAGAGGTAAAACTTGACTTCTTCGTTCTTTTCTCTGACATACCGGAGGAAGGACCTATCCCGATAACTTGCAAGCGCCGCCTTAAAGCTGAGCCAGGCAATCGGAGCGAAATTCCTTTCCAATTTTTTCAATTCTTCGATGACTTCCGGTTGAGCGATGCCGTAACCGATGCGCAGGCCAGCTAAACCGAAAATTTTTGAAAACGTCCGTGTGACCATTACGTTTTTTCCTTCTCTGACCAATTCGATCATGGATGTGTATGCAGAATCTTCCACATATTCGTGATAGGCTTCATCCACGACAGTCAAGGCGATCTGTGAAGCCTGATCGCAGAATGAAAAGAGCCTATCCTTAGGAGTAATAGATCCTGTGGGATTGTTGGGGTTGCAGATATAGACCAAGGCGGTCTGAGAACGGAGCCGATTCCCCATGGCATCCACGTCGTGTTCAAAATTATCGGTCAAAGGGACTTTGTTGAGAAAGCAATCCGATTTTACGGCGTAATAGACAAAGTCAAAATAGGTGGGATCGGCAATCAAAATCTCACCTTTTGTTTTGGATAGATGGATGAGCGTTGTCATGATCTCCGTGGACCCGGCCCCTAGAATGATATGGTCTGGTGTGACCTTTTCACGCTCTGCGATAAGTTGTTTGAGCGCGGGATAATGCCGCTGAGGGTAGCGGTTGGACTGGCCTATCGAACTGGCGATAGCTTCCCGAGCCGCCTTTGAGATGCCGAATGGGCTTTCATTGCTGTCGAGCCTGATAAAGGAATCTACTTCAGAATCTGATAAAGGCCCCGATGTTCGACCTTTACAACCAACACAGCCTGTTCCTGCCATAAGGCCCGCAACGGCAAGTGCGCTCGTTTTTAGCCATTGACGGCGGTCGATAAGAAACTCCATGTGTCCCTCCTGAAAAATGTATAACAGAGAAAGAGATTCTGGTCAAACTGCAAAGTGTCTTTAGTGGGTATTGGATTTGGCTGGAATAAAGCAGAAGAGCGCATAAATTTCCCGAATGTCAATTTAAGAGATTATGTGTTCATATTTCTTGTAAATGCTCATATACTGTCTGATAAAGATCGTTGCAGATGACTCCGTCTCTTTGGGCACCATTCAAAGGATTGATTTTGTCAGCGAGGCATACAGGCGTGAGCATATCATTTCTTATGGTTGCATCGGGACAATGATAACAGATCTGATATTGACTTTTTTCATTGTTGAATTCAGGAGGATTTTGAATAGCGATAAAATGAAATCTTATGGCTTTTGTGAGACTCGACTTTTTGATTAAATTGTAAAGCGCAAGAAGAGATTTTGGATTTTCTGGAGTCTTAGAAAAAGCGACCAGTAAGAGCAATAAGGAAAGGAGGGAACGCTTAAGGATAGGGGCAAAAAATTGTCGCCCGTTTATCATCCTGAATAGTTTTCTCAGAACTCTATCCATTCTAGGGGATATGGAAAAAGTATGACCGGTGTTGCTGTTGATAAAAAAGAAATAAACGAGCCAGCTAATATCATCATCATCCAGATTCGATGGGATATAAGCGGTCACATTGATTTTGAGCTCCTTTAGGATGCGTTCATACTCATAGACAAGTTCGGTTTTGTATGCTTTTTGATGTATGGGATCTCGGGCTAGAATGGCCAGAATGCCATCAAAGAATCGATACCTGGAATAGTTCTTTATGGAGCTTGGAACCTCCCCTTTGTTTGCCTCATAGATGGTCAGGGATAGAGCAAAATGAACTTTTTTCCTCTCCAATTTCTCGAATAAAAGATGGCGGACAGTTTCGATATCCCGATGGATATGCTTCTGCCCCACATCGATATGCAACAATATCCTATCGACTCCGGCATGGATGAGCTTATCTAAAAATAGATCTTCTTCATCATTAAGCAGAACAAGTCCGTTGGTAAGAAGCTGGCATTTCAGGTTTTTGTGTTTTATATATTGTATGATCTTTGTTATATCAGGATGCAAGGTTGGTTCCCCACCCAACAAGCTTATGGTTTCAAGCTTTCTCTTCTTTACGGCTAGATCGATTTCTTTTTTGACTTTATGGAGGGGTTTAACATGATTTTTGTTCAGCGTGTAACAAACACGACACTTCATATTGCATGTCCTGTTCGGCTCGATGGTCGCGTGAGGCGTTTCTTTGAGGGGATACTTGAGCGGCTTGATTTTTATTCGAGATTTTATGTCGGGGACTCGCATGTTCAAAGGATTTCTGTTTGACTATCTTTTTCCAGCGGTTGCTTCCTTTGACTTCAGATATTCCTGGAGTGCGAATTGAATGGTATACCCAGGTTCTGAATGGAGCTTTTCGAGGAGCTCATTCTGAGGCTTTCCTTTTGCCCTCAGGTGAATCGTGTAGTACCCAGAAGCTTTGAGGATCACTGATCGTTCCCAATCTTCCTTTTTTGGAGGTGCTGAGAAGATGACTTCAGCCTGATCGCCCTTATTGGGCATGATGAGATAGTTATTATCACTTGCCGCCAGTATTTCTTTGACATCCTGACCTCGGTTGTCCACAGCTTCTGAAGCTCTCACCTCATGAATCTGGAGGTCCAGATCTTCTGTATAATCGACAAAAAGAGAATTGATCCTCCAGAATGTTGCTGGGGGTGTTATTTTTATTTTCAGCGTTTCTTCTATCACATCGCTGATATCGATAACATACGCTTTATCTTCCGAGATAAACGGGCCTCCTCCAAAGATCGTTCCCTTGGATTTCCATCCCTTTTCTGTCTTTACTCGAATCCGAAGAAGATAGAGCTCTTCATTGAAGAACCAGTTCATAATCTGTTGATACGCAGGACCGAAATTATTAACCTCGTTATACCAATCATCAATCTTGTTCCCGTGCAATTCCAGAAATTGTTTGGCGATCTGAGATCCCCAGAGGCTTGTACACGCATTGACGAAGAGTTTTGCTTTCTTCACATCTTTTGGCCTGGGAAATTCAAAGATGAGTTCATCTTTCAAATCTTCTTTTTTATCTGGATTTTTCTTTTCCGAATGGGTTTCCCAGAATTTGCCATCCTTCCCGCAAACAAGCGGAAGTATATCATTCCCCTCGCCGTCAGCAGCTCGTATTGGCAGAAACGGATTTGAAATAGAGTGGATTTGACCGGATGCGTCAGGAGCAACTTGAGTTCCTTTCGGATGATCGACGACGATGAGTTTCAGCTCATCCGTGTGTTGAGTCTCGTCCAATTCATTGGCAATTAAAATTTTATACTGGCCATTGATTTCTCTCACATGTTCCAATCCGCACCATTCGGCTCTCTTTAGGCTCTGACAGATAGCTGCCCCATACGGTTCTGCATCGAACACATAATTTTCGCCATCGAAGGAGTAGATAAATGGGCAGCATTCCACGCCCGCTGGAGGAGGCGCAGGTGCAGTAGAGGAACCATATACAAGTATTCCAGCCACTATAGCGACTCCGCTAAATAGCACGGCATAATATCTATTTGTTTTTTCTATTCTTACGGACTGAACCAGAGAGAAGTCTATCTCTCTCTTTATATTGCCTTTGTCAAATCCGATGAGTTTCTCTCCTTTTATGCTTGGCTGCTTCAGCTTCAGTTCTGTTCCGTCGTTCAATAGGACGATGATTATTTTTGAAGCGGAGATCTTGTTTCCCTCATGGGGAGCAATATAGGTGATAGTTTTTGTACAGGAGAGAAAAAATATCAATATCACCACTAGAGCTAATGCTTTATTTCCTTTGTTGCACATATTATTTATCCTCCTGTTCATTCAATCCAATATTTTTAATAGCCCATAATTTTTCTTGCGGCACTTATCTTTTCAGATTCGGACATTTTGTAAAATTTATATTCTGACTTCGCTCCTGCAATGGCAAGCCCTAGAAGTGCGCCCGTCAGCCCAATGTTGAAACTCCTTACAAGAGCTTCTTCGTAATCCCTATCATACTTGGCACCAGACGCGCCAATGATTCCAAAAATGATGAATGAATATGCGAAGCCGCTAGCAAAGCCTAATAGACCAGGGCTGTTCTTTTTGACCAGCTGAATGGAATGGATATTGTTCAGGTTGATTTTTAAAGTTTCAACATTCCAATAGGGAAATGGCAAAAACACTAGATCTTCGCCTATCAAACTTAAAAATTTTCCCTTATAGGTATCTTCTCCAAATTTTGTTAGAAATACTTCTGGAAATTCCTTTGCTTGGATTTCAGAGGTCGGAGAGATGGGAAAATCTTTTGTTGAGGTGGTTCTTATGGTTGAGCAGCTGATGATAAAGATCAAAAAAGAAAATAATGTGCCAAAGGTAAGAATGTTCCTGCACATTTTACCCTCCTTTTACATCGATCTCCATTATATCCTCATTTTTGCTCTTTTACAATTGGGAATAGAGAAATCAAAGAAAAAAACGAGCCTATTCAAAGAGGATTTAATTTTGACCTTCCTCATTTTGTATCTCATCAGTTAATTTGAGCTTTTTGGAGGGAGATGTTGTCAAGAAGATGTAAAGATTCTGTTAAAAGTTTGTTAAGAGAAAAGAAATCCTGGGGATTTCTTGATTTTTGTGGCTTATTCCAGAATCTTGAGTTTGAGATGAGATGGAAAATGTTTTGAGCGGTAAACTTTATGGGTGGCTTTCTGGAAGTCCTCTTCTTTGGCATGGAAGATATCGCGGAACTTCTGGGGGTTGCGG
>Ga0209636_10009030_pt1 | contig 10158 bp, 11 predicted proteins | sample DeeMarSWOR152_54_FD_187464 | JGI IMG/M metagenome (GOLD analysis project Ga0209636, IMG submission 187464) | Marine sediment microbial communities from White Oak River estuary, North Carolina - WOR-1-52-54 (SPAdes) (version 2) | ecosystem: Environmental > Aquatic > Marine > Intertidal zone >... | reverse complement strand
CCTGCTGGTTTCAGATGGATTCGCCAACTACGGTTATCCAGACCCCATTACATCGGTTCATCAGGCTTCTCAAAGAGCCAGCGACAATGGTATTCCCGTATATACATTTCACATCGGCAAAATGGGGCAAGACTCCAACCCTGAACTCTTACAGACGATTGCTGAAGAAACTGGAGGAGAGTTCATTGCGTCTTCAAATGTAAAGGAGCTTGCAGCCATGCTCGACTTCTTAGGAAAATACTACGTGCCTACAAAAACGTGGAGCGCAAAAGTGGATATCACAACGACTATTCCTAAAAGAAGAGAGCTGGGTTCCATACTAATAATAGGCGCTGCCCTCGTCATCCTGACCCTTTGGATTGGAAACTACAGACACTACAGAACGTCCTTCTAACCCTTCAATGTCAAGTAGGAGATTCGCGCATAGCTGATTCTAAAAGTTTCAATCTGTGCGCATACTCCTGCCGAAGCATATCGTAAGAAGCAGAACTAATCCTGTCTTGCGCCCGCAACTCTTCCAGATCCTTCAAAAGGCTCTTAAAGATGTTGTATTCCCTAACCAAGCCTTCCGCATGTTGAGTTCCCGTGAGCACAAGACCCGGGACCAATGAAGCTGTCAAACGCACGTGAAGCTTATTTGAAGCTCTGTCCAAATGCCCCACAATGGACCCTTCCTTGATAAGTCGCTGGACTCCATCCTTCACGGTTGGCAGGTCATCCTCCAAGTTTACCGCCAGTTTAAGAAGATCAACAGTTTCTCCACCACGAGAAACTGCGAAAAGAATCTTGTTCTTGAGGCGTTCTCCATAGCTCACTGAAACAAAGGTACTAACGAGTGCTCCAACACAGTAAGCAAGAGTGTGAAATAACGAATAGCTGGTTGCCACCGCGAAATACATGAAAAAGTTACTAGCATAATAAGGGTTGCCAAAATAACCACGCTGAAAAAAGCCTAATGTCCACGTCAGTACTAGTGATGCTGGGAACCATCCAATTATGCTTGTCGTTAATATAACACTGCGAGGATGAAAATCCACGATGTACTTCAATATGAGCCACGAGAGAAATAACGCCATAAAAAACTCTACAAACAGAGAGATAAAGTAGAGAAAGCCAAACATAGACATAAAGCTCAAGGCGGTCACAGAAGAAAAGGCAAGCGTGAAGGTCGCATACATAATGACGCTATACACCCAGAAGCTGAACTTTCTCAAATTAACCCGCAGCCTATACTCTGTATTTCCTCACCAACAGTTAGCACGTTCATAAACAAAAAATTTTCGGAAGAAACATTCAATCATGCGCGCGATAGCAGGGATACAAGGAAGGAAGGCAAGGAGACACGGCTACAATCCGCGCAAGAGACTGTAGTTCTCTTAGCGAAAGGAGAATGGGTGTTTCTCCGCGCCCCTTTACCATCCAACAGATCATCTGAAAAGATGGCTAACCATATAAGCTTTGCTCGGACAAATTCAAGCGCGCGCGTGCCATAACTATAATAAGTTTTCTTGCTTCCTCTAATTCCTGAGAGATGGTGGACTTGCCGTTTAAACTTGAGATGGAACGCTCTGCAAAAAGGATGGGGTCAAACATAGTCTTGGCTCTGGATCTTCCACCAAGCCGGTCTCAAAGTCTTCTGGCCGAGAGCATTGAAATGTTGAAGTCTGTGCATCCATACATCTGCGCCGTGAAAGTGAATCGTCAACTGGTTCTTCCCCTCGGCTTATTTGAGGGGGTACAACGAATAGTTGAGTGGGTTCACGATGAAGGATTGCCAATACTCATTGACTGCAAGATCAACGACGTAGGGCACACTAACCGCACGATTGCAGAGTACTATTATAAAGCTGGATTCGACGCTGTGACCGCTAACCCTTTTGTGGGGTGGGACGAAGGACTTCAACCGGTCTTTGAGGTTGCAAGTCAGATGCATCGAGGCGTCGTTCTTCTAGTTTACATGAGCCACAAGGCCGCCAAAGAAGGATATGGCCAAACAATACATGAACCTGAAACAGGGAGAGCGGTTCCTCAATACGTCGTTTTTGCCGAAAAGGCGCTATCGTGGAACGCTGATGGAGCGGTGGTAGGCGCCACCTACCCAGAGAAAATACGGGAAGTGCACGCAATTTTGGACGATCAGGTTCCCATCTATTCGCCAGGTGTGGGTGCACAGGGCGGAAGCATCCAAGCATCCGTCAAAGCCGGAGCCAGCTACCTCATTGTTGGCAGGTCGATAATACTTGCTGAACATCCTGCTGACACAGCAAAACTCGTAAGAGATAGGGCCAAAATCCTTGCAGAGTAAAAAAGCTCTACAGTTCTCTACTCACGGCACCTTTTTGGGATGATAGAAAAAACTGGGGAATCTATTCTTCTCGCCTGCGCCAAAGCTCCTTCTTTAACATGTCTCTGACAGACGCTCGAATAGCCGCACTTCGACTCGGATACATTCCCGCCCTCACGAGTTCGTCAAGACCCTCCAAATAGGCTTCTGGAAGCAGAACCGTTACGAGCTTCACTCGTGTTTCACCTCTAACATCTAACAAGCCAACATATTATGTAGCTATTATGTCACGGTAGTGTTAATAAGAATTACCTGTACAAATTCATGGGTACCACATCATTTTTGGCTTCGCTATCTCCGTTTTCTGAACCACATCTTGTCCTCGTAGGTGCAGACATATTCAAACCATGAGTCTATCAGGGATTTTGCTTCGTCAATCGCCTTTGCAACGGTTGATTGGTATTCGTCGCCTTCAAATTCGATGCACGCGCATTAGAAAAGCAGAAGATTTAAATAGATGATATGTTCTAAATCTAACATAATATTGGAAAAAAATAACAAAATGTTAGAAATAAATAAAACATGGAGGAATGTGAAATGGACAATATCGGATGGATAATTGTCTCTGTCAGCACAGCTACCCTCATTGGAATCATTGTGACCTGGCTGATGCTCCGAGGCAAAAGATCTGGGTTTCCAGTGCAAGAGGAGAGAGCTTTCAACCACGAACTTATGACTCTTGGAGGTTCACTTGTAGTCCTTGGAATTGTGTTTGGAACAGACAGATTAATCGGCTATTCATCCATCGGAGCTGGAGTGCTACTATCAATTATCAGTGTGATCAAGTCGAGGAGAAAAGAACAAAGATCTTCTGTGGCGGTGAGGTGAATTGCTGAAGAAGAATGCGGCAATAAACCGTTGGCGTTGGGCGATACTTGCCTTAGGAGTGTCACTGAGTTTGATGGGAGCCTTTCTAATGTTCCATGGAAGTATTTTAGGCGAGAGGACTACTGACATAGCAACTCTGGCAGGTATCACAGGAATTGGAATAATAGCTCACGCAAATAAAAGAATAGAAAGATAGCAAAGTGGTGGAGGATGATGTCATGGTCGATGTGCCCTGGCCTATAATAAGTATCGTGATACTAGCCACCGGTGTTCTAATTGGTATTTTGGCAATTTGGAGAAAATTGGAGGACAGGAAATCAGGGTTTCCGGCTCAAGACGAACGAACAAAGAAAGTTACTGGAAAAGCGGCAACATACGCTTTTTTCATTGGATCGTATTTCATGATTGCACTTATGGCTGCAAATCTTATCCATCGAGAATTTACGGGTTTACCTCTTCTCGATGCGGGCTATGCGTTGGTAACGTCACTCTTGGTGCAAAGTCTGGCATTCCTTGGATTACGGTTGTACTTCAACCGAAAAGGCGAATTCTAATGATATTCAGAACAAGAATCAAAGAACTCAGGGCAAGATATGACTTAACACAAGAAGACTTGGCAAAAAAAGTCGGGGTAAGAAGAGAAACCATACTCTACCTCGAGAAAGGAAAATACAACCCCTCGCTGAAATTGGCTCATAACATAGCCAGAGTTCTAAAAACAACAATAGATGACCTATTCATTTTCAAAGACCAAGAATAGAACATTATCTCGCGAAGTACATAATTCTTAATAGAAGATTTCAGACCTTAGATGTGCCAGATCGGAGGATGTCACCAGCGCACCTTGGTTCAAGTCTAGCCCTAGCGCGCGCACACACACAACGAATGTAGTTTTTGGATTCATAAGATTTTTAAACGGAAATAACAGTGACGGTGTTTTGCTCTCACCGAAATGAAAGACCTGCTCTGCACGCATAAATCCCATACATGTAACATCTCATTGAGAGATAGCCAAAATTTGATCTTCCTGGGTGGCGTGGTACAGGCTGCGGTGAGAGCACTTTTACATACATTACGCGAACAGTGGGGGCAATGTAGAAATCCTGTGACTATGAAGTCAAGTTAATAGCCGATGCATAGAAAGCATAAAGAAAAATGGGGAGTTTGCGGGAGATATAGCGAGTAGGAATCGCTAATTTGTTATTCGGATATACCAAGATATAATATAGGCAAACTAGAATTTAAACGTTTTTGAGTTCATTGCATGTATACCTACTGGATACCGGAAATCTTGAGAATTTTATTAGTAGGTAAGAAGTTGTTACAAGTTTATTCTTGGATGAAAATTATAAACACTTTCTTCTAATAGATAGTTAATTATCATTTTCGGAAGGAAAACCTCTTTGCCTATTGATCCTGATTTCCAGAAGAATAGGAAGAAAGTCGGAAAAGAGGAAGGCGTAGCCATCTGGGGATCCGTAGATCCACCTGCGAAACTGGGTATACGTGGAACGTATGTAGCGGTTGACTGGGATATTTGCACAGGTTGCGGCATATGTCTTGAGGTTTGTCCACAGCAGTCGTACAAGTGGGTGGAGACTTCTGGTCATCCAACTTCGGAGAAAAAGGCGTTTCCTGCCAGAGAATCAGATTGTGTACAATGCTATAAGTGTGAAACTCAGTGTCCTGTTCAAGCGATAAGAATCGTTTATGGGCCAACTGGCTGGCTGACCTATCTCGCAGCTTATTCATTTTTTTTGCAGACAATTGGAGGCATTATTTATGGAGCCTTATTCGGGCCTTCTTTAGGTCTCCAGCTACTCTTCTACGTTGGATGGTTAATCTTACCCGTTGCCTTGCTATTCCTCTTCTCCATAACGATATACTTTAAAAGAGAGGGTAAGCCAGGAGAGGGAAAAAGCCTCATGAATACCACTGTTCTCGTTGACAGCAGAACCTACGCAATTGTCCGTCATCCACAAGTCTTGGGCAGTATACTGTTAATGTCTGCCTCTATTCTAATTTCCCAACATTGGCTAAGTGCAGTTGTTGGCGTTCCAATAATAGTGTGTTTTTACTTAGCAGTGGTAAAGGAGGAAAAGGGGCTCTTGGTGAAGTTTGGCGACGACTATAAACGGTATATGCAAAAGGTGCCGAGAATGAATTTTGTTTTAGGCATAATTCGGTTACTACGGCAAAAGAAAGAACTAGAAGTTAATGAATAGAGAATGCAACGATGTCATTCATACCAGAATGCACGCATGCGATAAGTTACACTAGTAGAGAAAACAACGTTCCGATCATATAGGTTACTGCAGCAGCAGAGGCCCCTATAACCATCATCTCCAGCCCGCTCCGAACCCAGTTTTTCCTCGAAAAGATGGTTTTCATGGCTCCCACTCCGAAGAGGGTTGCCACGGTGCCGATTATGGAGGCTATCAGGGCTTCCCAACTACTTATAGGAAAGGCGAAGGGTAATATCGGCACCAGAGCTGCGAGGCCGAAGAAAAGTCCACACAAAAAACCGGCCTTAACCGGGTTCCCAAGTTCCTTAGGCGCGAGGCCCAACTCTTTAAGGGTGCCTGCTTGGGTAGGCAACTCTTTTTCCTTGACAATCCTTTCGACGATGGCCTCAGCCTCTCCTCTTTTGAAGCCTTCTGTTTGATAGAACTTTGTCAGCTCCTCCCTCTCTTCTTCGGCTGTCATCCCTTTCTTGACTTTTTTCCTCTGGCTTTCCCTCTCTAACACCTCCAGTTCAGACTTGCTCGATTGGTATGAACCAACGGCCATGGATATGGTTCCGGCGAAGAGTTCCGCTATCCCTGTTAACAGAACAATTTGCGAATCTGAGAAGGCTCCGAATGCTCCGACTACGAAGGCTAGGGTTGAGACCAGCCCGTCGTTGGCTCCGAAGATCATGTCTCTCACTCCTCCGCCACCCCGTATCTCCCAGGTATCCATACCCAGCACTTCCGTCTTCATCCTTTCCAGATGTAATCTTTCATCAGAAGCCGTCCTACTCCATACCTCCGAAGTTGCTGCATCCTTAATATTTTCTACCTGAATGGCTAAATCTTGGATGCCTTCTTCCTCGCCAACTGCGGCCCACTCGAAGAAGCCTTTCGTGCCTAAGATACGCATCATGAAGCCCACCTTCCAGTCTCTGAGGAAAGTCTTGGCTCCTCCTTCCCGTTTGCCTCCTAATTCCTCGATCCTTTCAAACCAGAATTCGACGTGGCTTGCCTCGTCGGAGCTGATCCTTAGTAGGAGTTGCTTAATCCTTTCGTCCTTAGCCTTTTCAGCAAGAATCCCGTATCCCTTAGCTTGCATGAGCTTGTGTGCATGAATTTTCTTCGCTGCATCGAGAAGCTTTTTTCTTTCCACATTCATCAGTTCATTCATTGACATCTTCCTTAAATAACTCCTCTGAACAGCTTTTAAAAATATTAACTATCAACTATAGATAAGAGTATAAGACAGTCCAAAGGTGTTTGAAATGGTGGAGGATTACGTTCCAACAGGCATTCCTGGCGTGGATAAGATTCTTGCAGAGAAGGGAATCCCGAGGGGTCATACGATTCTGGTGAGCGGGGGACCTGGAAGTGGAAAAACAACGTTTGCAATACAGTTCCTGTACGGTGGAGTAACCCAACACAACGAGTCAGGAGTCTATGTTACCCTTGATGAAGATCCAGATGACATAAGGAAGAACATGTTGAAGTACGGATGGGACTTGAAGAAGCTGGAAGAAGAGAAGAAGCTTGTGTTTATAAATGTCTCGCCTGTTCGTGTTGCCCCTTCCGAGACTGCTGGTCTCATCGAGATCGGGATGAAGGAGTTCAGGCTGATCAAACTGCTTGAGGCGATCAGGCAGGGCGTCAAAGAGGTAAACGCGAAGAGGGTGGTTGTGGACCCAGTGACTAGTTTCATGCTTCAGTATCCGAATGAGGTTGAGCGCATATACGCGATGAGGGACCTGATGAGAGACTTGAGGAAAATCGGCAGCACCAATCTGCTCATTTCGGAGTTAAGGGGGACCGGTTGGGAGCGGGAACATCAGTTTGAGGAGTACTTGGCTCAGGGGGTTATTCTGCTTCGCACCTTTCCTAAGGATGGAAGGCTGGTTCGAGTGTTTCAAGTGGAGAAGATGCGTGGCTTGGCCATCGACAACCAGCCGAGGCCCTACGACATGTCAGCTAAGGGTGTAGAAGTATATCCTGGCGCAACAGTCTATAAGTAAGACGCAAAGCTATGCTTGCTAAAGCTTTGAGATAATTTATAAAAATTGAAAATAGTAAGACAAGAATGATAATTTTCCCCTCTATATGAGGACTTTGTTCTTTGGATGTTTTTGAATAGATTCTGTAAGGCGATTGAACAGCCCTAACAGCACAACTCAGTTTATTTTCTAAACACAATTAACGACACGCCTATATTTTTTAAATAAAGCAATACTTTACTTATTAATGGGATTATTATTGTCTTCTTTAACCCAGCTACAAGAAGTACCATCCAAGAACTTGATCTTGTTGGTTGGTCCTCCAGGCTCGGGAAAGTCAACCTTCTGCCAGCAAACAGTCCTGCAAAACATAGCAATGGACAGACCCATAATCTATGTGACGACTGAATACGGGCCTTCTGAGGTAGAGAATGCTTTGAAGGAGCAGGGGTTGACTGAGGTTGAACCGGGCCTACTCAACTATGTTGATGCTTATAATGAAACCGTTGGTGTCGCTGTTTCGGATAGAGTAGACACTATTCATGCTGACTGTAACGACCTTTCAAGCATAGACATAGCTATCACGAAGCTGACGAAACGAATAGGAAGGAAGGGCGTCTTACTGGTCTTTGATTCTCTATCGTCCCCTTATCTTTTCATCGGTTCAGAGATTCTAAGGTTCGTAAGACAAACCCTGTCAAGGTTTGCTGCTAAAGGAAACGCTGTCCTAGCTTGTTTGGACAAAGGCTGCGGCAAGCCAGAGGATCTTGTAGGCATGATGACCCTGTCCACCGGTGTGATAGAAACTGAGCTAAAAGAAGGAAAGAAGGTGCTCAATATTGTGAAGCATCCTAGAACCGAGCCAAAAGAGATCAAGGTTCCATTAGTAAAAGTGAACCCAATATATGATCTGAAGGTTTGGGATCAGGAGATGATGAGATATTTTGTGGAGTCTCAACAAAGGGGAGATCTCAGCAAAGAGTTTGGGGAGTATGAGGTAAACGGTTTCTGGCCAAACCTCGGTAAATGGAGTACCATATTATGGGACTCTAAGAGGATTCGAGAGATGAGTTATGAGTTACTGGTTGAGATGAGCTCTTTAATGAGGGATATGATCCCGATGTTTTCATGGTACTCCCGGCTTTTCATGAAACTGATGATGCCTAAGAACTTCAGCAAACCAAAGGACATGAAAAAACTATTGAAGTTTGTGGATCAGCAGTTCATGAAGGGGCGACGCTACGGCATCATGGAATATCTTGATGATGTATCTAGTACTGACGAACACTACATTAGAGTATACGAGAACTCTGAATGCTGGGGATTCGACAACGTTGGCGTAGCGACAGCCTCGTTTGTTCCTGCTACGATCGCTGGTTTGTGCAGGGCGTTTGAGAAAGAGAAGAGGAACTGGAATGCAGTTGAGAAGAAATGCATTGGGCTTGGAGATCCCTACTGCGAGATCAAGGTTGTACCTAGAGAGATTGATGAGCTAAAGGATTCGCTTAGGGCTATAGACAACAAGGTTTTGGATGCTATGCATGACCGGTTGATGGATCAACTGATGGATTTTATGCTCCGCGACAATCCTCTTTGGGTAAGACCAAAGCTAGGGAACACTATCTACTTGGCAGAGAACGAGATGACATTGTTTCCCCTGGCAAGCGAGAGATACCGTGTTGTGCTAAGAATGGGAGGCGCCAAGTCAGGAAGAGAGGTTAGTGTACACCTTAAGGACGAGGGAGTAGAAGGGGATGAAGCGGTTAAACATGTCCTCGATCTCTTGGAACACTGCAAAGTAGGCAAGGTTACTATGGGTGAAACTATAAAAATAGAAAATAGTTTTGACAGCATGTTCACGAAGTTCATGACGACCAAGTTGAATGAGCCTTCCTGCTACTTCATAACAGGCTTCCTCAACGGGTTCTTCTCAGCGGTCAAGAAACAGCACGTGAAAGAAACCAGGTGTATCGCTATGGGTGATCCCTACTGCGAGTGGGAGTTCAGGTAGGTGATAGTTGATGGTTTCTCTAACTCAACTCCAAGAAATACCACCTAAAAACATGATCCTGTTGGTCGGACCTCCCGGCTCAGGCAAGTCAACCTTTTGTTATCAAGCCGTCTTGAATAGCATTCAGGTTAGACCGGTCATCTATGTGACCACCGAATCTAGCCCAATAAAGGTCGAGGAATCTCTCAGAAAAAATGGCCTTGGTGAAGTATCACCACACCCATTAGGTTTTGTCGATGCGTTCCATGATACTGTAGGAATCCCCAGCAAAGCACGTCCTGACACGGTAAACGCTACTTGTGAGGACCTTACTAGTCTTAGCATAGCTATTGCAAAGTTAAAGGAGAAAATGCAAGAGAAGGCACTTCTAGTCTTCGACTCTTTAACTTCTCCATACGTTTTCAATGGACAAGGAATCCTGAGGTTTATGAGACAGACAATTTCGGGGTTTGCAGCGGAAGGAAATGCCGTATTAGCTTGCATCGATGAAGGGTGCGGTAAGTCTGAAGACCTTGTCAGTATGATGAGCAGCGCAGACGGCATCGTCAAAATAGATTTGACTGATAGTTCAAGAACCTTCAATGTAATTAAACATCCAATAGTTCAACCAATACGAATTGAAGCTCCAACGATTAGAGGTACCGAGATACCCTATCGATATGACGTAAGAGCAGTTACACAGTTTATGGAGATGTCCGCTGGTCTAAAGAAAGGGTCATCCCTCAGAACAGAGGTTGGTGATTACGTAAACCTGTT
>Ga0209636_10009029_pt1 | contig 10159 bp, 7 predicted proteins | sample DeeMarSWOR152_54_FD_187464 | JGI IMG/M metagenome (GOLD analysis project Ga0209636, IMG submission 187464) | Marine sediment microbial communities from White Oak River estuary, North Carolina - WOR-1-52-54 (SPAdes) (version 2) | ecosystem: Environmental > Aquatic > Marine > Intertidal zone >... | reverse complement strand
CTGATTCTATTTTATTCTTAACAGTTGGAATTAACTTCTCTGCGAGTTCTTTACACCACTCGTCAGTACTATAAATACAACACCTGCCAACTGTTCCAGTGTCCTCTTCAGTATTTTTTTGGACGATGCCCATGATCGCTAAGATAAACTTCCATATTTTATAAATATCTTCCTCGGCATTTATCTTATCCTTTAATTTCTGATATGAGAATACACCATTATGGGCGTCCCAAGGAGTCATAGGTGTTTCTATATCTAAAGCCTTGGATAACTTCTCTGCGATTTTTTTACTTGCCCACCTGGTCCACTTAACACCACAGACTCCCCTAAACCACTTACTGATTTTTTCTATATCTTCTTCCGCCTCTATTTTCTTCATCATGACAGGAACCAACTTCTCTGCAATTTCTTCGCTTCTCACGGCGATCTCTCCAACAAATCCAGTGATCTTTTCAATGTTCTCCTCGGCCTCTATTTTATCCTTTAGTATCTCAAAATCCAAACTCTTGAGTAACTTTTCTGCAATCTCCACACTTCCACAATCAATTCCAACAATACACACTCTAATTTTCCCAATATCCTCCTCGGCCTCTATTTTATCCTTTAATTTTTCCAAATCCAAACTCTTGAGTAACTTCTCCGCAACACCAACATGTCTCCAAACACTCACCGCAAATCCCTGATCTCTTGCCAGAGCGACCTTCATAATGCATTTACCGATTTTCCCAATATCCTCCTCGGCCTCTATTTTATCCTTTAATTTTTCCAAATCCAAACTCTTAACCAACTCCTCTGCATATTTTATACCTAAAAGATAGAGCGTTGAACCTTGTCCACCACCTCCAATACCGTCTTTAACAAGCCGTCCAATGCACTCACTGATTTTTCCCACATCATCTTCCGTTTCTATCTCTGCTTTTAATTCTTCAAGATCCATATTATTGTCCAAATTTTATTACAAAATATTAACTTAATAATACTTTTTTGTACAATATTATATAGTAAAATGTTTGAATACTGGTTCATGTTTTTTATTGCAATTGGTGTTGCGGCAGTTGCAACATGTTTTGGTGTTTGTGGAGGGGTATTCTTTACCCCGATTCTAACACTCCTGGGATTGGATATCCATTATGTGATGGGCACCGCGCTGCTCACACAGGTATTCGGGATGTCGTCGGCAACCTACAGGTATGCAAGGCAGAAGATGATAAGACACAACATTACATTTTTATTTGCGGCTGCTGCGGTTCTAGGTGCCTTAATTGGATCATACCTGTCATTTTCAACAGACACTTCGCTTCTAAAATTTATTTTTGGAATATTTATTATTTTACTTGCAGTTGTCCTTATTTATTCTTACATGAAAAGAGATGTTGGAAATAGAAAGGAATTAGAAAACAGTGAGGTATATCCACACCTGCCTGTGCCGTTCATCGGCGGTGCATTAACAGGTTTACTTTCAGCAGGACAAGGCGAGTTATCTGGAGCATATCTTCAGAAAAGATTGCGGATGGACCCAAAACATGCTGCAGCAAGTATCGTGCCAGTTATAATGATGACAGTTATTGCGGCATCAATCTTGCATGTTGGAAATGCATACATTTTGTGGGAAGTTGTTATGTTCACTATCCCGGGTGTTTTGATTGGCGGTCAGATAGGGCCATGGATCAATAACAAGATAAGAGATATTTACAGATTCCGGCTTATTTTCTCAATCATCCTGGTTATTATTGGACTATTTATGCTTTATCACTCCGGATTGATACAATAAGATTTAAAATTTCCCCCTCTGAAATTCCTTTTTTCAATTTAAATCTCGATCTCGAGTGTAAACTCCGGATTTTCCACAATATCCACTCTCTCACCTTTGGATAGAATCTCTTTTTCGAGTTTAAAAATGTATTCCCTCTTCAATGTGAAGCCGTCCCGCTTAACTATACCTTTTCTCTCAATCTCATCTGCAATTTTTGGATCTTTAATCATCAACACCGCTTTGTTTGTATCTTTACCAAATTCGGGTCCGATCAATCCGAAGTTTGGGGTTACATTAACAATTTTCTCCTCAACTTCTGGTTTTCCTGCCATTACATCCAATCTGCTTATATTCATTGCCCCTGAGATATCATCCACAACAGCACCTATATTGTTTTCCGTATAAATTCTAACTACATCTAATTTCGCATTCAATGCCATCCCATTATCGGACTTCCATTTCCTTATCTCATAGATTATATTTTTCGCCAGTTCGCCGAGTTTCACTGATTCAGCATCCTTCATGATCGGCTCCGGGAACTTGCAGAGATGAATACTCTCATCTTCATTCTTAAACAACGAATGATGAATTTCTTCCGTTATGAAAGGTGCAAAAGGTGCAAACAACTTCAGAATTCCCGATAAAGATGTACACGCCGTATATTGTGCCGCCCTCTTGCTTTCCTCGTCATCTCCATATAACCTGTACTTAATCAACTCAAGATAAAAATCACAAAAATCGTGTTTAAAGAACTGCGCAACAACCTTTTTCGCCTTCGTTATCCTGTAAACCCTAAAATGCTCATGGTATTGAGAAATAACCTCTGAAAGCCGTGTTAAAATCCACCTATCTACCGATCTCAACTCCTGCTTTTCTTTTGGAGCATCTTTTGAATGCATCTCAACGAACCTCGATGCGTTCCAGAGTTTATTCAGCATTAAATGCCCTGTTTTTATGTCTTTTTCCTGGAACGGCAGGTCATCTCCAAGGGTCACGGAAGCGGCCCAGTACCTTAGGGCGTCAGCACTGTACTGCCCAACCATCCTGTGGGGCAGAACAACATTTCCCTTGGACTTTGACATCTTCTTCCCCTTAGAATCCAGGCCGTGCCCCGACATCATCACATCCCTCCAGGGAACATCATCCTCGTGCAGATAAGCCTTAAGGATGGTATAGAATGCCCATGTTCTTATGATGTCGTGCGCCTGCGGCCTCATCGACATCGGGAATATCCTCCTGAATTTGGCATCATCCTCCTTCCATCCGCATGCTATTTCCGGGGTCATGGAAGAGGTCATCCATGTGTCAAAGACATCCTCCTCGGGGGTAAACCCTGAACTGCTGCACGAACACTTACCTGCAGGGGAATCAATCTCTGGATCCACGGGCAAGTCCTCCTCTTTTGGCAGGATAACCTTTCCGCACCCCCTGCAATACCAAACAGGAATCGGGATTCCATAATACCTCTGCCGCGATATGCACCAGTCCCAGTTCAGATTTTCCACCCAGTTTTCGTACCTTACTCTATAGAATTCCGGATACCAGTTTATTTTCCTCCCCTGCTCAATCAACTCATTTTTAATGTTTAGGATCTTAATAAACCACTGCTCCGTTACTATGAACTCAACCGGCGTCTCGCATCTCCAGCAGACTCCCACAACCTGGGTCAGGGATTCCTGGTTAATCAAAATCTTCTTTTCCTTTAAATCATCAATTATTTTCTCCTTTGCTCCCTTAACGCTTAAACCTTCATACTTCCCTGCCACTTCATTTAATGTCCCATCCTCCCTGACGGAAATCCTCAACGGCAGTTTGTGCTTTCTGTACCATTCAATGTCTGCGGTGTCGCCAAAGGTGCAGATCATAACAATCCCTGTTCCGAATTCCCTCTCCACGAGTTCATCCGCCATTATCGGAACTTTATGCCCGAATAATGGCACTATTGCATTTTTTCCAACCAACCCCTTATAGCGTTCATCATAGGGGTGAACAAAAATCCCGACACAAGAGCAAAGCAACTCCGGGCGGGTCGTTGCAATCAGGATCTTATTTTTTACTTTTTCATTATTGAAATTAAAATAAAAATCACCCTCCGCATCCAGATCGAAATAGATATAATTCAATTTCGTCTCTCTTTCCAGATCCTCAACCTCTGCCTGGGCAAGAGCGGTTTGATGATGCGTGCACCACAGAGTCGGCTCATTGCTCCTATAAACGTGTCCCTTTTTGTATAGATCAATAAATGACAACTGCGCCACGCGCTGGCACCACGGATCAATAGTCCTGTAAAGCAGATCCCAGTCGCATGAAAAGCCGAGTTCGACAAACAGCGGCTTTATGTTCTCTTCCTCAATTCTTTCCACCTCCTTCAAACAGAGTTTCCTGAACTCCTGTTTGCTCATCCTCATATCCCCCTTCATGATCTCGTACTTTTTCTCAACATACCTTTCAGTCGGCAGGCCGTTGTCATCAAAGCCGATCGGGAAGAAAACATTATAACCAAGCATCCGGTAATAGCGGGCCATAAACTCAAACTGGCTGTAGTGCATCGCATGCCCGACATGCAGGTGGTCCGCACTCGCATACGGAGGGGGAGTATCAATGCTGTATATCGGCTTATCCGATGTCTCGTCAAACTTATATATTTGCTTCTCCTCCCAGATTTTCCTCCACTTTTTTTCTATTTCCTTTGGTTCGTATGTTTTTGGTAACATTTTTATATTTATTTCGGAATTATTTTGGAATTTTGCGTCGCATCATCTTAACATATAATAAATGCCGCGTCCAACACCTTCCTGTTTAATTATGTTTTTTAATTTAAGGTTAGACAATGATTTGATGTTCATCTCTTGTGTTTTTTCTTATTCTCTAATTTCTTAACCTTACCTGTAATTTCTAAATAATTTTCACTGCTTACAACTTTCTTTCCTGTTTTTCTTTCCAGTTCCCATCTTGCATTCCCTGCAATTTTCCCTCCTTCTTTTGATGAATCAATACATTCTTCAAACCCCTGTGAATTTCTGGTTTTTGTTATTTCGGCGGTTGATGCTTCGCCGAGCATTGTGAAAATCAACTCCAGATCAGTCATGTGGTCCCTCAAATTCTGGTTTTTGAATTTCGGGTCAAGTCCCTTCATTTGCTTATGTCTCTTGATTGGCACCCCAAATGTTGACTTTGAAATCTCATTTGTAAGGATCGCATATTCCATCTGTTCTTCAACACCTCTTTGATCCCATTCGTCCGTTAACTCCTGGCGAACGGCAATCCCCCTGAGCCGTTTCTCAATCCATTCCTTCGGATAACCTTTAAGTTCGTAATACTCTTTTGCCCTCTCCTGCGCAAGTTCAGGGTTTTCTATTTCCTGTATTCGCTCATAGCCAACTCTTGCAAGCCATCTTTTGAACGGCTCGGCTTTTGGTGAAGGAACGGATTGAATGATGCGGAATACATTTTCAGTGTTTGCACAATTAATTCTTTGAGGTCCTCCAGGCGTGTCAATTTTAAGGGGGGTGACAATTTGTCCCCACCCTTTGCTTAAAACCTCATCTCTTTTTCTCACTTTCTTCAAGTAGTCAGAGGGGTTTGCAGAATCAGCTAATGCCCCGACAACATCAACCACCGAAAAATACCATTCTCCATCATACCATGTTCTTCTGATTTGTATTCCCTGGAATACGACTAATGCGTTTTCTTGGTCCATTTTTGTTAAATTTTTTTTGGATTGTTTCAACTATTTCTTTTCTATTTGATAATGATTTTTTTTTGATTTCTATTCTTTCGGATTCTCCTTTTTTGATTAGTGATTTGAGGTTCATTTGCTATGTTTCTTTAATTATTTTAACCCTTATCTATTACCCTTAAAAATTAAAATAGCAAACCCAAACACTTAAATCCCGGAAGTTTCATGGATTTATTACATGAGATTAGAAGTGATTAAATTTGGACCAGGCAGTGCAGTGTTATCCCCAGAGGATATGGGTTCGACTATGCGGCAAAGGAAGTTGAGGGATATAAATGCTTTTAAGGGCCCAATCATAAACTTATAAAAGAGAGAGAAATGAGAGCGTTACTTGTTAACCCCTTTCCATTAGAGGGTTCAGGAAGTGGAACTTATACAAAAAACCTTGCTGAAGAGCTGGTCCGGCTGGGACACATGATCAAGGTAATTATCCCGGAACATGAGAGAGTATACAACGAGAATTTTGAAATCCAGACGATTATCTTCTACAATGGGAAAAATAAGGATTATGATGTTCACTTTAACTTCCCCTGCTTCAGCACGCATCCAAGAAGCAATAATACATTTTATAATTTAAACAAGGGAGAAATAGAGCAGTACATTGGTATTTTTCATAGAACACTGCAGGAGGAAGTGCTGAAATTTAAACCAGACATTATCCATGCCCAGCATTTGTGGATGTTTCCTTACTGCGCGTCCAAACTCAATGTCCCATATGTGGCGACGGCGCACGGCACGGACATTAAAGGTTTTAGACGAGATAAGCGTTATCGTCCCTTTGCACTTGCGGGGGCGCGCAGCGCTCAAAAAATAATCACCATCTCCGAGCAGGTTGACACGGATGTGAAAAAATTGTACGGCATTCCGGAAGAGAAAGGAAAATTAATACATAACGGCTTTGATGAAAGAATATTCTATCCTCAAAAAGTGGATAAAAAGAAGTTACTGGGAGAATACGGCATACGCCCCCCTCCAGAATACATAGTTAGTTTCGTTGGGAAATTCGCGCATTTCAAAGGAATAGATGTTTTACTGAAGGCTGCGAAAATTTACGAGAACGAATTGGACTCTGTTGCAACTCTCATCATGGGGCACGGCAACCGGTATCAGGAACTGGTTGATTTAAAAGAACGTTTAAATTTAAAAAACGTGTATTTTATAGGGCATCTTGATCAGGAAGATGCAGCCAGGGTGTTGAATATCGCCGATGTTTCTGTCGTCCCGTCCCGCGAAGAAGCATTCGGGCTGGTAGCCATCGAAGCATTAGCATGCGGGGTGCCGGTTGTTGCAACAAACAGGGGGGGACTCCCTGATTTTATAGATGAAAGCGTGGGTGCGTTGGTTGATGCCGAAGATTACATAGGTTTAGCGGAAGCGATTATCAAAGAAATAAAAAACCCGCAAAGGGAGGTCAAATCCAGAAGGGCTGCAGAATATGCATTGAATGGGTTTTCCTGGCAGAGGGTGGCAGAAGAAGTTGTAGAGGTTTATGAAGAAGCGGTAAATAATTATCATCCTTAAAGTTAAAATAGCAAAATCAAAAATGATCAAACTGGGTCCTGCCGGTGTGCCGGTATCTTCAAAGGACAGAAGCACTGTCGGCGGGATAAAAAGGGCGGCCGAACTTTCTCTGGGGGCGATGGAGGTGGAGTTTGTCAGGGGGGTTAGCATGTCCGACCCCACGGCAAAAAAAGTTGGCAATGCCGCGAAAGAGGCGGGGATAGATTTAAGTGTGCACTGCCCGTACTACATAAATCTCTGCTCTGCAGAAGAGGAAAAGATCGCGGCGTCAAAGAAAAGGATACTTGACTCTGCCGAGAGAGCGGATGCCATGGGCGCCATGATAATTGTTTTTCACCCCGGGTTTTACGGAAAATTAAAAAAGGAGGATGCATTTGAGATGGTTGAGGGCGCCTGCTCAGAAATGGCAGATAAAGTAAGGGACAATGACTGGAAGGTTTTGCTTGGTCTGGAAACCACGGGAAAAGTATCGCAGTTCGGAACCCTTGAAGAAATAATGGATATTTCCCGTAAGATAAAGGAATGCGTGCCGGTAGTTGATTTTGCCCACATCTACGCGAGGGCTCAGGGGAGAATAGACTACGGGGATGTTCTGGATAAGGTTAGGGGATACAAGCACCTGCATTCGCATTTTTCATGTATTGAGTACTCAAAAGGGGGGGAGCGGAGGCATCTCACATTGGATGCAAATGAACCAGATTTCAGAGAACTGGCGGAGGAGATATTGAAAAGAAAACAGGATATAACGATAATCTCCGAATCCCCTGTACTTGAGCGGGATTCGCTGAAAATGAAGAGTGTGTTTGAGGAGCTGGGTTACGGGTTTGAGTAAAAATCAACAACACCTCCCTCTCAGGTCATAATAGGTTGCGTCAGTGATTTCAACGTCAACCGCTTCCCCGGCACTTATGCCGTCGTCTTTTAAAACTATGGGTTTGTACGCGAAGTTCCGGGCCGTAAAAGAACCGTTGCTTTGCTCGGAAACCAGGGCTTTGCCTTTCCACCCGATCCATTCCCTGTTTCTCTGAAGACCGATCTCTTGAAAAACCACGGTCATCTCTCTTGATCTTTTCTTCGTGATTCTTCCGGGGGGATTGATATATCTCCTGCTTGCTTCCGTGTGCTTTCTTTCCCAGTATCTCGAAATGTTCAATATATCCGGCTTTACTTCCCTGATCAAATTTATGCTGGACCGGAATGCATCCTCGTCCTCTGTCGGAAACCCTGCAATAACATCCGTTGAGACGGTTATGCCCTCAATTTCTCTTCTAAACCTCTTTACGATTTCTCTGAAATCCTCCGCAGAATACTTCCTGCCCATATCTCCAAGCACGGAATCATCGCCGCTCTGCACGGGGATGTGCAGGAACTTATAAATTTTATTGTTTTTGTAAACTCTGATTAATTCTTCTAAAAACCCCAAGACATGGTTCGGATTCATCATCCCAACCCTGACATAAAAATCGCCGTCAATGCCTGTGATGTCATTCAATAACCCGGGGAGACTATATCCAGTGTCCGCCCCGTAGGCTCCAGTATCTTGCGCGGTGATCCATATTTCTTTAGCGCCGTCACTTACTGCATCCTTGATTCTTTCCAGAATTAAATCGGGCTGGTAAGAATGCAGATTCCCCCTTGCCAGTTTTACCTGGCAGTATGTGCACGAGCCGGCGCAGCCCTCGGCGATCGGAACAATCTCCACGATTGGATTATGCCTGAGCTTTGCTCCGCAAATCTTTTCCTTTACATCCCCGGTTATTCTAACAAATCTATCGCCCCTGACAGCACTTTCTACCGCTTTTCCAACATCAAGGGTGTTTATTCCAATAAAAGAAAAATCCGGGAACCTCTCCGCCACCTCCGGGATTGCATGGGGCATGCACCCAGCAACTATTACTTTACCTTCATGAGACTTCAATTCATCCAGATACTTCAAGATTTTGTTTTCCGTCGGGGTTTTCACGATGCATGTATTCACGATGATGACATCTGCTTCGGGGTCATCCGCAATCTCAAAGCCCTGCCCAGACAATAAGCCCGCCATTATTTCGGAATCTGCTTTATTCACCGCACACCCGTACGTAACGATCCTGATTTTTCCCATCTTTATTATAAATTATGTCCAGATCTATAATAAGAAATGAACAGGAAATTCATTTTGATAGGCGCGGTTTTGATGTGCGCGCTTGTCATGATTATAATAACTACCCAGAAGGGTGATGAAAAAGATGATGTTGGATTAGAGAAAGCATTAGAGGAGATAAAACAGGAAAGTAATGACAGCGCGCGGATTATCGATGAGATATTAAAGCATGAAGATCCGTGGCTAACCAAAGCAAGGAAACATATGGTGGAGTATGATCTCAAGGGAAGGGGTATCGGGGATGAAAAGGTTCTTTATGTCATGGGCAGGGTGCCGAGGCACAAATTTGTTGATAAAATCCTGGAAAGTCAGGCATATGCTGACCACCCGCTGCCCATCAGCGAAGGACAGACCATCTCCCAGCCGTATATTGTCGCATTGATGACCCAGTCGCTGAAATTGAACGGCTCAGAAAAGGTGCTGGAGATAGGCACTGGATCGGGATATCAGGCAGCTGTTTTAGCTGAACTGGTTGATGAGGTCCATACCATTGAAATCAGGGGAAACCTGGCTGAAAATGCAAACGACACACTGAAATCTTTAGGGTACGGGAACGTGGAGGTAAAGCATGCGGACGGGTATTTTGGATGGGAAGAGCATGCTCCCTTTGATGCGATTATTGTAACCTGCGCCGCAAATCACATTCCTCCGCCCCTGACAGAACAGTTAGCAGAAGGCGGCAGATTGATAATCCCGGTTGGGAGTACAACCTATTATCAAACCCTGACCCTGGTTGAGAAAAAGGAGGGTAACTTAAGTTCAACTTACATCACAGGCGTTAGATTTGTCCCAATGACCGGGGAGGCAATGAAGGGATAATGTTATCTGATATCTCTGGCAAGCATCAAAACCGCTCCCAATCCAACCAAATAAACCGCTCCGGAAAAATAAAAACAACAGAAAACCCGAACGACATCGCAACAATAACCGCTATAATCACTTATAACTTGAACTTCTTTAACTTTAATTTTTATATTTCCAATAATTAATTACAAACGTATTT
>Ga0209636_10009028_pt1 | contig 10159 bp, 11 predicted proteins | sample DeeMarSWOR152_54_FD_187464 | JGI IMG/M metagenome (GOLD analysis project Ga0209636, IMG submission 187464) | Marine sediment microbial communities from White Oak River estuary, North Carolina - WOR-1-52-54 (SPAdes) (version 2) | ecosystem: Environmental > Aquatic > Marine > Intertidal zone >... | reverse complement strand
ACCCGTTTTAAAGAAATATACATAATAAAGCAAAGTAGCCCATTTGGTCATCCACAACTTTGTGTCGGTTTAGCAGAGGTTGAAGATGGCTTTGAGAGTTGGATTTTGTATCCTGACATAAACTTGGCTCTATCTACACCATACAAGGGAGAGATAAGACCAAGAACCAACTGAGTATCATCGATTTATAAATAACCCCAGAATCAGATAGATTTTTGTTCTTTTAATTCCAAGAATGAAAGAAGAGGTATTTAATATGCCAAGACACCACAAGAAGAAAACTATGAGAGCACTGGCGAGGAGATTGAGAAGAAGGAAAAAAAGCGAGATTAGATGATTTAATTTAGGTCAAAAAACAATATTATTTCATGAAGATACCAGGCTCGAAAGCAAGAAAGATTGTTAATAAAACCAAAAAATTATGCATTGAAACGACTTTCGCTTATCCTCTCGCTATAAAGACCGGTCAGGGATGTTTTCTAGAAGATGTTGATGGTAATCGTTATCTAGATTTCAACTCGAATGTTTGTAGTTGTAACATTGGATACAACCATCCAGGAATAATGGAAGTTATAGAAGAATATTCAAGAATAGGGGCACATAAGATAGCTGGACAAGATTACTACACAGAAGAACAAGTTAGATTAGCCGAAAAATTGTTGATGATAATTCCAAGAAACCTGAGAAGAGTTTTGTTTGTCAATACGGGTACTGAAGCCGTGGAGAATGCAATTAAGTTCGCTTTCAGAAAAAAAGGGCCCTTACCTGGCGTATCATGCACAGGAGCATTCCACGGCAGAACAATAGGGGCGTTGACATTCACTGATAGCAAAGCAGTTCAAAAGAAGAATTATCCTGAAATAAACCATGAATCGATAGAATTCTGTACGAAAGAAGATGATCCTCATATTAATGAACTCGAAGATTTGATAAAGAGACAATCAGTTCCAGCATTTGTTATAGTCGAATGCATACAAGGAGAAGGCGGCTATAGACCCGCGAGTAAGAAATTCATTAATAAATTAAGAGAAACGACGAAAAATTACGATATTCCGTTGATAATAGACGAGATTCAATCAGGTATTGGTAGAACAGGAAAGTGGTGGTCCTTTGAATATTACAATATTAAACCAGACATCATGACAACTGCAAAATCCTTACAGGTAGGTGCTGTAATATCATCAGCAAAATACGATCCCAAAGAGCCAGGGGCTGTATCTAGTACATGGGGTGGGGGACATAGAATAGATTTGGCTGTAGGATTGAAAACAATAGAAATAATAGAAAAAGAAAAACTATTGAAAAATGTAAGAGTTTTAGGGAATTATTTCATGAAAAGATTGAAAGAAATCAATGAAAAGTATGCTAAGGTTGTTGATGTCCGTGGCTTAGGTCTGATGATTGGTCTTGAGTTATCGGAAGAAAAATACATGAAACAATCTTCATACGAAGCTTTCAAGCGTGGATTGCTTTTGATGGGTTGTGGTGAGAAGACTATCAGAATTGCACCTCCTTTAATAATAACAAAGGAAGAAGCGGATCATGGCCTAAACATCTTAGAAGAAGTTTTGAAAAGGATTAGATGAGGCTAAGGAAAAAAAGATGCATCCGTTACCTCGTGAAATCTTTAATCAGGGAACCAATCAGGAATGTAAGGGTAGAGAAGGATTGGATAACATTCAATTATGACGGGACGACGATTAGAAATAAGATAGTTTTCAAAAAACATGAACCATTTGTCGGTAATTGGTCGAAGAAAAAGAACGAAGTTTACATCGATGATGATTTGGCAGGAAAACTGGATATCAGGGCCTTAGCATTGCATGAAGCAGTAGAGAAATTCGTATGTCAGAAATACGGTTTATCAGATAATAAAGAAGGGCATCAAGTTGCAACCGCCAAAGAGAGAATGTTCTTAGAAAGAATTGATGGAAAATGGGATAAACATGAAAAAAAGGTGGAAAAAGTTTGGAACAAAGAGGCAAAAAGTTAATAAAATTGTTTTCTACCCATCATCTTAACTAACAAAGCTTTTTGTGCATGTAACCTGTTCTCTGCTTGATCCCAAACGATTGATCTTGGTCCATCTATAACATCGTAAGTGACCTCTTCCCCGCGATGTGCAGGAAGACAATGCATATAAAGGACATCAGAAGCTGCATAATTTAATAGTTTCTGGTTCACTTGATAAGTTGGTAAGAATGCTTGCAACCTTTTTTCCTTTTCCTTTTCATCTCCCATGCTAATGAAGGTATCGTTGTAAATGATGTTAGCATCTTTCACGGCTTCTACAGGGTCTTCCATTATGTTGATATCACACTTCGATATTTTTGAGTAGTCGATTGCTCTATGGATGAAATCACTACTCGGCTCAAATCCCTTGGGACATGCCACATTAATGTCTATTCCAACTTTGGCACATCCTAGCAAGAGAGAGTTGCAGACATTTTTTCCATCGCCGACATAAGTCAATTTTACTCCTTTGAAATCACCAAATTTTTCTTTTATTGTGAACAGGTCGGAGAGAATTTGACATGGGTATGCTAGATTAGACAAAGCGTTAATAACATGTATATCTGTAATTTTTGACATTATTTCTAGAGTTTCATGAGAATAAACACTTGCTATTATTGCATTCGCATACTTATTCAAAAATCTTGTGAAATCTTCAAGAGTAACTCCATCAAAGGTTTGATTGGTTGTTTTTTCATCTAAGAGTATAACATTCCCTCCTAATTGTTTTATCCCTGTTTCAAACGTAACCCGAGATAAATCAGAATGATTCTGGAAGAAGAGTACTATAGTTTTGTCTTTTAATTGGTGTCCATAAGGTTTCTTTTTCAAATGCTCTGCCGAGTCTAATATTTTGAATATTTCAGTCCTTAATAAATCATCAAAGGTCAGAAAATCTTTTTTCATATTTTTTATTTGTGTTTTTAAGTTATTATTTTGTTAATTCAATAAGTATGGCTTTCTGGACGTGTAGTCTGTTCTCTGCCTGGTCAAATACTATGGAATTTGGCGAGTCTAAGGCAAAATCGTCTATCTCAAACCCTCTATGTGCTGGCAAGGGATGCATTATGAGTGCATTGCTGTCTTTCAACAATTCTTTGTTGATCTGATAGGGCATGTATGTTAGTATTCTGTTTTCCTTTTCTTTTTGGAATTTGGACTCCAAGAATAATTCCATGTCGATCCAAGTATCCGTGTAGACAATGTCAGCGTTTTTAACAGCTTTTTTAGGGTCTTTTTCTTCTGTATAAAGACCTGTCTTTCTTGCTTCCTTCCTCAGTTCTTCATCAACGCTAATAGAGTGATCCCCACCTGTACATAACGTAAAATTCATTCCGCTCTTGGTGCAACCTACAGTCAACGAGTTGCTAACATTGTTGGCTATTCCAAAATAAACCAATTTTAAACCCTCTAGTTTACCCTTCTTCTCTTTTATGGTCATCAAATCTCCTAGAATCTGGCAAGGATGATATTTTTCACACAAACCGTTTATTACTGGAACTTCAGATCCTTCAGTCATTCTTCTTAGATCTTCATGCCGAAGCATACGAGCCATGATAACATCTGAATACCTTGACACGCATCTTGTCTCGTCTTTTATGTCAGCCATTATGAACTGGGTTGTTCTCCAATCTAAATAAATGGCATGACCACCTAGTTGTGTCATCCCTGTCTCGAAGGAAAGTCTTGTTCTGGTAGAAGTCTTTTGAAATATCATCACCAATGTTTTTTGATCGAGTGCTTTTGAGAACTTCTCGGGATTCTTTTTTATGTAAATTCCTTTATCGATCAAATTTTGAATTTCTTTAGGGCTATAATCCTTTAAAGTTAGTAAGTCTCTACCTTTCAGGTTCACTTTTTCACCCCCTCTCTCAACTATTTTTAATCTCTTTGTATTAAATCTTTAATAAAAATTCGTCTTATAGAAAATATGTTTTAAATTTAGCTGATTAAATTTCTCTTTTCTTAAGGTTGATGTAAAGCCTTGCCTGTGTCCCTACCGAAAAGACTTTTTGTACCGCTAAGCCAATGCAGAAGATGAAGAAGTATGGAATGAAATAGACAGAACGTATAAAACTGGCCATTCTTGGGAGAATCTCTGTCCTTATCATCGTCCTGGTCACAGTTTCATTGACGAATGCCATTTCCATAGTTTGTAACGGTTCTATTAAAATACCAATCAAATAGAATATCACTGGTAAAGCAAATATTCCGATAATTATCGCACTCAATATCATTATCAAAAGCCAAGTTACAAATGTTTCTAATGGATAATTCCTGAAAACATTCCAACTCTGTCTGAACGATTTTATGCACCCTATCCCGTCAACTATTAATGCTGGGTAAATGTAGAAGAAAATTAAACTGAAGATGAGAGCTAACAACTGACCAATGTAAGGTTGCGAGGAAACTATGCCCATTAGTATGCCATAAATGACTGTCGCACAAAATAAAGAAATGTATCTAGACGTGGAATATTCGAAACTCTTGATCAAAGACCTTCTCTTGTTGTAATATTTTGCTTGGTCTATCATTGCTCCGTCAATCCATAGACTCACTAGAGCGATGATAATGAAGACTGGGATATAGATTCCTAAAGAAAATAATAAAGACATTATATTTATTCCGCCTATTACGAATCTCAGAATGTTACCGAAAAAATCGATTAAAGCATATAAAGTGATCAAGTAAATTATCAGATAGGGTATTACTTTTTTGATAGAAATAGAGAATCTTAAGCCTTGACTTAAACTATCAACAACAGGCATAAGTTTACTTTGGGACTAAAAATATAAATATGATTAAACTTTCAAGGAATTTGAAAGAAACCTTTATATATCGTGTTTTCTATATATAGGATATTCTTCCTGTGATTGTAGGGGAGGAGGGGGTATGTTAACTAAGCTTAGAAAGGAAAGATTGAAGACTATCGAAAAGCTCAGAAAAGAAAAGGATTTGAAAAAGGTCAAATTTAAGGGTAAGAAGAATTTGCCTCTGGGGGTAAAGATTGGTCTCATGAAAATGGGATTTGACGTGGTTTCTGAGGATAATTAAACCTTGAATCCAATACCTTCGACTGAAACCTCTTTTCTTTTTTCATCGACTTCAAACATTACTGGTAGTATCTGTTCTATCACGCTAATGTTAGTTCGACAATGTTCTGTTATTTGTTCTACTCTTATCTGGGATTTTCCATCAGCCAAAGCCATGAAAACCAGGATTTGATCGGCCATGTATTTGTCTAAAGGTGCTCCTGATTTTAACGACCTTAATAGTTCTTCTACCCCCTGTTCACCTATTTTTTCAGCCCTTATTCCCTTTTCCCCTAACGCATCTCCGGCAAGGATAGAATTTTCGCATACAGCTACACAGGTTACGCTACTACCAGGACTTTGAGACTTAACTGCTTCATAACTCATCGATACTTTAACATCAGGATAGTGATATTGAATTGTGTTTAAAGCGGATTGTCCCTGTCTTTCTGCAACATGCGCTGGCAAATTTCCACACACAGAATACACATGAATACTTTTGATTTGGCCTCTATCTAAACAAACGAAAGGATTGAGTTTCTTGGTGGGTATTGTCTCGACTGTTACTAGACCCCCTCCCTTTGGATAATAACCATGTCTAATGACATTCAACGTCAAATCAGCACCCATTCTGTTCAGCAGAGGATAAGTTACGTATTTTATGTATTGAATCGTTGGGGCCCATCTTGTTTCTGTCCCACCGATGATTTCTAGGATAGTTGATCTGTTGTTAAAGATTAGTAATGGAGTCAAGGTTTGAAGAATGAGACCTATGTTACCAGCTGTACCGATGTCTATTGTTTTGTTGGATACACTTAATTTTTTAGGAACAAATTCAACTTCTAGCGAGTTCTCTTCAAGACCTTTCATTTTAGCTTGACAGAACTCTCCTGTTATTTTAACTCCCATAAGATGTTGGCGTCTTAAACCTGGTTTACCTTCTATCTTCCCTTTCCTGATGTTTATGATTTTGACAGGTTTTAACGTCAATGCAGAGAGTCCTATTGCTGTTCTGAGTATTTGACCGCCACCTATTGAGCCATCAATTTCAATCATGAAATAAATTGAGTAAAAGGAATTTTTAAATTATCCAATCATTTATAAAAAAAGAAAAAAGGGAAGGGGGTGAAAATTAACTTTCCTTTAAATCTCTCAAAACTTGGGAAGCATAATCAGCAATTTTCTTGTTGACGTTTAACTGTGCTTTTTCAACTTTTTCCTTGATGTTAGGGTCGTTACCCATCGTGCTTTCGACAGTCCAGAGTATTAAGAGATTGTTCTGTAATTCAAGCCAGAAAAATGCCTTATTCAAAAATTTCTTCATTTCTTCTGTAGTATCGGCTTTAAAAGCCTCTTCTTTCCATGTATTGTAGTGCATAGAGCACGTTTTTATTATATCCCTAGGCTCCATTTTCATGTGTTACTATTGAATGGTACTAATATTTAAAGATTACTATTATTTAGTAGTGAATTTTCTAAGAGATAGAAATTCTGCATCTTGAAGGTCTAAAAATATTACTCTAAAATCCTAAAGAATAATCATGAAAAATCAGTTGAGAAGTCCTCTTGAGATTCTCGTAGAAATACTCATAATTTTCGTCACAGGTGCTGTAAGGGTCTTTGTTCTAGTCGGTGGTCTCTTGTATGAACTGTACATATCTCTTAGAATAATGGCCTATACAAATCCTATAGGTTTAATTATCGCTTTAACGGTGGGAGGCATAATATTGTTTTTCACTGCGAAGCACTTATTCAGGAGTACTATAGATGTGATAAAGATAATGACGATCTACATAGTAATCGTTGTCCTATTGTTAACGATATTTGGTGGGAGTGTGACACTTCCAGAACCTACTACAACCACAACTACTTAACTAAAAAACTCTCGCCAAGTTTGGGAGCTTTGGCATCAAATCCATGTTCCTCTCTCAATTCATTAGCAAACCTTTCGGTATTGTCGCCATGCACACAGAAAACTTTTCCAGGATTTACGTGTTTAACAAACCTGAACAGTTGAGAACGAGAAGCATGTGAACTGAAGTCAAGCTTTCTGACATTCATCTTAACTGGTACTTCCAAATCTCCATGAATATAATTTCCCGTTTGAAGTAAGATAGAACCTTCTGTCCCTGGAACTTGAAATCCTGTTAAGATTAAAGAACATTCTTCCCTATCCCATAGTTTTTCTATGTAGTTTACGATTGGGCCACCGCTTAACATACCGGATGTGGTAACTATGATCGATGGTTTTTTCAAAGCTCTTTTTCTTATCGAAGGGTTGGTTATTGGTCTTAAATGGAGTCTTTGCATGGCTCTCTTAACTTGATTGAATTCTCTCTCCACTCCAGGATACTGATTAATTATTCTTGTCGCTTTCTTTGCCATACCATCAAGATAAAGATTCCCCTTTACTTCATACTCATCGAGGATAAGGATAATCTCCTGTGTCCTAGCTATAGCAAAACAAGAAACCAAGGAAATGCCATCATTCGCCAATGTCCCCCTCACGGCTTCTATGAATTTTCTCTCTTCCTTTTCTCTGTCTGGATGTTCCCTTTGTGCGTAAGTTGATTCTGTTATCAGAACATCGATTTGGGATATATCTAAATCAGCACCCTTTATCAGTCTTGTATCAGAAAGGTTAAAATCGCCTGTGTAAAGTATTTTCTTGTTCTGTGTTTCTAGAAGAAAAATTGCACTACCTGGTATATGACCAGCATCAAATGCAGTTACTTTGGTTTTACCTACGTTGAAAGGTTTGCGGTAATGCATTAATTTGAAGTTTCCTATCGCCTTGCTAATATCTCTTTTCGAATACCGCTCCTCATTTCCCTCATATATTGCTATCTTGTGAGAATCCAAAAGAAGCATGTGTGTAAAGGGGCGTGTTATGTTCATACAATAAACAGGGCATTTTTGACCTTGATGGAATAAAATTGGGATTGCTCCCGAATGATCGAGGTGTGAATGAGAAAGCAAGACAGCATCTAATTTACCCTTAACAGTATTCGGATACTCTGTTGGTTGAACGTTAATTTTAATACCATAATCCATGAGGATTTTTTCTGTCCCTGCATCTACTAATGCCGAAGACCGACCTACCTCACAAGTTCCACCTAAAAAAGATAACTTAATCACTTGTTCACATCCTAAGTACTATTTTATTGCATACGGGAGGTTTTGTATTTTTGGGTGAGAAAAGATTTAAGTTGGGACTCCAAATTTTTAATTGTATGGGATCAAAAGGAATCAATGTTATGATTAATTTGGGGACAATTATACTATTCATCCTTCTTGGGTTTATTATAGCTTCTATTATCTGGTGGTGGTATTTTACAGGTTTTAAAGTATTATATTAATTATTTCATTTCCTAAAACATGTTCATGAAAAATTTGATGTTGGGAGCAAGAATAGCAGTAAACCAATGCATGAACATAAAAAAAGGAGAGAAAGTACTCATCATCAGCGATAGAAAAATGCCCAATGAATTAGCAGGAGCATTAATGGATGCAGTTGGAGAAGTAAATGCACAGTGCGTCTTGAAATTCATGGAACCCTTGAAAGTTAATGGGCAAGAACCTTCAAAGGAAATTGCAGAGTTAATGAAAACGCCGGATGCCTTATTCCTTGTTACTTCCCGGTCATTGTCCCATACAAAAGCGAGAAGGGATGTTTCTAAAGCTGGAGTAAGGATAGCTTCCATGCCAAAAGTTACAGAATTCTCATTTACAGAAGGGGGTTTGACAGCGGATTATCGAGTAGTAAAAGAGTTAACAGAAAAGATTGCAGAAAAATCAAAAGATGCCAAAACGATTAGGATAACTTCTGATAACGGAACGGATTTTGTTGCAAGTGTAGGGGGAAGAGAATGGATAAAGGATGATGGAATGATTCACGAAAAAGGAAGTTTTAACAATTTACCTGCTGGGGAAATTGCCACTGCTCCCGTAGAAGGAACTTCTAATGGAATAGTAGTTGTGAACAAGATGGCTTATTATGGCGATGGGATTAAATGGACTGTAAAAGATGGATTTGTTGAAAAAATAGAAGGATCTGAATTATTAGAGAATGTTGTAAATGAAGTCGGGCATAAAGCTAGGAACATTGCTGAAATTGGAATTGGAACGAACCCTAAGGCAAGAATCATAGGTAACATCCTTGAGGATGAAAAAGTATTTGGTACAGTTCATGTAGCATTGGGCAACAGTCTATCCATGGGCGGACGTGTAGACGTTCCTTTACATGTTGACGGAATAATATTAAAACCAACTCTGGAAGTAGATGGGGAAATTATAATCAAGGATGGTAAATGGGTTTTCTTGGATGAAGTGGAAAGTTTATATATAAAAATAGAAAAAACAACTGAATCTAAAGAAGATGACGACAAATCGCCTGAAAAACCTAATGAAGAATTCGGAGTTCAATCTTCGGATTATAATTTCAATCCTTATCAAACAAAAAAATCCAATGACTCTTACATCGTCAGAGAACCTTTAGAATCACATTATTTTGATCCTTGGATTGGTGGTTGGACTAGACTTAACAACAGATTCGTTATTAATCCTGATTTGTATGGTTACTGGATTAAAATCGTTGAGATACATGAGAAGCTTCACAATATTTATCAGACTGGGGATGAGGCCTTTGTTGAGAGAATGACATGGCATAATTTCAGGAATGGTTATTTTAACTTGAGTCGAGGTTATTCTTAGAGGAGTTAAATATGAATGAAATTTTACAAAGAATTATTGACAAACTTCGAGAAAAAAATATAGAATTTGATTTAATTCAACTTAAAGATAGAGCTATGACTGTACAGGAAGTAATCGAATTTTCTGATGGAAAGGTAGACCCAAAAGAAATATGTAAGACTCTGATACTCGAAGATCAGGAAAATAATTCATACGCCGTCGTATCGCTTGGTGATGATAGAGTCGATTTAGAGAAGGTAAAGAAAAGATTTAACACCTCAAAATTAAGGTTAGCGAGCCCAGACGAGATTAAACAAGAGACTGGATTAGAAATAGGGGCAGTTTGTCCGCTTTTCCTGGATTTACCAATGCTCGTAGACAGGAAGATTTTCTCTAGGAAGAAAATTAACTTTGGTTCAGGG
>Ga0209636_10009027_pt1 | contig 10160 bp, 10 predicted proteins | sample DeeMarSWOR152_54_FD_187464 | JGI IMG/M metagenome (GOLD analysis project Ga0209636, IMG submission 187464) | Marine sediment microbial communities from White Oak River estuary, North Carolina - WOR-1-52-54 (SPAdes) (version 2) | ecosystem: Environmental > Aquatic > Marine > Intertidal zone >... | reverse complement strand
ATGGAAAAGACGTAAAAGATAAGAATGCTCATTGCCTCCGCTTTAAACGGGCCTTAGTTCCTCCCTAAAGGTTATTGATCACCCCCGTGTTGAGAAATTCTGCAGAAGGATTTTATTCAATTTTGAGCGGTTTCTTAAGCCGAAAATCGGAGGTTCGATACAGGCATCATATACTGGATCGATATGAGGGGGACAGGTCAAGTTTCCGTTTTAGAAGTTCTTAAATAATAACCAAGATTTAAAAAACGGATTAACGAATTTATATTCGCTTCGATAACGATATATTATTTTTAACTGAATCAAACGCGTTAATGCTTTCTTTACCGAAGCTGGTAATTCAATGCCCACTTCTCTGATAAATTCTGATGATAAGGGAGCTTTCCCCCCTAATTTTGCCAGGCCGACTAAGCATTTGAGCTGATTTGCTGTCAATTGAACCAGAATTGCCTCATAGCCCTTAAATTCCCGGGCATATATGAGCTGTAGAGCTTTGGGGACAATGCTCTCATCTATTTTATCCTTGTAAGAGGTCATCTCCCAGATTGCGCCGCACAGTTGCTGTATATCACCAGGAATATCTTCTGCAATCTCGAAGATCTGATTGAGAACTGGTTGGTCAATCGAACGCTTTCCCAAAGAAAATTTGCTTTTCAAAAAAGCGATAAACTGTTCTCTTTCAATGGGACCGACGTTTAATGAAATCGCTGATTTAAAAAAAGCGCTGTCAGGATGGTTGAATATGTCATCCATTTTGTTCCTGATACTCCCTGCGAAGATGTAGGGAATTTTTGAATGAAACTGAATTTTGCTGCGCAGCAAAGCCAAAGCCTCTTTCGAATCTTTGAGATTCAGGATATCCTGGAATTCATCAAAAACGACCACAATGGCTTTTTTCCTGCTGATTGTTCCTATCATATCCATTATGCTTTCGATCGAATCAGGTTGAAGTCTTACTGATGCATCCAAAGAGATTGATGGTTGTCCTGTCACGGGATTGATGCTAAGAGTTGGTTTTAACCGGGAAAGAGACTTGAATAGTTTTTCTGCAACCTCACTTTGTTGCTCCATGAAAATAACAGCCTTAATAATTCTTTTACAAAGATCATCGGAACTTTTTACTTCCAGCAAATCTACATATACGACATGGCGTTTTTTTAACCGGCGCAATGCCTCGAAGATTAAAGAAGTCTTTCCTGTTCTTCGTTCTCCTTGTATGAGGATGTTTTGTGCTGATCTGATAAATTCCTCTACATTTTTCAAAAGGCTGGGACGAGGGCAAAAATCCTCTTCCTTCACGACTTGGCCGTATTTAAAGGGATTCATTTTCCTCTCCTTATACTATTTGGTATTATACCAAATAGTATAATACAAAAAGGAATAATTTCAAGCAGCAGTAAAAAATTCTCATCGACCTCACTCAGGAAAACCTTCTCCCCGTCCTCTGTGTTGTTTCGAGTTACTACGATAGCTATTAGCCAGCATAATCGCTATAAAAAATATGTTATTGACAATTCAACTGCTTAATTGTGTCTAATACGCCATGTCGCAGATATTCTCAAAAAGACAAAAGGAGATTTTCCTCAATATTACTCTCGTTCCATCAGAAAGAAAGTGTTGGCTCTTGCCTTTGGGGATCGCCTCCTTTAAACCTTCATAGACTTTTTTTTCGGATTCATGTGCCTTTTCTGCGATTTGGTCTATAGGATAAACCGCAGTAAGGCACTGCTGGGTTTTCATTTCCCCTTTCCTCTCATTTTCTGACTTCTTAGCTGATTTTCACTGCAATTTTTACCATAGCTATGCGGAACCGGTCAAATTCCTGCTTCAGGAAAAATCACCCCTAAATTTCCCCCTTTAGGGTTATTGACCGCCATCACATATAAAAATCCTACGGATTAATATGGTCCTTCATGAACGCCAGGTAGCCATCCTTTTGCTGTCTGTAGATTTTATGAGTTAAGCTCGGTAAGTGTGGGAAAGGGAATATGACTCTCGATAACATGTTTTCCGCTGGTTTTATGAAGCCGAAATTGTGGCCATATTGAGCCGGTCCTTCTTGCGCATTTTATCCGGAGGAACCGTAAAGAAATTCTTCAAAAGGTTAGTGAAATAAATGCTTTCTCTGAAAATCACTCTGTAATTCATCTTTAGAAATACATTATTGGAAGAAAACCAATAACAAGCAAATAAAGAAAAGAGGATATCGAGTTATCAAAAACCACATGGGCATTTTGACAGCATATCTCTTGCATAGAACCAAAGCTTTGTCTGATTTGCCTATAAGATATAAATTTCTGGAAATATAAATAATGGATACAACAAAAAATGTACTGAGCATCAAAACAGCTATTGATGGAACAAATCCTGATTCGTTGATCTTGATTTTGTAGGAAATAAGACATAGCTCAACAAAACCACCAACAAAAACAAAAATAGAACCCAAAAAGAGTGTTTTTCCAACACCTATCACGTGAGCGAGACTTCGTATGCCTGAAATCTTATCTTCTTCAAAATCCTCGCAAGTATTAATGAATGTTATCCCTTGCATGATTAAAGCATATCCCATACCAAACAGAAAGATAAAAAAGGAAAGCTTCTTATTTACAATAAACCAACCTGCAATTATCGGCAAAAAATACAGGCCAAACATCACCGGAAGGGGACTCAGAATTCCTCTTTTTTTCACTCTCAATGGAGGAGCAGAATAGGCATATCCGCTTATAACTCCAAAGAATGCCAATGAATAAATGATATTCTTTTTTAAAAAACAAAGAAGAAAGATAATAATTCCGGCAATGAAGAGCTCTATTGTCATGATTTTTTTTAATGTGGGGATACCTAAAGATCTTACTGCATTGCTGAGATATTTCTTGTATTTTTCATCCACTTCTAAATCGTTAAGACAATTTACCTGACATGAATAAGTCAATATCGTAAAAAAAATGATGATGTATAAAATAACGGCCAGATCAAAAATTTCAGCTTGGTTTTTAGCGGCTAATAATACCCCTAAAGTGGCAGTTGGGAGAGAGGCAACTTGAATATTTGCTCGGCTCGCCACAAAAAAATTACTTATGAGCTTCAACTCTGTTTTCTACCCGCAAATATTGTCCATAACAAAGAGCCATTTTTGACTTGAATCGATTACATGAAATCTATCATCCTGAGTGCACAATAGGCAAAAACTATTCCATAGCCTAAATATGCTGCAGCCAGCCTCTCTTTAAAATAGAAAAGTAAGGAGACAAAAACAGATGTTAACCCTAAAAAAATCACGTCAAATATTTCATGGAATAAAAATAACGGAATGAGCAGAGACAGACACAACAACAGAGAAACTATTCTTCTGCCTTTCTGTAATCCAAAAAGGGTAAAAAAGGTTTTCACACCATGCAGAAGATCCCCTTCGTAATCTTTCAAATCCTTGGTAAGCGGTCCGATGGAAAAAGCGATAAAAATCAATAAGCTCAAAAATAGGGCATCGCTGCTCACCAAAATATCAAATGCCCCTTTTCCATTGAAATAACCAATATAAAAAGCCAATAATGAACCCCATCCGATGAACAAACTGCTAAACAAATTTTTTCGAAGCCTTAAAGGAGGCATGGAATAAACTAAGGAACTTAATACAAATAGCAGGGAGAGAATAAACGGAATGATCCCAAGAACCAAACTTGAAAGGAGGGCTATTATCACGAAGACTGAACTGAGATCGAGATAGGTAGCAGGAGTCACTGCTCCCATCACCAAAGGCCTTCTGGGATTTGAAATCCTGTCTATTGGCAGATCATACACATTGTTTACAAGAACTGTACTAAGCCATAAAAAAACCATAAGAATGATGCTTATTGAGTTATAAAGGAAACCAGGGAACTCAAAAAAACTCGGATTTTCGCTGAAATAAATGCCAATGATCACCATCAAAATAAAATGCAAGGTCCTGAATGAATTCAATTCTCTTAAAAGTGCCCTTGGGATGGCCTTGTTTATCTCACGAAGAAAAAACACTCCAAGAATGATAAAAAGCCCAAAGTAAAAGCTAAAATATAGGATATGTCTGTTCTGCCATATGGATGAATCGATCATTTCAGGAATAGGGAGATATAGACGCGGGGTGGCAGATATGCCTACCAAAAGATATAAAGAAATCCCCGTCAAAATTGCTCGGAAAATGGACCGAGACCTAATAAGAACATAGAAGGAGGCGAGTAAAAGAATGGCCGCAATTTCAAACATAATCCCCAATCCAGCTTTAGGCGTTAAAAGAAAAAAAGTAAAAAAGTCAAACAGGAAATCCTGAGGTAACACATATTCGTAAGGGAAATTTCTGAGGAAAATAAGGCGATCGAACAATGGCGGCAAAACAATCACAATAAAACCCGAAGCAACTATTAGCGTTGTCTTGATAAGATCTATTTTTCCTATGAGGTTTATTATTAAGATCCCTGCCATTAGAACAAGGGAGGCAAAAAAGAAGTGATGGAGCAACCTTTGAATACTAAAGTATTCTGAGAAGAACCACTGTTCCAGTAAGTCTCGAATGGCTATAAGGAGACAGAAATATGCTGCTAAAAAGAAAGGCCTAATCTTGAGGTTTTCAATCCTATGAATGGACTTTTCGACAAAAAGAAAAAACTCATGTAAATATTCTGAAAATATTTTATCTATGGAATTTATGAGGTCTTTAAATTCCAATTGTTCTTTCTAAATCAGCTAATCCCATTCAGGGGGAGGAGGAGGTTTTGGAGCAGTAGATATACCGTGGATAAGAACTGCTGCTACAATGAGTGCTCCCCCGAAGAGAAAAGCATAAGTATAGTTTGTTTTTTCTGTTCTTACAGATTCTATAAGTGAAAAATCAATCTCTTTTTTCACATTGTCTTTGGCGTATCCAACAAGTTTATTCCCTTCAATATGAATATCTCTCAGTTTCCATTCGTTTCCATCTTTCAATTTTACGATCGCTTTTTTTAAATCGCGAATTTTTTGACTCTCATTTGGAGAAATATATGTTTTCGTTTTAACGCAACAATAAATAAACAGCAAAACAACTAAAACCGTCAATATCTTGAATCTCCTGGTATACATCTCTTTCTCCTTTATAATTTCGAGTTTTGCTGGATTTATCGCATCATAATTTTTTGGAGTGTTTCAATCTTTTCTTTCTTCGGCATTTTAAAAAAGTTATAACTTGATTTCTCACCTAAGGAAATTAAGCCGCCTATGACTAATCCTAATAATCCCGCTCCTCCTCCTCCAACTAGACTATAGGTCAGAGCATCGCTATAATCTTCATCATATTTTAAATCACCCATGGTAAGTGCTGCTCCTCCTATAGCCGTGAATCCCAGTGTAAAACCCCAAATGAAACCTTTCCCCCCATTTTTCCCTTTTTTCATCAACTTGATTGATCGAATTTCATCTAAATCTATCTCAATAGGATCAACATTCCAGTAAGGAAATGGTGAGAGGAGCAGATTTTCTCCCTCCAAGCTCAACATCATCCCTCTGCTAATTCTATTATCAACTGTCGTCAACTGGACTTCTTGAAATTTTGTGGCCCTAATCTTGATGGATGGGTATGTTTCAACCGCTTCGTTAGGACCAGCGGTTTCTATTGATGTACAAGTTATAAGGAAATTTAAAAAAATAAGCAACGTGATGATAGTTGGAGCTCTCCCTGACATTTTTCTACCCCCTAAACTCAAAAGATAATATATTTTATTTTAGAAGTCAATGAACTACAGCCATCACATCAGTTGACATCCAGAATTATGAAAGGCTTTCTTCCCGATGGCTTAACTTCGGTGGATAAAAAATTTGATGGGGTCATATGTTCCGCAGTTTTAATGCACATTCCTAAAGAGCATATTTTTAATTCCGTCTTTTCGATAAAAAGAATCCTTAAAAAGGATGGAAGGGCTCTCATCTCGATTCCGATTGATCGCAAAAATCTCAACCATTCTTCCCAATCTCCCAATCCTCCCGTTCCCATCTAAAAACGCATGAGTAAAGATGACACCCCAGTTTGTTTACAAAAGTTGTTGATCTGACTATTTTTCGCCCTAATGAAAAATGGTCTTGACTATTTTTCATTAACATGAATAATAGTCAATATGGAAGAACGAAAACTTTATCTTAAGGTATGGGATGAACTCGCCCAAGAAAAGAGCATGATTTTTATGATTGGCCCCCGTCAGGCCGGAAAAACAACCCTTGCTCAAATCATTTCAGGATCATTTACCAACAGCCTCTACTTCAACTGGGATATTCCTAACCACAGGACAAAATTCTTTTCCGATCCTAATTTTTTTGAGGATGTCACCCGAAAGGATGATTCAACACCCCTAATTATTCTTGACGAGATTCACAAATTCAGAGACTGGAAGAACTACTTAAAAGGAACTTATGACCAGTTTCACGATCAATATCAATTCCTTGTCTCAGGAAGCGGGAGGCTCGACGTTTACCAAAGAGGAGGAGATTCTTTGGCGGGGCGCTATTACTTATTTCACCTTTGGCCCTTTACTATTGCAGAGCTTGGAGGGAGAAATCTCGATATAGAAAAATTTCTACAAAATCCCCTTGAAATCCGAATAGATAAAAAGATGAAACTTAAGGAAAAGTGGAAAAGGTTATCAGAGCTCAGCGGCTTCCCTGAGCCATACCTCGCTGACAAAAAGGCGTCCTATCGCCGGTGGTCCAACACTTATTCCAATCAACTTATCAGGGAGGATATCCGGGACTTGACAGCAGTCAAGTCTGTCAAGGAAATGGAGACTCTTTACTACCTCTTGCCTTCAAAAGTAGGAAGTCCGCTCTCTATTCCATCTCTAGCCTCTGACCTTCGCGTGACCTATAATTCCATCAGGAATTGGCTGTCGGTGTTTGAGTTGTTTTTTTTGGTTTTCAGTGTTTATCCGTGGACAAAAAAAATCTCGAGGGCGATTCAAAAGGAACGAAAGGTTTACCTTTGGGATACTCCGAGAATAGAGGACGAATCCCGCCGATTCGAAAACATGGTTGCAGCCGAACTCTGGCGAGCAGTCACACAGTGGAATGACCTTGGTTTTGGAAAATTCTCCTTGCATTTCATAAGGAACAAAGAGAAGCAGGAAGTGGACTTTCTGATTGCCAACGAGGGAAAGCCTTTTTTGCTGGTAGAGGCAAAAATCTCAGAATCACAGCCGTCGCCTGCCTTGAAGAAATTTCAAACAGCTTTGAAAATACCTGCTGTTCAACTGCTCATGGAACACGAAGGTTATAAATTAATTTCCAATAACGAGCAAAATATTCTCGTTGCACCAGCCTATCAGTGGCTCAGCCGGCTTCCGTGATGACTATCTCACTCCGGAAAACCTCCTCCTGCTCCTCTGTGATGCCTCAAGTTACCACGATAGCTACAGATTTCGCCCTGAGGATGTAAAGGTTCTTAAAATAAAATCAGTCTAAACTCACCACAAAATTTCCCCCTTTAAGGTTATTGACCGGCATCATATAGAAAAATCCTACGGATTAATATGTTCCTTCATGAACGCCAGGTAGCCATTCTTTCGCTCTTTAGATTTTATTTGTTTAGCCAGTAAAAATATTCCTCTCTGCTCAATCCTGCCGTCCTCAGGTTGGCTTTTATAATGTCGACATCCACCTCATCATATTTCGGGATGACTATCGGTCTATCCACACCAGATTTATTCATGATGATATGACTGCCTCGAGTTCGTTTGACAGCAAATCCTGCCTTTTCAAAGACTTTGATGAGAACTCGATAATGTTGAGGGGTTAATCTTGGCATTTCGCCTGACGATCATCGATTATGAAAGGAAGGGGAACATCTATTTTCTGTCTCAATCTGGATATCGTTTTTTTCGGTAGAGTCCTCGCTGCTGTAAACCCGCTCTCTTTCAGGACTTTATCCAGGGTTCCTCGTTCAAAGCAGTCGATAAGAAACAACTGGAGTGCTTCTCGCAGATTTTCTGTTGCTTTTGTTTTTGTTTCACCCTGGGACCATACATCCAATACACGACAGCATGATACGTAATATTTGTTTTTCTTTGTGATTTTTATGGGTAAAGATGCAAGGAAAGTCACCGATGTTTTCATACTTCGAATCCGTCTTCCTAACATTTCTTATAATCCTTCAACGAATGTTTGTCAATTCGCCACCTCTGATCTCAACTTATTAACGAAAGAAACAGATCCTTTTCTCATTTAATCGACTTCACTCCAGAAAATCTCCTACTTGTCCTCTGTGATGCTTCGCGTTAGGAAAGATCTCTATAGATTTAAGCCGGAGGATCTACAGTGCGCCGCCTATTTTTCTCGTTTTTTACTTCTATACTGCGAGTCCTTCTCTTCAATTCTATGTGCCGATTGCGAAGTGTTATTGAAATATGAGAAAAACAGTCCATAGCATTTTTTGTTCAATAAGCTATCATCCAAACATTCTATTTATTTGATACCATATATGGAACCACTTGTCAACAGTTATTTTGTTCTCTTTCCGCCTTTTCCACAGCAATAATGAGACGATCGATCCTCTGCTCTTTTCTCAATCCCCCGATCGTGAAATCATATGATGAATCTTGAAATTATCTGGACCAGCAAATTCCCCCCTATTTTCCCCTTTTGGGTTATTGACCAACGCAATATCAAAGTGTAATATTTAATCAAATAAAGCACAAAATTTTTTGCATATAAATAGACGGATGCAATCAAAATGAAAGCGGGGGGCTTTAAAGCAGCTCAACGCAAAAGCCTTTGAATCATGGCTCTGGGGTACTGCCCCAAAACAAGAGACGAGAAGAGACTTTGATATGAACTACAAGAAAGAAAACCAACTCATAGAATTCAAATCCGATTGGAGGAATGAACATCTCAAAATTATTTCCGCTTTTGCTAATGGAGATGGTGGTGAATTGTTGATTGGATTAGATGATAAAGGAAAACCAGTAGGCTTAAAAAATTCTGCAAAACTCTTGGAAGATATCCCTAACAGAATAAGAAATAAATTAGGGATTATTCCTTCCGTCAAGCTTGAAAAAGATAAAAACAAGGAGATTATGCGAATTGGCATAAGCCCTTCTCAGGAGCTCCCTGAACCCGATTTTTTTGAAGAATATGGAGTAATGAAGGTCGTATTTTATAAGGATAAATTCACTGAAGAAAACCTGAGAAAAATGGGACTCAATAAGAGACAGATAAAAGCTGTGATGTATGTGAAGGAGAAAGGAAAAATTACTAATGAAACGTATCAGAAAATTTGTAATATAAAAAAGAGGCAATCCAGCATTGATCTTAAAAAACTCGAAACAGAAAAGATTCTAGAAAAAATAGGAACAACAGGAAGGGGGACCTACTACATTTTAAAGGGGCAAAAAAGGGGTAAAAGGGGCACCAAAGAAGCAAAAAAGGGGTAAAAAAAGAATTGAAAAATATTAAGCAAGATATAAATGAAAAAATTAATATACGTCAGTTATTCCTCTTATATTCTTTTACTAGATTGGCATTTTCTCGATAATCCCACGGACTTTATTAATACAGTAAAAAAGCGCATAGAAAAGAACCAAAAGATAAGAATGCTTATTGCCTTTGCTTTAAATAGGCCTTAGTTCCAGGGACATAGAGTTGGCAAATTCACCTCCACATTCACCCGAAAAGGCTATTGATCAGCTCAGTAAAGCGGCTTTATGCTATTTAATCATGGAAGGGAGAGGTCAGATGAAAAAAGTCACACTTTTGCTTCCGGATAAAATAAACCGGACCTTAGGAACTTCACGCTTTTCTGAAACAGATCTCATCGACCTCACTCCGGAAAATCTCCTCTTAGTCTTCTGTGATGCTTCGAGTTACCACGATAGCTACAAATTTATGCCAGAGGATGTAAAAATTTCTGACTATTTTTTCCTCTAATGAAAAATGGCCTTGACTATTTTTCATTAAAGTGAATCTGTTCAGCGGCCAAAATATTCTGATTGCTCCTGCTTATCAATGGCTCAGCCAGCTTCCGTGACGGCTCGATGTGAATGCATGCATATCCCCGTGCTGCCAATTCGCTTTTATCACAGCCTGGTTAAGTGGTATGATAAGATTTATTCAAGATTCTCGAGGGAATGAGAACAAAGTTTCTGCTGTTCGACTGTGAGACAACGGGATTGCCG
>Ga0209636_10009026_pt1 | contig 10160 bp, 4 predicted proteins | sample DeeMarSWOR152_54_FD_187464 | JGI IMG/M metagenome (GOLD analysis project Ga0209636, IMG submission 187464) | Marine sediment microbial communities from White Oak River estuary, North Carolina - WOR-1-52-54 (SPAdes) (version 2) | ecosystem: Environmental > Aquatic > Marine > Intertidal zone >... | reverse complement strand
CGGGCCGAAACAAACTCAAATGACAAAACACACAAAACTTGAAACATCAGGTGACGATATTGGGGTTACCTCGATAATGTGTAGCATTCAATAACATTTTGAACGCGTGAAATCTAGATTTTGGAATTTTTTCACCGCTATAAACCTGGACATACAAATCTCGATCTCTTAACTCCTGGAGTCAAGTTCGCGGCGTGGCTGTAGCAAAAATCCAAAAACCTCTTCTGTGTCCATTTCTAATCAAAGACAACGGGCTCCCGAAGGACAAGTGAGATGGCCTGATTCGCAGTTGAGGCTATAGTGGGGTAAACACTTCCGAGTGATGCAATCTGGCGCAGGTTGTCGGCGGTCCTCGAGGCAAGCATGGCCAAATCACCCTCGTTCATGTCTGCAGTTTCCAAGGCCTTGTCCCACTCAACACCCTTCGCCCATGCATAGATTGTGGCTGACGCCCACAAGGGGATCGGTCGCGCCGGAAACCCACTGAAAGCCTTCCGCTGCACGAGCGGCTGGAGCCCCTGTTTCATTTTGTTATATGCATCAATAAGCACCTTGGGAGCACGGGACTGATCAAAATCGACCTCTATTTCCCTGTCATAGACAAAACAACCAACCAGGGCAGCTAACAGAGCCGGGTCGGATTCCGGAAGGAGGCCAGCTCTTAAGCCCTCAGCGATCACGAGAGGCTGATCGAGCCTCAGCTGGGATGCCCACTCCCCATTCTTTGTGAGCGTATCGTCATCCCTCACGTATCCTTCTTGCTTTAGAAAACTGAGATGCCGCTGGAAATCGGCCCACAGGGTTTCCCTCACCGCATTGGCGATATCCCACAGATTTGAGAAACCCTTGAGGACTGATCTCATCGATCCCCTCTGTTTACCGTGACAGAGCTTAAAATGCTCACACGCGTTGCACACAAGGGAGTCGCGTTGCCCTTCAAGAAAAAGAATTCGATTGTGCAAGGGTTTCACCTGAGCCACCTCCTCTTGCCCAAGGGGCAAGCCCTCCAGGGCAGGCGGTATTTCATCGAGCGATACGTTGAATAGCGATCGCTGCAGCGCGTCTGAGGAGGCTTGAGGTGGAAGGTCAACCACCCGATCGAGGATAACATAGACCCTGTCGGGGGCAAAGAATCTCATCTTTGGAGGCTTTTTTCTTCGCCACTTGTACTTGATGCGGCACGCCAGGACTCCATCCGTATCTCCCCTGGTGTGCCTTGTGATCGCACAGTAGATGCGGGACCTGCTATCGAGAAAGAGCCTACCAGGGATGAGGTTGGCTAGCTTGGAGAGCGTGGTCTCAAGCCTGGCTTCCTCTTCCTTGAGCTTTCGTATCTCCCCTTGGAGGGCAACCATCTCCCTCTGGAGCCTCAAGACTGACTCCGGTGAGCCGCAGAGGGCTTGAGGAAGCAATTCCATGAGCTCGCTTCCGGCCTTTTCGAGTTTCCGATCTAGGTTCTTGTCCCTCTTCTCCTGGTTAATGAAGTTAGCAAAGGATCGCGAAAGTAATTCCCTTATCTCCCCTGGGCTGTGGGATAAGAGCAGGTTTAAGGTCATGGAGAAATCAATTCTAATCTGGCTTACTATATCCTCCGGGGGAGATTTTAGGAGCAAAGCAGTGAGGGATAAATCCATATAGGGGCCGGGAAACACCGCTGCGAAGCCGATGTTGTCCATGCCCCTCCTGCCAGCCCTTCCCGTCATCTGGTGCAGCTCGGTGGCGGTAAGGGGGACAAATGTATACCCATTGTATCTGTCGGAGTTCAGAAAACAGATTGTTCGGGCGGGAACGTTTATGCCCGCTGCCACTGTGGACGTTGCAAACACAGCATCAAGCAGGCCCTGTGTCATCAGATCCTCCACCACTAATTTCCACTGTGGTAGTTGGCCACTGTGATGTGCTCCTACTGCACTGTTTCTGAGGTGCCACACCTGGTTGTGTCGGTTGAGGTGAGGGTAGAGGTTCGTCAATTCATCAACTCTTTTTTTAAGTGTCCTTGCCCGAGATCCATTGTGACTGTGGTGGGCCCTGCATAGGTCGAGGGCATTGTCGCAATCGGCCCTCGATTTGAGAAAGAATATTGCCGGAAGAAGATTGTATTTTCCCAGCACAGCGAGTATCTCGCCAAAGGGAGGAAGCTTTTTTCCGGTGGTAAGGATTGGTCGCCTGGGGTCCTTTGCGTATTCTGCAACCTTTCTGTCGAGACCCTTTCTGCTAAAAAAGGGAAGAAGCCTCCCAGTGGGATGAAAAAACAGGGGAAACAGTGGCACCGGTCTTCCCCGTGCCTCAATAACGGCGCATTCTTTCTCTCGCAAGGATTGAAGCCAATTTGCAATCTGATGAGCATTCCTGATGGTAGCGGAGAGCAACAGCAGTGGAATACGAGAGGGAAGATAAATGATGATTTCCTCCCACACAACACCCCTATCCTCATCTCCGAGAAAATGCGCTTCATCCAGAACAACAAGATCGGCAGATAGGTCCTCACCCTTATGCATGGCGTCATAGAGCTGATTTCTGAGGATCTCGGTGGTCCCGACGATAATCGGAGCATTGGGGTTTTCTATTCGATCACCCGTTAGGACACCGACATTTTCCTTTCCGAAGTGAGCCCCGAACTCGCGGTACTTGGAGTTGGTGAGCGCCTTGAGGGGGGATGCATACCACGACCGTCCGTGCTTGGCCTGTATTTCCTCGATTGCTTTCAGTGCAATCCATGTCTTGCCACTTCCTGTTGGCGCCGAAACGAGGCAGTCACTGTGCCTGATGGCGGATACGGCTTTCAGCTGAAAAGGGTCGGGGCGAAATTCGGTCCTCTCCGGCACACCGATTTTTAAAAAGACGGCCTTTAGCCTCTTATCCGCGCTGGGTTTTATGGAGGGGGTGGCACCGGATGGACCTCTCCTTCGCCTGGGCCCGGCAAATTTCCCTTTGTATTTATATTTAAACTTTGCCACTATAGGCTTCCTTGCATTCGGGACTATAGACCAACACCAGGTGCGTGCTCAATATGAAAATCCAAATGTAAACACCATAGGCCGTTTTACAACAATGAACCATAACCTAATCCACGAAATCAGAAGCATCTATGAGCATAAGAGGGTAGAGATTTGCCTGAGGCTAGAGGAGTTCAAGGAGATCTGGCAAAATGGAGCAGATGAGGAGATCTTTGGTGAACTCGTCTTCTGTATCCTGACGCCCATGGCCCGGGGAAAGATGTGCTGCGTGGCTGTGGAGAATATGATCAAAAAAAAGGTTTTGTTTAAGGGAGATGCCCATGAGATCAAGAAGGAGCTTGTTGGAGCTCGATTCATCCATAAGAAGACCGCATATATTATTGAAGCAAGGGAGAGATTTCTGAACAATGGCACAGTTTCTCTCAAGTCCATAATCAGTGGTAAGAACGGCGGTCATGAGGCCAGGGATTGGCTCGCTCAGAACGTAAAGGGAATCGGGTACAAGGAGGCGAGCCATTTCTTAAGAAACATCGGGTTCGAACAGAATCTCGCGATTCTGGACAGGCACATACTCAAGAACCTCAAACTGCTTGGAGTAATAGATGGCATTCCAGATTCATTGACCAAAAGCCAGTACCTGCACGCAGAAAGGAAAATGCTGGAGTTTTCAAAAGTTGTTGGCATACCCATGAGCCATCTCGATTTTGTGATGTGGTACAAGGAGACAGGGGAGATATTGAAGTAACTGTGATCACTCCCAGCTATTGTTGACGGTATTGACCACTTTTTTAAGGTCTATCAAAGATGCCATGCAGTAGCCAGGGCCGATTCCAGTCAACATATGGAATGAAATGGGTTTCTTTCAAAGTCCCATGGCTACCTATAATATCAACGAAAGTACGTTGCGACGTTTATTGAGTTTAAACTCATCCAAACAATCTCTTTTCATGCAAGTTAGCGATATCGTTTGAATAGGCCATCCAACCTCCACAGTATACGCCACTTAAAGAATTCTCCTTACTATGCCTTTACCATAAACGTCATTTTCGGTGTGAACACGACAGGGGACTGTGGCTGCGTCTTGATCAAATTCGGGAGCGATATCGCGGGTGGACTCAGTCTATTCAAAGCCCCAGAAGATCTTTCAAGGGCTTCAATGTCGAGGCAGGAACGTTGCCTTCAATAACCGATGCTCTGCGTCCTTTCCTTTTTAGGAGTACTCTTGGCTGATCTTTGGACAAGATGGCTTCAAACGTTTCATGGCGGTGAAGCCTTTTCATACCAAAACGTTTCTGAGAAAAGTCGCGATACGCCTCATGGAATCTTTCTGCATCATCCGAGCTATCCCATTCAGTATCCCAGACAAAAAACAAACCGCCACTGGATTTCAGTACAAGCATGGTATCACCACCCCATCCCAGTGCAGCCTTTTGATTTCCACTGGTTTCCGCTTTCATGATATTGGGCAACATCTCTCGTATAAAATACTCGCCCAATGTAGTTTCAAGTAACAGCTGAGTGTCCCGTAAGGCAGAAAGCGCCCCCCTTTTTTTCAGCAATGTTGTTTTGATGGGCCTTTCATTTTTGTGGAACTTTTCAGGGTGAAGTATCTGTTCGGTTGAGCATGGAACATTTTCAAACATCCGCGTGAAATCTTCCGTATCATTGAGATATCTCTCAAGAACAAATCTGAGACCGAAAGAATAAGGAAACTCATTAAGCAAGGAGAGAAAGTCCCTTTCCTCGGCCTCTGGATAACAGACAGCGTTCCCCATTTGAGCAAGGACGACCTCGAGGATCTCTCTTCTCGTCTTGTCTTGGAGGTTTTGCTCAATTTGAACCATAAGCTCAACAGCAGTGGCCTGCCCCTCAACAAGGGCGCTCGCCGCCAAACCGGAATCCAGATTTTTGGCGTGCCGCCCATAATATTGGCTTAAATCTATAGCCCGATCCTGAGCTGCGTGAACGAGTTCATGAAATAGAATGTTGCGCGCAATCTGTTTGCTGGTTCCCTCCATAATGACCAACTGCTTGGTTGAGGGCTCGTAGAATCCATATAGGTTGTCATAGAGCGACCCAAGCAGGATATCCTTTAACGAGTGATCCTGTTCAATGAAACGAAGTTGTTTCAGCACGTACTCATAAGCCGCTATTTTGTATTCATCGGTTAGACTCTGCTTTTTCATGTCCTGCAAAAACAGCTCATGCTTGACGTCCCCTCGTTGTTTGAAGGCGATACGAACATCTTGACCAATTCCCATGCCTGTTATACTGCTAATAATTGACTGAAATCTCCCCTTCATCTTTATTGGATTCACGCGATCGAAGTCTCTTTCAAAAGACTCTATAACTTGGTCAAAGGTATAATCAAATGAAGGTGCCGGCCAAACAAATAATGACACCGTTAAGAAACAGAGCAACAGTGGCACCATACTTTTGCTTCGTCTTTCATTGTGCCAGTCGTTTCGCAAGATCAAGTGCATAACGATACTCCTCCTGTCTCTCTTCGATTGTCTCCAAACTGACTAAGAGGTTTCTTAAGGCTTGCTCTCGTTTGCCATCACCATGGTTGATGATTCCCAGATAGCAGTATATTTGACCATGCTTTTTCTGAGTATTGGCCTGCTGAAAAATAGCCTGCTCATCAAGTTCGCCGATTAGAAATAGCACGCGTGAAGTCAACCATTTCTTCCCGGCGATTTCTTTCAGTTGTGTTTTGATTACCTCTTTTACCTCTGGGTCGCGACTACCCATGCGCCACGCGATTGCCAAGCTGACGAGGATTTCTTCACGGAAGTCCTCATGGAACCGCAGCTTTTCGTTGAATATGTGCCCGAGAGCTTTAGCTCCTTCATCATAGAACCCGTTTTGGACCAAATAGGTCCCGAACTGAATGAGGTGCGGCCAAATCCTCCTGTAACGCCGGAGTATCTTAGATAGTATTTCATCCGGCGGGCTGAGCTTCCCTTCGATGCTAAACTTCCAATATCTCCGCAGGAAATGAGTTTGACGTGTATTTAACGCAAAGGGCTTAATCAAGTTGGCTGCAGTTTTATGCTGGTTCCTTGCAGCGTATATGTCGGCCAAAATGCGCACACAAGTCAGCCAAATATCCGAGCCCTCGCCCTCTACCTTTTTGACAACATCCACCGCTTTTTCAGGCGCTCCGATTTCGGTATAGTAGTCAATCAGGTCAAAGAAGTAGTAATGAAATCCATGATACCGTTTATATTCCCTGAAAACCTCATATGCCATATCCGGATTATTCTGGCGAAGATAAAAGAGCCCTAACTTTGCAGGACTGCCGCTTTGCGGATACCGTCTGGCCGCCTTTTGATAGTACTTCTCCGCCTGCAAGATCTTGCCTGTTTTCTCACTGGCCTCCGCGAAGCCAAGAAGGGCTCCCTCGTGACCACTTCTCATGCTTTCCAAGAAGATATCGTAGGCCTTAGAATTTTCACCCCGCTCCAGCCAGGTTCTGCCCATGGCATTCTTTATCGCTACCGCACTTAATGATGAATCATCATGTTTCAGATACCTGCTCCACATTTCAATAGCTTCTTCGTATTTCTTGTCACTCTGATATATTTCGCCCAACTTACGATAAGCGGTTGCCTGTGCTGGACTCTTGTCTATAGCTTCCTTGTAATAGGAAATGGCCTCTTCTTTATTGCCGTTTTTGTACTGCCAGGCCGCCACCGTAACGAGAAAACCGTACAGATGCCCAATGTGGCTCTTCCCTTTATCTATGTACCCCTTTCCCTCTTCATAATTGAGTATTTTCTCGTAAAGATTGAAATTATAGGGGTCGGCGTCCAGGGCGGCCTTAAGACAATTCAAGGCACAGGGTCGATAAAAGAGCTTCTCATAGAACTCGAACAGGCGATACAAGCCAACGGAATCGGGGTTTTCCTTTTCCCGATATTTCCTCAGATAGTAGATGTCTTGTCGCCTCGACCACTTGGGGAGGTAAAAAAGCGTTTGTACCAAGAACCTGTCAGCAGTCTCTAAAGACACGTTTCTGAGATCCGATTCCGCTTTCCCATGCTCCTTGCGGAGTTTGAGGTTGAGAACGCGACTAATTGTGGTATTTGGATAAGCAGTTTCAGCCATTTCAGCTACCGTTGTAGCTCCAGCAACGCGCCCAAGGAGTTCGGCCTCCAATCGGTAGTTGATGAATAAGGCATTTGCCATATCCTGCTTCAGGTAGTGGTTCAGGAAATCAGGATTGAGGTATCTGCAATATTTCTTCATCTCATGAGGACGTTTGAGTATAGCCCCATGGATTTTCAGCCATTTGAGGAGCCTGTTCTCTTTGGAGACCTCCTTGCGCACCTCCAGTTCCAGTTCTTTGTCTTGTTCCACCCAGTCGGTTTGCATGAATTCGTTCATGATCTCCAGGTGCTTTTCCAGCAATTCTTCTACATATTCCCGCATAAATCGTCGACTGATACTCACGCTTCCGTTATCCACAACATATTCCTTTGCCAACAGGAAATCCGGGTAGTCCAGCATCAGTTTGTTGAAGTGATTAAAGGCCACATTCTCCTGATTGGAGTTATAGTAGGCACGGGCCCTTAAGTACCCGAGTAAGCGTCTATTGATTAAAGGATTACGGTCGAATGCTTTGAGCGTCTCAAAATCATATTTCACAAAGGCGCTCAGCAGCTCTTCGATGGTATGGGTTTTGGTGAAGGCTTCCTGCGCTGCGGCAGGATAATCGAGCGAAAGCAGTAACAGCCCCTCATAAAACGGTTTATCCGTTTTGTGAAGATCATCAAGGCAGCCTAACAGATAATTGCACACCGCATGGGTCGCCAGCGAATCAGATAGACTGCGGTTTTGATTTCTGTTCTTGAAAAATGCAAGCCATGAATAGATCTCTCCCGCAGAAAACAGGAGCCTCGGTCCCGATGTTCCAGATGAGATATGGTGGTCTACCAATTGAAGCGCCTTAAACAGATCGATATAGTCGAAACGGGAGATAAGCTCTGATATCTGCGCTCTTACGCCTTCACTTTCTGCTGCGCTTTTTCGTAACAGTCTGGTGAGGGGTTTCCTTTTCTTGGCGAAGGCCTGTATGACTTTTTCCAGCGCCGCGATGTTCCCCCTTATATCCCTGCTCTGATTTGACAGGGTGAGCCGGTATTGCTCTGTCTTTCCCTTAATCTCCGCACGATACGTGATCTGATAATGCTCGGCATCGAGCTGGGTGGTGGTAGCCTTAACCGAAATCAAGGCTCCCGGTTGTCGGGACAACAGGCGGTAGTATTGGCTGAACGCCTGTTTCAAACCATGTACCAGCCTCTTGTCACAAGGCAGCGAGTGTATTAAGTCAAAATTACCCGGCTCTATAATCGTAGCTTCCTTGGCCCCGGACCTCTTAAGGATGGTTCGGACCTTTTCATTCTTGGCGAGCGTCAAGGCCGTAAGGCCTTTGTTGTTTTTGACTTCCAGGTCGGCACCGTTCTTGAGAAGTATCTTGACTACCTCTATGTGGCCATTTTTCGCGGCTTTCATCAAGGCACTTTCCCCATACCTGTCCGCGGCGTTACAATCGGCCCCGTTTTCTAAAAGAAATGTCACTGTCTCAACGTGCCCGTTTTTCGATGCATCGATAAGTCCAATCCGGCCGAACCTCCGGGTAGCATGGTTGATATCGGCTCCTTTCTCAAGAAGGAATTTCAGCAGTTCGGGATCACGGCCTGCGCTGCATGTGCTCACAAAAACATAGTTGATATGACCATTCTTCACCTCAATATCAGCCCCATATTCAAAAAGGAGTTTTACGATTTTGATATGACCGGAGGCAGATGCGGCTCCCAAGGCGGTTCCGCCGTCTTTGCTGGAGTATTTTATATCGGCTCCATTTTCCAAGAGAAATTTCACGATTTCAAAATTGCCCGCCCTGCTCGCATGAATGAGCGGCGTTTCGCCAGACGTGTTACTGGTATGGATGTGAGCTCCCTTTTGGAAAAGGAACTGCACCACATCGATGGGCCCCTTCCTGCTCCCGCAGGCTTCCAGGAAAACGGAATTACCTCTCTTATCCTTCGCGTGGATGTCGGCGCCCTTTTCAATGAGAGCCTTTACGATTTCAAGATGACCGTACATTGAAGCATATGCCAGAACTGTTTTCTGCTGCCGGTTGGCGGCGTTGGCATCGGCTCCATTTTCTAATAGCAGTTTGACCGCTTCAAGGTTACCTGCCTCGATGGCGTAAATCAGCGCCATTCTGCCGAAGGTATTCTGTGCGTTGACATCAGCGCCGTGACTTAACAAGAGCTTTATGATTGCAAGATCACCTTGCTTGCACGCCCACATCAAAGCTGAAGTCTCACGCGCATCGAAGATATTTACGTTTGCCCCTTTCTGTATCAGAAATCGAACGACTTCAAGGTGACGGTTTTCCGTTGCCTCTACCAATGCTTTTCTACCTGCCATAGGTAGATTGTCGAACTTGGCCCCTTCGTCCAAGAGACGCTTAACCTCCTGCAAGTTACCCGCTCGGCATGCTTCAATAAAGGGGGAAATCTTTTCCTTGGCGTCCGCAGAACCAACAGCAACAGCCAGCAAAAGGAACAAAGGCAGACAAAATCCAGCTAAAAAGCGGACTATATTCGCTTTAGACCTTCTCATAGCTTGATCTCCAACGACATTGGATTGCATGATAAAGAGCCTGCATGTAAGCTAGAGCAAGCAAAATCCTTGCCATAGTGTGAGAGCGTGTCGGGCTTTGACACGTGAAATTGACTTTCTATGACTCCTGATCACGATGTCCTTTTCTCTACCTGATTCAGTTCTTGATTGAGCCTTGAATTCCTCTAGAACAGGGAGAACGGGATGTCTATAAAGACAGAATGATCTGCGCCTTGACCATCTCACTCCGCTGCCTCCATCCCACGGAAGACCCTCGTGAGAAGCCGGTGAGGGAAATGGGCCAGTTGGGGTAGAGCTAATTCATGATCTTGTGTGGGTGCTCTAAAGATGGTCTATCTTGATCTTGTGATATGGTATAAGGAGACAAGTGAGATACAGAACTAGCTTCGAGCGCACAGGGCGATTACCTGATGTGGAGGGAGCATGATTGTCAGAAACATAGGCGATGAGGAGGTTTTGGAGACGACCTATGTGGCCCACGGCGGGGCCATAGCACAGATGATACTCGATCGAAGGACCCTGAAAGAAATAGGCTTCCTAGCC
>Ga0209636_10009025_pt1 | contig 10161 bp, 7 predicted proteins | sample DeeMarSWOR152_54_FD_187464 | JGI IMG/M metagenome (GOLD analysis project Ga0209636, IMG submission 187464) | Marine sediment microbial communities from White Oak River estuary, North Carolina - WOR-1-52-54 (SPAdes) (version 2) | ecosystem: Environmental > Aquatic > Marine > Intertidal zone >... | reverse complement strand
TGGTGCCGACAAAGAGAAATCGGCGATAGTCAGTACCTTCCAGGGCGACCAGCAGATTGAGCGTACCTTCTACGTTGACCTGAACAGCCGTGACTGGATCAACTTCAAACTCGGTGACACCAACAGCAGCCAGGTGAAAGATAAGAGTTGGACGAACAGTCTGGATGACCTTGCGCACGGCGCTGGCATCTCGCAAATCGGCCACATGACTGGCGACGTCATTTGATAGTTCACGCCGTTCGGCCTCGCTGGGGATCAGACAGGCCACTTTCGCCCCAGCGGTCGCCAAGTGACGCTCAAGGTGTGGGCCAATGAACCCCGTCGCACCGGTGACGAGGATCGATGTGTTTCTCAATCCCGTAATTTCCATCGGTTACAAGGCACAAATCGTGCCTGGGAGGAGACGCTGTCCAGCGAACTCATTTCCAGGCACGCACATGATGCTCCACCGCTGGCCGCCTGTTGCTCAGCCAGATAGTCTCACTGTTTGGGTTCGAAGGCCAAAGCCGACAGATGAACGACGCCACCCCCGGGTGCTGCCAACAGTGTGTTGGGCAAGATCCAGGCATTTGCGCGGATTTTACCCAAAATTAACGGAAGCTTTACACAATTTACGCCCAGAGTGTGGTAGAATAATATAGGAATTTCTTAAATCCTCCTTCAGCCAAGGTTGACTGTAAAACCAAGGGGCACCATCTGAATGAATGTATTGCCGGGCTTTAAAGGAATAGGATTACCCTTGCCGTCCACAAAGCGCACCAAGTCCCACCGATCCGGTCGCACCCACTTACCATCGAACATCTGGCCGTCGCGAAAGATCCGCAGCGGTCCCTCGCCCCAGAGTTGTATCTGGATTGAGTAGTGACCGCTACCCCAAGTGTCTTCCAGAATGTCGGTCTCAACGTGGTGGGCGTAAATGACGATCACGTTCCTGAAGCGCAGTTGCTCGCCACTCAGTTCCTCGCAATGCGGTTCACCGGTGACGGAGCGGAGGTAGACATCCTGTCCGGCGTCGTAAGCATACTCAGAAACGATGCTACCTGGAGCATAAGGGATACTAATGCGTGTGGCAGGCTGGCCACCCAACGGCGGTTCTTCGGAAAAAAACCAACCCTTGATCTCCCGGCGACCACTGTAATTCAGCTTGTCGGCGGCGTACTGCCACAGCGTCGGCGTGTCGGTGAACATGGTGTGTTCAAAGAGCTTGCCTTCCTGTGGGATGCGGTAAAAGACCGCGCTTCCGGGACTGCCGACAGAAACGCCAAAGTCGGGCGAGACAACCTGGCCGAAAATATCGGAATCGCGAAACACCTGCTTCACACCGCCGCTGGCTCCAGAAAAGGCCAAGATCGAGTGGAACATGGCCGGGATCTCCAGGTCCAACAACCGCGCACTGCGCACCGAACCGACTTTTCCGGCATCTTGGCTCAAAAAGAGGGCTGTGAATCGAGTCAGGTTGCCCTCGGCATAGTGCTCAAAGATCACATCGGCCTTGTCGAGCCCGGCTTGCGGTCGGACAAGAGGCGGATAGTTGGACACCTTGATCGCCAGAGGCGGACGCTCCAACACCGAAGGATCATCTACCTTGAGACCAGTCAGCGGACAGAGGTCGGTAGAAGTGCTGGGGTCAATGAAGTTGCTGACCAGTTCGGGTGAGGGCGTCTCGGTAGGTGTGGCGGTCTCGCCAGGATTATTCTGATCCATCACCTTCCCCTCGGCGGTCGCCGTGGGAGAGGGAACAGGCGTATCTGTAGGCACAGGAGTAGGGGAGTCGGTCGGTCGCGGACGCGGCGTGTAGGTAGCTGTGGATGGAGGTGTTGCCGTATCAGGTGGTTTAGGCGTTTTGGTAGGCGTAGGAGTAGCAGCGGTCTGGCTGTTGCATCCACTCAGTGCCAAAACCATGACGGTTAAACCTAACAAGATGGCGGCTATCGCCAAGTGCAGCCGCCAACGGTTCAGAGTATGCTTCATTGCGCAATGGCCCCCCATATCGGCAAAGATGGCGGCTATTATAGCATATCTGCTGTAAATGAGCCAATGACAGCACCGTCATTTCCGTCAAATACTCCTCGTGCGCTCCTGAACAGGCAAGTTTGCCTCGGCAAATCACAAGTGGAAACTGCCGCACGGTGACTATCGGGATGATCACACTGTAACATTACTGTATCGATTAAATAAGCAACTGTGGTTGACTTGGCGAAAAAGTAAGGGTATAATTGGTACAAGATGACAAACTTTCATAATACGGGGGGATAAAGCCGCCCTTGTAAGCCAACAAGGATTGGGAAATATGGCACTTAAAGGCAATTTGAAGGATTTTAGCGCCACGCAGTTGCTGAACCTGATCAACCTCGCGCGCAAGACAGGAGCCCTAGCTGTTCAAACCCGGGACGAGAGAGCTCAGATGTTCTTCCGGGAGGGCAAGTTGATCTACGCCACACGAGGAGATTCCAATGGCCATCTGGTCGGCATGTTGCAGAAAATAGGCAAACTGTCCTCCGAACAGTCCAAAGCCATTCAATCTCGCCCTGAGGCAAAGAATGACAAGGAATTGGCCAGATTGCTCATGAGGGCCGGATATGTATCTCGGGGCGACATTGTACAGGGTGTGAAAACTCACGTGCTGGACATCGTCTACCGGTTGTTTACCTGGGTGGACGGTACGTTCCTCTTCAGCCCAAGCATACTGCCATCTGATGACAAAATCGCAGTCACCATTGATCTGGACAACGTGATCATGGAGGGCAGCCGCCGCATCAAAGAGTGGGAACGGCTCCAAGATGAATTGCCCGACTTGGATATGGCCCTCAGATTCACAGATAACCCCAGCGCCCGATTGCGGAATATCAGTCTGAGCGTTGAAGAGTGGCGAGTCATCTCTTTCATCAATCCGCGGAATACTATTCGTCAAATTGCTCAGTCGAACAACATGACAGACTTTCAGATCCGCAAGGTAGTTTACGGCATGCTTCAGGCGGGCCTGGTAGAGTTGGTACGGCCCGAAGGTCGAGAGGTGGGGCCAACTGATCTGTCAAGGAGGATCAGAAAGCCTGCCGTCAAACGGAGTGTGGTCGAGAAACTGATTGACCGGATCAAGCGGTTATAAGTGGGGGGATAAAGGGACATGCAAACAGTCAAGATGGTCGTCACCGGCCCTTTCAGTGCAGGCAAAACGCAATTCATCCGGTCTATAAGTGAAATCGACGTCGTTTCCACGGAGAGAAAAATCTCCAGCGAATCGGAGCGTGTAAAAAATGAAACGACGGTAGCCATGGACTTTGGCCGCATCACTGTGGATGAAGAGTTGGTGTTATATTTATTCGGAACACCGGGCCAGAAGCGGTTCGACTTTATGTGGGAGATCCTTTCGGAGGGTATGTTAGGCTTCGTGGTGCTCATAGACAGTGCCCGTCCCGAAACGTTCCGCGAAGCCAAACGCATTCTAGAGGTGTTTCGCGGCTACTCTCCCACGCCCTACGTGGTGGCTGCCAATAAGCAAGACCACGAAGACGCCTGGTCGCCAGGAGACTTGAGGATTGCCCTCAAGATTGACCGCGACATAAAAGTTTTGCCACTAGTTGCTATAGAAAAGGAAAGCGTCAAGAACGTCCTGCTAGAGTTACTTTATTCGATTCTGGAGGAAATGGACGCATAGGTTCGATCTGGACTGGCAGACTCGGCACTGATCTGCAGGCAAGCTCAACTGAGATGGATTTCATGGACCGCGAACCAGATCCTGCGGTTTTGAGAGACGTTGATGCAAGCACGCTGCAGAAGAGAGATGCTCTAGATCACAGGATGGTTCGGCGTTCGTCTGTCTTGGGACCGAGTTGGAGAGACGCTCTTGAGTTCCATCGTCACCACTGAAGGAATCCTCCATTACGAAGTAGACGGGCGCGGCAAAGCCGTTGTCCTGCTCCACGGCTGGCTTAGTTCATGGGGTCTCTGGCGCAACACCATGTTGACGCTCTCGAACGAGCGCCGCTACAGAATCTATGCCCTGGACTTCTGGGGTTTTGGCGACTCAGCCAAAAAGAGTGTACAGTCCTTTAATGTGACCTCTTATGCCAGCATGGTGGAACAATTCATGGACAAGATGGGAATCGACCAGGCACCGATCATCGGTCATTCCATGGGAGGGACAGTATCCATGAAACTGGCTTTAGACTGCCCTTCACGCGTGCAAAAAGTCGCCGTTGTCGGATCACCCTTAGCGGGAAACTCACTCAACGTTTTTCTCAAGCTAGGTAGCTTTCGCATCATTGCCAATCTTATCTGGCGAGCGCCATCAGCTCTCCTGCTAGGACTGAAGGTTTTTTCGCCCATCCTGGCTCAAGATGGCCAAGAAGTGTACGAAATCCTAAAACGTGACTTTTCGCAGACAACCGTCGAAGCGTTTCTGCGGAGCATTGGATCTCTTTGGCGCACCGACCTGCGCCCCAGCCTGAGACAGATTGGCGTCGATGTTCTGGGTATCTATGGCAGCGGAGACAACATCGTGAATCCAAATCAGGCAGAAGTATTGAAGGACAACGTCACAAGAGCCCAGATAAAGATGATGACCAGGTCTGGACACTTTCCCATGTTGGACGAGCCTGAATTATTCCATAACACAATATTAGCCTTTTTGGCAGAATAATCGGTGAAAATTCCGACGTGAAGGAGATTTCTGGTATAGGCATAGAAGAAACGACCCACAGGTTCCAGGCGATCACGCAGTTACACTTGACCTTCCTCTAATGAAACGATCTGTCTTGCCCAAGTTCCTTGGTTCGAAACCAGGCAGCGGGGCTATGGGCATGCCTGTGACCAGGAGCGGAACAACTGAATGACTACAAGGGGGGTCTGTTCTTACCCCCCTTTGCTGTTATCTTCTCGAGTGTTGCTCATCTCAGCCTTGTGATGCGGTACCAGCAGGTGAGGCAGCTATATGTCAATGCGAAAGATCATCATTCTCGACAAGACGCTCATATCTCCCTTCAACGAACCGGCACGGGAACTGCGAGTGCTGAACAAGGCACTGTGGCTTCATCAGAGAGATGTGCTGGCGCGCCACTGCACCCAGGAGTTGGAAGTCACATCGCTAGACGAGATTCCCCCTGACTTTGAGGCAGAGATGATCGTCTACCGTGACAACCTATTCTTTGATCAACCTTTCATCGACGAATTTATCGATCGCGCCCGCGCCAACGGCACAGCTCGCCAGGTAGCCTTTACTCTGGACGATAAAGCAATTGTGACCCATGCCTTACCCCTCCAGGAGGGAATCCGTCGACAGGACGACCTGTTTGTGGCCAATCTGTGGTACTTTCCGCACGGCGTCGAAGAGAACCCCAAGCCATTGGTGATAGACACCCAGCCCCGTGAGATGGGCTACTATCGCATCCCGACATATTTCGCCACTGATAAAGGGGAAGTGGTCTTCCAACTGCCGCTAAAGGCTTTTCTTTCCATCGAAAACTGGGTGCATATCTTTGTGGCCAACTGTCTCTTTGGCACCTTCGCCCAGGCAGCAAGGGCAGACAAAGAGATTTTCCAACTTAAGAACAAACTAAAACTCATGTGGAAAGCTCTTCTGGAAAGAAAACAGGTGCTCAGTTGCTCGGGACTGGTTCAGATAGGCAAGAATTGTGATATTGATCCCACAGCCGTCATCCAAGGGCCAACAATTATCGGAGACCATGTGAACATCGGACCGGGTGCTGTGGTCACACAGTCCATTATCGGTAACAATGTGAGTATCATGCAGGGCTGTCAGGTCCAGATGAGTGTCATCGGCGACGGCAGCTTTCTCTCCTTCCGGGCCGCCGTGACGTACACTGCGCTCATGGAACGCTGTATCGTGGCGCAGAATGCCTGTCTGCAACTCTGCGTGGTGGGACGAGACTCGTTCATAGGTGCTGGCAACACATTTACCGACTTTAACCTGATCCCCAAACCCATCACAACGTTCCATCGCGGCAAGCTAGTCAGCACCGGGCAAAACGCGATGGGAAGTTGTGTAGGGCACAACTGTCGCATCGGGGCTGGTTTTGTCATTTTCCCTGGCCGGATGATCGAGTCGGACACTGTACTGTCTATCAGAGATGAGCATTTTGTCATCACCAAGAATGTAGATTTCAGCCAAAGTCATCACCACCAGTTAAAGGGCGGGGCAGCGCACCAGGTCCACTACCCACATGATGATTACGAGATTGACACGTAGAAGGACTCAATCGAGGGGGAAAACGCACTCGAATGGATCGTTTCGCATTCATGATCCATCCAGCCGATCCAAAAGGCGATGTAGCCCGCAAGTTTCCCTTGTTGGGTCGCTACCTGCCAGCGAGTGTGATTGACTATTTCTGCCAGTTTTTCCCACCGTTAAAAATCTCGCGGATTGCGGGCATCCGGTCCACTGCTACGGGCAAGGAGATTGAGGGCTGGTTTGTGGCCTGCCCGCTCACACCGAATGCCATGTTGAACTTGCCCGTTGAAAAGGCCTACCGCAAAATCATTCAGACAGGCCGATTGGCCGAGCGACTGGGTACCCAAATTGTGGGGCTGGGAGCCTTCACAAAGGTGGTGGGAGACGCTGGTGTGACTGTGGCGAAGAACTTGAACATTGCCGTGACAACGGGGAATAGCTACACCGTGGCGCTGGCGGTACAGGGCATTCTGCAAGCAGCGCATCGCATGGAGGTTCCCCTGGCTTCTGCATCAGCGGCGGTAGTTGGCGCGACGGGTTCCATCGGCGCAGTCTGTTCTCAGATGTTGGCTCGAACCATCGCTCATATCCTGTTGGTGGGCCGCCGGGCTGAAAGACTGGCTCAGGTGCGCCAGCGGGTCGAGGCCATGGGTGGCGCGAAGGTCAGTGTGTCCAGGGACATCCGGGCAATCCGGCAGGCTGATTTGGTGGTGACAGTGACCAGCGCCATCGACACGGTCATAGATGCGCACCACCTCAAGCCAGGTGCTGTCGTTTGTGACGTGGCTCGTCCGCGCGATGTATCGCGGCAGGTCGTAGAAGAGCGAGACGACGTGCTGGTCATCGAAGGGGGGCTGGTCACAGTGCCCGGCCAAGCGGAATTTGGGTTTGACTATGGCCTGCCACCCCATCTGACCTTCGGCTGCATGGCCGAGACCATGATATTGACCCTTGAAGGGCGCTTTGAGAGTTACTCGCTGGGCCGGGACCTGACTTTAGAACAAGTAGACGAGATGGCCGATTGGGGTCACCGTCACGGATTTCGCCTGATTGGTTTTCGGTCCTTTGATCGCATCATAAGCGAACAAGACATTGAAACTATCAAGAAGAATGCCAGCCAGAAGCGGGCATGGGCTGGCGTGCAGGTCAATGGAAGGGATTGACCACTACATTCACTTTTGGTCGTACCTAAGAGTTATTGACAAAAGCCACGACGGAAGTCTAGGGGACGTACGGTGGCACATTTCAGAACCGCAGCAAACACCGTCACTGGCTGAATGGGAGGAAGGCAGCGATGAGCAAAGGTCGTATTCTAGTCGTCGAAGATGATGCAGACATCTCTAATATGCTGCGCATCTATTTTGATTCCCAGGGATACGAGGTTTTAGTAGCCGCTCGAGGGCAGGATGCACTGGACACCTGCCGGACCCAGCTACCTAACATCATTGTGCTGGACATCATGTTGCCGGACGTTGACGGCTATGAGGTCTGCCGACAACTGCGAAACAACCTGCGTACCAGCCACATCCCAATCCTCTTTCTTACTCAGAAAGACGAGCGCAGCGACAAAATCGCCGGCTTGGAATTGGGCGCTGACGATTACATCACCAAGCCCTTTGATATTGAGGAGCTGAAGTGGCGCGTGCAGAATGCGCTCAAGCGGGCCCAATACGAGAATCTGACCAATCCTACTACGGGTCTTCCAAGTTCTAAGCTCATTGAGGAACAGCTCAGAAAGCTCATGCGGCGCAATGGGTGGACGATTCTCTACTTCGGCATCAATGACTTTGAACCGTTCAAAGAAGTGCATGGTTTTGTAGCTGGCGACGATGTCCTCCGCTTCGTGGCGATGCTTCTGAGCGAATCGGTGGATGAAATTGGCACCATCAATGACTTTATCGGTCACGTCGGGGGCGATGACATGATCCTTATCACCACCACGGAAAAGGCCGAGGCGCTTCGTCAACGAGTGACTGAGCGGTTCCAGAATGAGGTGGGTACCTTTTATTCTTTCCGGGAAAGAGAGCGGGGCTCTATTGTATTCAAGGACGCCGATGGCAACGAACGGGAAGCGCCGCTGATGTCGCTCGCTGTCGGTGTGTTGCCAGAAGGCCCCTTTGCTGACATCCGCGAGATCACAGAGGCCGCTGCCGCCGCTCGCCGCGATAGTATGTCATAAATCTGTTGCCACAGCACCCTGTGCAATATTCGCCGAACGATGAATGCCATGTTATTTCGCCAGTGGGGGGGGATCCTACCGGGGCTGGTCCTCAACGTTTCGTTCAGTATGGCGAGCATACTGCGTTGAGACTATAAGGGACTCATTTGACGCCCCAAATATAGAGATCTTGACATGACAGCAAGACATCAACACTCCATGACCAGACTTGGATCCCATCAACGCCGGACAGCCGTTCTTCTCAGCATCAGTATGATATTGCCCACTCTGTTGGTTTACGGAGTCGGCCGCTGGTACTCAAAGGAATACGCACCGGTTTTCTGGTATCTTTTCCTGTTGCCTGTTGGCATTGCCGCCTATACTCACGGCTTGCGCCTGGGCCTGGGCCTTTCTATCTTGAGCACGGCTCTCCTTGTTCCCATCGGCGCACGGCATCTCGCCGAACAGGGTATTTCCCCCTTCGTCATCAGCCTGGGGGTGGCGATATTGATCATCAACGGTGAGGCCGTGCTCATTGGCTACCTGGGCGGCTCCCAGCGTCGGCAACGGGACCTGTACCGCACTTTAAACGAGCTAGGGGAACGCTTCAGCCGAGAATTGAAACTAGACGAATTGCTTAAAGTAATCCTTGATCGAGCTATGGCCGAGTTAAATGCCAGCATGGGCGAGATACTGCTCTGGAATGAGTCGGCGAATTGCCTGGAAGTGGCTGCCCGCTGTGGCACTGACAACTTGACTGCAACATTCTCTGGATTGGCCGCAGAAACGTCCCTAGGATGCTGGCTGCTAGAGCAAAACCAGTCTTACCTGAACAACGCCTTGCTGAGTGACCCCTGTCTCACTTTTGCAACGACCGCAGAAGTCGATCTGCCCAATTCGCTTGTGGCCACACCACTGAGACGGGGATCACAACCCTTTGGTCTTATTTGCCTTTTTGACAAGCGAGCGGGGGCGTTTAGTCGAGAGGACCTAGAAATGCTGACCGCCATCGGTGGCAAGAGCGACATAGCCATCGAAAATGCGCGGTTATATCAGCAGACGGATGCCGAACTGTCCCGCCGCGTCGAGGAACTTTCCAGCATTGCCGAAGTAGACCGTGAGCTATCGGCTACGCTGGACCTCCAACACGTCATCGACATGGTACTGGATCGTGCCCTCCAGAGTACCGGCGCCACGGCTGGGTTGGTGGGTTTGGCCGATAGAACTGTCCACTATCTGCACATCCTGGCCTTGCAGGGTTATCCTGCGGACACGGTTCTGCACGACAGTCACCGTCCTTGGAGCACCCAAGTCGGTATCATCGGTCGGGTCGTTCGCACTGGCGAGCCGGCACTGGTGTCAGACGTTTGCCAAGACCCTGACTATTTCGAGGGCCTTCCGGGGGTACAGAGTCAACTGACGGTGCCGCTCACCCGCGAAGGACAGGTCATTGGGGTGCTCAACCTGGAAAGCACCCAACCTAACAGTTTCGGACAAAATGCACTCAGCTTTGTGCAACACCTGGCCGACCATGCAGCCATCGCCATCACCAATGCCCGTCTGTTCGAAGAAGAACGCCGCCGGGTGCAGGAAATGGCCGCTATCAACGAGATCAACCGCGCTATCACAGCCAGCCTGGATCTAGAAACAACCTTGGTTACTATTCTGGAGTGCGCTCAGCAGATCGTGCCTTACTTTGTGGCAGAGGTTTGCCTGTGGGACGCTTCCCAAGAGACCATGTTCACCCGAGGAAGCGCCGGTGACCCCACTTTCCAGGCTGAGATGGGAGGCTTTTATCGGCTGGATGAGGGCTATA
>Ga0209636_10009024_pt1 | contig 10163 bp, 7 predicted proteins | sample DeeMarSWOR152_54_FD_187464 | JGI IMG/M metagenome (GOLD analysis project Ga0209636, IMG submission 187464) | Marine sediment microbial communities from White Oak River estuary, North Carolina - WOR-1-52-54 (SPAdes) (version 2) | ecosystem: Environmental > Aquatic > Marine > Intertidal zone >... | reverse complement strand
AGCCAGTATAGAAGACGATAAAATCACTGTCTGGGCCTCTACTCAAACACCATTCCCCCTTCAGGCAGAGATATCTAGGGAGCTAGGTCTTCCTTCAAAAAATGTCCGAGTCATCCCGCCTTTTGTCGGAGGCGGATTCGGCGGAAAAACGAGTAACCGGCAGGCAGTGGAAGCGGCTCGCTTAACCAAATTGACGGGAAAGCCTGTCCAGGTGGCCTGGAGCCGCGCAGAAGAATTTTTCTACGACACTTTCCGCCCCGCTGCAGTAGTGAAAATAAAATCCGGAATCAAAAACACAGGCAAAATTTCACTCTGGGATTATACAGTCTATTTTGCCGGCGAGAGAGGCGCGCAACACTTCTATGATATCCCCCATCACCGAACAGCTTCCACCGGAGGAGGCTGGAGGGGCACTCCGGGCTCCCATCCCTTCGCTACAGGCGCCTGGAGAGCGCCGTCCAACAACACCAACACTTTTGCGCGAGAGACACAAATAGATATCATGGCTTCAAAAGCAGGAATTGACCCTCTAGAATTCCGGTTGAATAATCTAACGGATAAAAAGATGCGAGGGGTTCTTGTCGCCGCAGCAGAGAAATTCGGCTGGAAGCCGGTAAAATCACCCAGCGGCCGCGGGTACGGGATCTCCTGCGGTATCGATGCAGGGACTTATGTGGCTCATATCGCTGAAGTCGAAGTCGACAAGAATAAAGGAACTGTTCAAGTGAAAAGAGTCGTTTGTGCTCAAGACATGGGGCTTTCCATCAATCCTGAAGGCGCGAAAATGCAGATGGAAGGCTGTATTACCATGGGCCTGGGTTATGCTCTGACTGAGGAGATCCATTTCAAAGGCGGACAAATCCTCGACCTCAACTTCGACACCTATGAGATCCCCCGCTTTTCCTGGCTGCCGAAGATCGAAACAGTCCTGATCGATGCTAAAGATTCTCCTCCTCAGGGAGGCGGAGAACCTGCCATTATCTGCATGGGCGGTGTGATCGCTAATGCAATTTTCGATGCGTGCGGTGCTCGACTGTTCCAGCTCCCAATGACCCCTGAACGCGTTAAAGAGGCGATGAACCGCAAATAAAGCCATCCGAAGGACTACGACTTCACCCAAACCATATGATTATGAGTTTATGTACACAACCATAGCCTCACAGGAACTTTTCAATCGCATAATGTATTTTTTCCGAGCGAATAAGTTAAGATCCCCTATTTTTACGATTAATAAAATGCATTTTAATGCTATTAATCAGATATTTTTCGGAAGATAGACAAGATTGCTGCGTCTAATAGATGAATTATTATATCAAGTAAAAAAGTGATGATAGATAGAGTGCACATCCAAAATAAAAAATTTACCATCCTGAAAGGACATCCAAAATGTTGAAAAAACTCATCTCTGTCTCGTTTTTCCTTTTCATAATTTTATTGATGACGGCATCGAATTTATATTCTCAGGAAGAGGCATTCGATATCGAAGAATTAAAAAAGAGCGCTCCGAAAGTGTTCATCGATTGCGACCGCTGCGACATTGATTATATCCGGACCGAGATCACATTCGTGAATTACGTCTGGGATAGGCAAGAAGCGGACATCCATGTGCTTATCACGCTCCAAACGACCGGAAGCGGGGGGAGAGAATACACCATCGCCTTTATCGGTCAGAAAGACTACGAAGATTTACAGAATACACTGAAGTTTTTTTCGAACCGAATAGAAACCGAGGACGAAATCCGGAAAGGACTGGTGCAGACCTTAAAGTTGGGGCTCGGGCCTTACGTGGCCCGCACGCCCATGGCTCAAGCGATCTCACTTTTACTCAAACAGGAGGTCAAGCCAACGGCTGTGGAAGACAAGTGGAATTTCTGGGTGTTCTACGTCGGTTTAAACAGCGATTTAAGCGGAGAAGAGCAGCGCAAATCGACAGAGCTTTCAGGGAATTTTTCTGCTAACCGGATTACACCCGCCTCCAAATTAAGGATGGGGCTGGATATCGACTACGAAAAGGACAGATATGATGTCGATGGAGAAACAATCACCAGCATTTCCGAGAGTCGAGATTTTGATGGGCTGTATGTCAAGAGCATCAGCGAACACTGGTCCATAGGAGGCTGGGTCTCTCTTTCTTCTTCCACTTACAGGAATATAGATTTTTCCTACACCATCCACCCCGCTATCGAATACAATTTTTTCCCGTATTCTCAATCAACAAGAAGACAGCTCCGCGCTCTGTATAAAATCGGGTATGGCTCTTACCGTTACAGAGATGAGACAATATATGAGAAAACCTCTGAAAATCTATGGAATGAATCTCTATCCATCACAATGGAGCTGAATGAGCCCTGGGGTACTGCTGAACTTTCCCTGGAAGGCTCCCATTATTTCCATGACCTCAACAAGAACAGGCTGGTTTTATCCGGTGAGTTATCCCTCCGGATTTTTAAAGGGCTTTCCTTAAGAATAGAAGGAAGATATTCGAAGATCAACGACCAGTTATCCCTGCCCAGAGGAGAAGCCACGCTGCAAGAGATACTTCTGCGTCGAAGGGAACTCGCTTCAGGTTATCGGAAATCTTTTGAAATAGGGCTGAGCTATCGCTTCGGGTCTGTCTTCAGCAACGTAGTCAATCCACGCTTCGGCAATAACTAACATTATTGAGACAGCAAGTCTCTAAAAACTCATTTCATGGAGAAATTGACCGAATCAAGAATCACAGATTCTTCAATGATTCGAAGAAGAAAATCTCTTCTTTGTGAAGAAAGGAAAGCAGTTCTGTATCCGTGATAACAGGATAGACTACAGATCAGACTGAGTGTGTCGAAAACATGCAGCCTTTGACCCAGCGAGTCAAAGCCTGCTCGGTTTCAGGCTTCGCTCTCCTCTCCGGTGGAGAGGAACCGTGCCCGCTCCGCCTTCAAACGGTTTTCTCAACACTCAGCCTGATCTCTCACTAGGCTCTACTCCAGCTTTGTGCAACTCAGAAGTAGAGATGCTTTCTCAAGAAAGAGAACAGCTATTTCTGTAGAAAAAGGAAGACAGGTTCTTGCTTCCTTAAAATAAAAACTAAAAAGGGATTTTCACTTTTACAAAAAGCAACCAGACCTCCCACCTGCTATTCTTTGTTCTTTAATTCTCTTTTGTAATCCGCCTCATCATCGATGTCCTGGAGGATTTCAGGCGCATCCACTTCAACTTCCAGTATATCCTCTGGATGGCTGTAGACAGTGCCGCGAAGGCCGATATCCGGGCTCAAATTTTCGACTTCGTCTTTATACTTCATATCAATGATCACAGGATGGCCCCGTTCTTTTTTATAGACTGGCAGGACAATACCTTTCCCTGTTTTCTGATAGGCATCGACAATTTTGTCCACTACTTCTTTCGATACTGAAGGCTGATCACCCAGGACGACCACCACAGCCTGGGTTTCTTCGGGAAGTGTTTTAAACCCGCAGAGGACAGAAGAAAGCATTCCGCTTGGGTAGTCAGGATTAAAGGCAAGCTTGACAGGGAAATTCTTGATTTTTTCTTCGACCTCCTCTCGTTCAGAGCCCAGAACCACAAGAGTTTTATCAACTTTGGATGAGACGACTTTTTCGACAACAGTCTCAATTATGGTCTTATCTCCAAAAGGAAGAAGGAGTTTGGGTTGACCCATTCTCCTGGATTCTCCTGCGGCCAATATCATTGCCCAGATCATTTTTTCTCCTTTCCTTTTTCCTGGATTTGACTGCGCACTTGAACGAGCTGCGCAGCGATGCTCACAACAATCTCCTCCACTGTCTTGGAGTTGATATTGATCCCGATCGGAGCATGAACACGGTTAAACTGACGCAGCGTGGCCCACCCTTCTTCCAGGAATTTCTTCCGCATGAGCTCAATCTTGCGGATGCTCCCGATCATCCCGATGTATGCCGCATCAGAAGAGATACACTGCCGGAGAGCTTCAGCATCGTGCTGGTGTCCACGAGTCACAATCACCACGAATGTATCCGAAGATATGCGAAAATCCCGGATAGCCTGTCCAATGTCTTTCACGACAATGTGGTCTGCATCGGGTAACCTTTCCCTGTTTGCATATCCTGACCTATCATCAATAACAGTCACGTCAAAACTCAAGAGGCTTCCCAAATGGGAGAGAGCTTGTCCGATATGCCCTGCGCCAGCAATCACCAGTTGAGGCAAGGGGAAGACAGGGTCTAAAAAAAGAAGGTTATTTATGCCTTTCTCCGGGAAAATGCTTTCTCTGATTTTCAAGAGCTTAGGTTGACCTTTTAAAAATACACCGTCAATTTCATCCTGGAAAAAGGAGAAATATTTTTCCAACGCCGTGTCATATTTCTCTTTCTTCTCTATCCAAAGTCTCAAAAGAGATGCTTTTCGCTCCGGAAGCTCACTTATGAAGGTGGCCAGTATTCCAGGTTTCCGCTGTTCAAGGGATTGATTCAGCACATGAAACGCCTCTCTGTATTTATCGGGAGTGGTATCGATGAGGATTCTGACGTCTCCTCCGCAGATGGCCCCTTCATCGGATATATCATCTCTCAAGCTGAATTGAAAGAGTCCGGAAGTCTTTTCCTTGAGAGCCCGGATAGCTTCCTTCTGGGCATCTGCCTCTAGAAGCCCTCCTCCTAACGTTCCCTCGAGTAATCCTTTGGACGAAAACAAGGCTGATGCACCTGTCACCTGAGGAGTCGATCCCTGAGTATCGATGATTGTTGCCAGAGCCAGAGGCGTCTTTTCCTTCAGCTTCTCGGAAAGATGCACGTAGATGTTTTTCATTCCACCTGCATCTTAGATTGTTCAGATCATTTTTTCAAGAACAGGCCCCAGTCTTTGAGGGCAGACTTGGCCAGGAATGACTAAATGGAGACTTAATAAGACTTGCTATCTATCAAAAAAGATAATAAAGATGGAGCATTATGGCTTTTCACCATCCTGAATAAATATATATAATGGAGACAAAAAGGAATAGCACTATGAAAACAAGCAAAGCTCTCATGGGTTATTGCGGATTATACTGTGGCGACTGTCCCGCGTACAAAGGCGAAATCGCTGATTTAGCCAAAGATCTAAGGAAAAAACTGAGAGAGTCCAGAGTCGATCGGGCCTCGCCTTTCCTAGCCAAAGTCCACGAAGGATACAAAAACTACAAACAATGTTATGAGGTATTAGGTCTGTTGATGAATATGCATTGTAAAAAGATCTGCCGAAAAAGAGTCAGGCCTCCTTCCTGCGAAATGAGAAAATGCTGCCTTGAGAAAAACATCCAAGGCTGCTGGGAATGCGAAGAATTCGAAACGTGCGAAAAGTCGGACTGGATAAAACCTATCCACGGCGATGCACACATAAAAAACCTGAGAAGAATCAAGAGGCATGGAATGGATGGTTTTCTCAAGGGAAAAAGAGACTGGTAATGGATGAACAAGGCGGGGAAAAAACGTCTGAATTAAGAATTATATTGCCATAAAGTAATCCGTGAATAATTCTCCTCCTTCTCTGGATTCATCCGGTTCATGTTCAAGAGGAATTAGACATTCCTGGAGGAGAAACTGAGTTGAATCAGATAGCTCTGATGATTTCCTCTGTTAACTGAGAATAAACATCCTTCTCTCTCATATCAAATACCTTGGCATCAGTTTCTCCCAAGATCCTTAAAAAGTCTTCGAGGATGCTCTTTCTCAGGGTAATAAGGAAAGTCGTCAAAGGCGGGAAGAGGATGGGCTTCAGCGCTGGCCAAAAGCCCTTGCCGGACAGTTCCAGCGGACCGAACTCATCCACAACACAGATATCAGAATTTTTACTGCGTGAGATAATTCTCTGCGCTTCCTCAAGACCGGAAGGGATAAAAAAATAAGAGCCGACTCTCTCCCAGTCCTTATTCCCTTCTCTTTGGATGAGAGGAATGGACTTTTTCCCCTTCAGTTCGAACAAATCGTATCCGGTCCTCTCCTGGCCTTTGAAGACCGCCACACTCAGGAAGCCGCCGATATCGAGTTTTGCCTTTTCAAATTTCTGAACAGCTCTTTTCAGGGTTGTCGTTTTTCCGGAATGAACGGGACCGGTCAGTATAAAAATCATGGATTAAAGATATGAAATAACGCGGTCCAAGTCAAAATTCTTTTAATTATTCGGCACTCGCCAACGGGAGTAATCTCATTGGAAGAGAACCATTTAAAATACAATAGTCATTCCCATTGAATGCTGTAAACCTTTAGGGTTTGAAATCCATCTTCATCCTCCTCAACCGCATACAGCTTCTTGGCTTTCCAGACTCTCGGCTCTCCCTTAAGAGGGATCTTGGCTATGTATCTTCCCTCAACATCGAACACATCCAAGAAAAACTCTCCTTCTTCTTTTCCTTTCTCGAAGGTCCTGACGAATAATCTCATCTCCTCCTCATCAAGAGTAAAATTCTGATAAGGAGGATACACTTTCGGAAACTCTATCCTATCTTTTACTGGGGCGGGTACCTCCCCCAGCCTTTCAAAAAATTCTTCTTTGTCCTTGTCAGTCACCTCGACAGGATCATAGTCTTTCAAAATCCTTTTCACCAGTTTTCCATCCGTGTTTAAGACCTTGATCTCATACTCATTCGGATTGCTGCAGTAAATGTCATTGTCTTTTCCCAATTGATAAAAAAAGACGAGTTCGAAAGGATTGATCTTTCCCTGGACAATACTTGTGATATCGATTGAGGTGATGGTGAAGAGTGAATTCAATTCGCTGTCATATTTCCTGACTTCCCGCATAATCTGGCTCTCCTCGGTTACTACAACCTGCTGACCTATTATATCTCCCTGCGAATCAAACAGAGGGAGAACTAGAGATTGAGCTTTTAAGGCTGTAGACACCTCTCTCAGGAACTCTCCTTCAAGAGAAAAAAACATTAATCTCTGATTAGCCGCATCCCCGATGACCATTTCATTGTTATGCGTTACCTGAATGGAAATGGGTAGGTACATTTCTCCTGGTCCCTGGCCTTCTTCTCCGAATTTCTTCACAAATTTTCCTGCGCTGTCAAAAATCTTTACCTTTTTATCCTTGCGGTCCAGAATATATATATTCCCATCACCATCCACATCCAAGGAAGTCAACTCCGCAAACATATCCTCATCAAATTCGCCTTCTCCGATAGAGAATTCCTCCTTAAGAGTCATCTTGCTCAGCGTGCCTTTAGGGGGAGCCGGTTTTTTTGGGTTTTCTATGACTTGGACTCCATCGACGGTTTTGATTTTTGTCTGATCAGCCTTGACCTGGATGGATATGAAGAAAACCAGCATGAATGCCAGAAATCCTAAAAATAGTTTTTTCATCTGTACTCTCCTCTATTTTTTCTGTCTTAACCTTTCGTCCTTTTTTGTTCTCTCACCAAGTACTCATTCAACCGCCTATCAGTCCCCATCATTTAAATAATACTCGAATCAATTGAATTTGTTACATCAGCCAACGCTTTCGAAACACGATATGTAATTTTACTATATCTATGAATACTTCTCTACATTTCGGGAGTCAACACACCGCAAAGCCAGCCAGAAAGATAATCCAGTAATTTCTGGCTGACTCTCTGCTCTTCCATGGAGATCCTGGCGTATTCGGCGTACGCGCCTGTCTCTGCAGGAGTGAGCAAGTGGTTCAAATCCGGAAATATTTTAAGGGTGGATGTCTTTTTGAGTTTCTTCAGTCTCTTGTGGAGCATTTTAGCATGCTCAGGAAACACCTGTTTGTCCTTGCCACCATTGATGATTAAAACGGCTGTATCTATCTTATCGAGAACAGAAAGAGGGTCATGATTGACAAAAGACTGCAGCCATTTCAACTGCGGTTCAATTTGAGGCTTGATCTTCTCTTCAGCCTCCTTGTCCACGGGTTCTTCTTTGATGATTTTCATCATATTTTCATACCGTACCAGAACTTTTTCCCTTTTTCCTTTAGGGAACTCCATGGAGTCCAGGACAAAATTAAACTGCTCTCTGAGGACTTCATCCCCAGTCTTTGCTGTGCCAGCCAGAAGAACGATGGCTCTTATCGTCGGGTCTTCCGCGGCTATCCGGGGAGCAATGATCGCGCCCTCTGAATGACCGACAAGAGCGATCCTGTCGGGCAAGATATCATCCCGCGTCCTTAAATAGGAAACCGCGGCTTCGGCATCCTGGACAAGGTCTTCTTGAGCGGCTTCGGCAAAGCTGCCCTGGCTTTCTCCGGTTCCCCGGTCGTCATACCTCAGAACCGCAACTCCGTTTTCGCTCAAAACATGCGCGATCTGCTTGAAAATTCCCAGTTTGAGTCCACCAGGTCCGACCGTATCTTCATTCCTATCCTGGGGACCTGAGCCAGAAATCAGGACTGCAGCGGGATGCTTGTCCTGGCCGTCGTCAGGAATCGTCAGAGTCCCCGCCATTTTTACCTCTCTCGAAGAATACGTCACATCTTCGGAGATGTACTTGTCTGAAGTGATATTCGGTGAAACAATCCTTTTAGTTTTCAGGTTGACAAAATCCTGGTGATAGATATCCGTCGCATTAAATGGAAAGGATATTTTCATTATTCTGTCTTTATCCGCCCAGATATACCCGCCGTTGGTCCCCGCAAAATTCACAAAGTATTTTTCTGTTTTCAATTCTTTTCCCTCCCACTCGAGAATCTCTTCTCCATCGTTATACAGTGTCGCTGGCACTAAAAACGGCTCCTCAAAGTAATACGCTCCCCAGGCCATCGAAAGAGTATAAATCTTTTTTCTGGGCTGATTGTGTCCTTTCTTGATCAAAAGAAGATTATCCACGAACGGATTTTCAGTGGCAAAAACAATATCCGGGCTGAAAGGAAACTGTGTTTCTGATGTCTTATCTCCTTCTCTGAGATAAACATCGATCATCTTACCCACGACTTTTGCCTTCAATTCGACTTCCTCGTCGTTGACTTTCCCTATCAAAGCCGCTTCTTTTAAATCCCAGTCCTGTGATAACTTTTCCTCGAACTGGAATTGGAGGCTTGTCTGCCCTAGCGTTTGCTGCGTTTCCCCCTGAATCAATGTATCTTTTCCTTCCTGAATGATAGTGTAAAAGCCTCTTCCCGATTTTCTTCCTTGAATGTACCACTCTTGTTTTATCCCTTCTTCTTCCTCGACTAGCTCTTCTTTTTTAATCTTCTCTGCACGCGCCTCCATCATCTGCGAAGGGATGGAAAGCAAACTGACATATCCTTCCTCATCCGTCATCAACTCCATCTTGACTCCGACAAAGTTGATGTGGAAAAGATTAGCGTTCTCGCTGTCCGGCTCGACATTAATATTCAATTCCATCTGAGGCACAACATAGGCCTTAAAGGTCATTTTTTCTTTTAATCCCTTTGCTTTCTTCGTTAAAATCAAGTACGGAGAAAAAAAACTGTTCGGCAGGATGAGGGCATCAGAAGAAATCTTGGATGTCGTCTCCATCGTCTTTTCCCCGGCTCGGCCTGTGTTCTTCACCATTCCCTGGCTCACTGTGCTCTCAATTTCTTGAACCACACCTTGCACATTTCCCTTAAAAACAAACCGCAGAGGCCTGAATTCTTTGTCCACTTCGATCATCATCAGTTCAGTAATGATTGAAACCGGCTTGGTCATTTCACCTTTCGCTCGAAGGACATATTTATCTTCATACTCGATCCATTCGCATTCTTCATAGCCGGCTTCCTCTCCCATGAAGTAGAGGTACAATTTTTTCTGACTGTTTGTTTGAGGCGGATCTTCTGGTTCCTGACAGAGAAGGAAAGTGAAGAGGAGAAAGATAATAACGAGAATCAGGATGACTTTCTTGCACACTTTATCCTCCGGTATTAAGTTTTTAACATGTTCCATCTTTCTATACTTCTTCCTTTTCAAATTTATTCAAAAATAATCATGGCTCCACACAATTGAGCCCAGTAAAGACAATTATACGGTTTTGTGAGTCCAAAGATACAGCTCTAACCATTGTATGTTAGGGGGAAAACAGAAAAAGGCTGAAGGAGAATAGGAAAAAAGATTAAGTTGAGCATCTTCCGTATTAGTAACTATAAATTGTTTCTAGATTTATCTCTCATTGGTTGGGAAAAATAAAGGAAGCAGAAAAAAGGATGGAATCACAAAAGCTTTAATGGGATGAGTTGATCTCGATGATTCTTCCTTCGATTTT
>Ga0209636_10009023_pt1 | contig 10163 bp, 8 predicted proteins | sample DeeMarSWOR152_54_FD_187464 | JGI IMG/M metagenome (GOLD analysis project Ga0209636, IMG submission 187464) | Marine sediment microbial communities from White Oak River estuary, North Carolina - WOR-1-52-54 (SPAdes) (version 2) | ecosystem: Environmental > Aquatic > Marine > Intertidal zone >... | reverse complement strand
TCCCGAGGTATATGATCTTACACAAGAGGCTGCAACGGCCATCAACAAAGCCAAGCATGAAGGCAGACGGATCATTGCGGTGGGCACTACCACGGTGCGTGTCCTGGAGTTTGCTTCGGATGCGTGTGGCGGTGTGAGGGGCGGGTCTGGCGAGTGTGACCTTTTTATCTATACAGGTTTTGAGTTTAGAGTCATTGATGCCTTGATTACCAATTTTCACCTTCCCAAGACCACGCTTTTGATGCTGGTTGCCGCATTTGCAGGACGCGACTTTATTCTGAATGCCTACCAGGAGGCAATCCGCCGGAGATATCGCTTCTATAGCTATGGAGATGCGATGTTGATATGGTAGGCCGGCTGGCCAACGCAGAGAGCATGGCGCAGAGCGCAGAGAGCATGATCTGGCGAGTTTTTTTTACCCTTTGCTCTATGCGCTTTGCCCTATGCGATTCACGGCAAGACTTAGAGAACCAAAAAGCATGGCTTTCGAATTTGAAGTCATACACAAATCAAAAGAGACCAGTGCTCGGCTTGGAAAGATCCACACCATCCATGGTTGTATCGAGACACCGGCCTTTATCCCCGTGGGGACGCAGGCCACTGTCAAATCCTTGACGCCTGAAGAGCTTTTCGGACTCGGTGTCCAGGTTATATTGGCCAATACATACCATCTATACCTTCGGCCAGGTCATGATGTGATAGACAAGCTTGGCGGGCTTCACCGGTTTATGCACTGGGGCCACCCTATTTTGACAGACAGTGGCGGTTATCAGATATTCAGCTTGTCAAAACTCAGGGAGATTTCTGACAGCGGGGTAACCTTCCAGTCCCATATTGATGGTTCAAGGCACCTTTTGACACCGGAGAAGGTCGTCGAAATCCAGGAGACCCTGGGCTCTGACATGATGATGTGCTTGGATGAGTGCACCCCTTATCCGGCCACCCGAACTGAGAGCCAAAGATCTTTAGAACTGAGCATTGATTGGGCAAGACGCTGCAAGGAGAGCCGCAGCCCAGAAGGTTCTGCACTCTTTGGTATTGTTCAAGGCGGTATGTTTGAGGACCTTCGTGCTTACGGTGTTGAAGCCCTGACAGATGTCGGTTTTGATGGATATGCTCTGGGTGGCTTGAGCGTGGGGGAACCAAAGAAGGCGATGATGGATGTGGCAGCCTTCACTCTTCCCCTGCTCCCGGATTCACTCCCACGGTACGTCATGGGGGTGGGAGCGCCAGAGGACCTGATAGAACTCGTCTCTCTTGGCACAGATATGTTCGACTGTGTCATGCCCACACGCAACGCCAGAAACGGACAGCTTTTTGTCCGCACAGGGACCCTCAACATTTGTAATGCGCGTTATGGGGCCGATCAAGCACCTGTTGAAGCCGGATGCCCTTGTTATACGTGCAGACATTATTCAAGGGCCTACCTGCGTCATCTTTTCATGGCAAAGGAGTTGCTTGCGTATCGGTTGAATACCATCCATAATATCTGTTTTTTTATGACGCTTATGAGAGAGATGCGAGAGGCGATCCGCCATGGGCGATTCGGCCTGTTCAAAAGGGATTTTTATGCCCAGAGGAGTTGTTGAGCTTGCAAAAATCGATCATTGCGTTTATGGTACTGTAAAATCTTGGAATCCAAGGGGGCAATCAAGATGAAAGAATCGGTTCAAGCTGTCATCGACAAGATACGTCCCATGCTTCAGGCTGACGGCGGGGATGTTGAACTTGTTGCCGTTGAAGGGGGCGTGGTCAAGGTGCGTCTTCAGGGGGCATGCAAGGGCTGTCCCATGTCTCAGATGACCTTAAAAAGCGGTATTGAGAGGTTTATGAAGGAGGAAGTGCCCGGGGTGGATAGGGTGGAGTCGGTCGACTAGCCGTCTTCATGCGGTCCAATGACAATAGCCATAAAGATGCAAACATACATTGAGCGGTCCTCGTGGATCCGGAAGATGTTTGAGCAAGGGGCAAAGCTCAAGGCAAAACACGGGGCTGAGAATGTCTTTGATTTCTGTCTTGGAAATCCAAACTTGGAGCCCCCTGCCCGCTTCAAGGAGGTTCTGGTCGATGCGGCAAAGGCCTCAGGCAGCGGACACCATGGCTACATGCCCAATACAGGATATGCCTCTGTGCGTCAGGCGGTAGCCGAGTTTCTATCGAGGGAGCAAGGTGTTGCCGTCACGGCAGATGAGGTGATTATGACCTGTGGGGCTGCTGGTGCCCTGAATGTGATCTTGAAGGCTATCCTGGACCCTGGTGATGAGATGATAACACCGGCCCCTTATTTTGTCGAATACGGGTTTTACGCGGACAATCACGGGGGGGTCCTCAAGACAGTGTCCACCAAGTCGGATTTCACCCTCGACCTTCAGGCCATTCAGGCTGCCATAACACCAGGGACCAAGGCTGTGCTGATCAATTCTCCAAACAACCCTTCCGGTCAAATCTACTCCAAGGAAAGCCTCTTGCAATTGGGATCTCTTTTGACGGAGGAAGGCCGTAGACTAAACCGGACCCTCTATCTTATCTCCGATGAGCCTTATCGAAAGATCACCTTTGACGGGGCGAAGGTGGCGAGTATATTCTCATGCTATGCTGAGAGCATGATTGCTACATCGTATTCAAAAGACCTCTCCATTCCGGGTGAGCGGATCGGCTTTCTGGCCGTAAATCCTCGATCGACTTATAAGGAGGATCTTTTGGCCGGCATGGGCCTTGCCAATCGCATCCTGGGATATGTGAATGCCCCTGCATTGATGCAGCGAGCCATTCAGTCGCTACAAGGCGTGTCCGTGGATGCGACAATCTACAAAAAAAAGAGAGACCTCCTGTGCGATGGCCTCTCTGAGTGTGGATACGAAATAGTGAAACCAAACGGGGCGTTTTACCTTTTCCCCAAAACCCCCATCCGGGATGACGTCGCCTTTGTGAAGGCGCTCCAGGAAGAACTCATCCTGACCGTGCCGGGAAGCGGCTTCGGGGCACCGGGTTATTTCCGCATTGCGTTTTGTGTAGATGATGACACTATAAGACAGGCTCTTCCGGGCTTTGAACGGGTTCTGAAACGGTTTTGATCATCACACTACAATGTGAAGTGAGCTAGTGCCCATCCATAAATAAATCTTCAAAATGGTGGGCGCTAACGGCAGTTTCCAATTTAGTGATGAGTACTTTTTCGCGAGGTCAAGGACAATTCCGCAGGACAGCGGAATTGGACAGCCGTCAGGCTGCCCGCAAGGGCGAGGGGCATGCATGCCCCGAGTCAATTCAAGGGGTTGCGCGGAGGCGTACATCGGTACGTCGCACAAGCAATCCCGCAGATTGACGCCGAGATTGCGGAAAAGGGCCATTTCTGGATGGAAACGAGCTAAGATGCCTAAATGGCATGCACCTTGCTTACCATTTCTTGACATGATTCCTTCGAAGACATGTGCCTCAAGAATTTTCCGCGCAATACCAATCTTAGTTTGCCAGTATTTGCTGATCGTCACTCTTTTTCCTGTAGTCCTTGCCTCGGGGGCTCCTGAGCAGCATCTGCCGCAGGTCAAATTCATTCCTGCTTCACTTATCAACTTGAGCCCTGAAGATGGCCCGGCCTATGCAGTTCTTGTGGAGAAAGATACCCAGCGTGTAATGGTTTACGAATACAAAAACGGCTTTCGCCTGAAGCACACATTTCCCTGTTCCACGGGCGAAGTTGCAGGAAAGAAGCAGAAATCCGGAGACCGAAGGACCCCGGAAGGGATTTACTTTTTTACGAGGGCTTTTAAGAAAAGGGATTTGAACCCCACCTATGGCAATAGGGCCTTTGTCATGGATTACCCCAATCTTTTGGATCGAAAGCTTAACCTCGGGGGGAATAACATATGGCTACATGGGAGCAACAAGCCAATCAAATCCCGTGATTCAAATGGCTGCGTTGTGATGAACAATGATGATCTTAAAACACTCGCTCGATGCATCAAACTAAACTGTACGCCTATCATCGTCAAGCAAAGGCTGGACATGGTACCGGCCGAGCACCAGCTGGCAGACAAAGCAAGCCTTACGAGCTTTCTGGAGGACTGGGAGGCCGCTTTTGTAGCAGGAGACAGGGCCAAGTACAGCACATGTTATGGCGAACCTTCCGGAGACCTTGACGCCCTGTGGAAGGTATGGGATCGGATTCGCACCACCTGGCAACGTGCCCAAATTCCCTTTGACATGGAACTTCGGAACTTGACTCTCCTGCGGGGAAACCCCTGTGCCGTGGCCCTCTTTGATCAGGTCATACACCTGGATCGCCAGGTGAGCACTGTGGGCACGAAGAAGCTCTTCCTGGAAAAGGATGGGAAAGCCTGGAAGATTGTAGGGGAAGTGTACCAGCCGAGCGACTCGGACCATGAAGCCAACAGGCTGCCGGTGACTGCCCTTAATCGTTTGGACCGGCTCCGCAGGGACCACAGGGCGATTGCAGATCTAATTGCCGAATGGGCCGATGCATGGAGTTCCAAAGACATACGGCGTTATCGTGCCTGTTATAATCCGGATTTTCGGGCCGGTGGTATGGATCTGAGGGCCTGGATACGTCATAAAGAGAGACTGAACAGACGCTATGACTCGATCCAGGTTTGTATTGAAGACTTGAAGATCCACCAGGGACCGGAGCGAAGCACTGCAACGTTTCTGCAGCGATACGATTCCAGCGGGCACCAGTCTGTAGGCATCAAGCGCCTTCGGCTCAAACGCATCGGAGGAGCATGGAAGATCTATCGAGAAACCTATCACAGGGTTCACAAGTAAAAAGCCCCGGCCACACGCACAAGGAACCGAGGCGCTGGACAGTCATTTTGATCGGCGATCTCGGGAAGATAGTCTCTTTTCAAGTAGGCAAACCATTGGTTCTCGGCTTGGCAGCCTGCCTTTCTGCGATTTTGTGCATTGTGACTTATTTGGTGATTTCTTACAACTCGGTCAGCTCGGAAAACACACAGTTGATAAAGGACTTGGATACTCTCAGAGCACAGCTTGAAACCGCCGAGAAGGCCAAGGAAAAGGCCTTGGTTGGCTTGATGGTGCTGGAGGATAGCGTCAAGCAAACTGTGAGAAAAGTCAGCCCCGCTTCTGACCGGAAGACCAAAGACGTAGCATCGAAAGTAACAAGACCGAGACCGGCTGCCACGAAAGCTGCCAAGGCGAAGACATCAGAAAGACCGAGACCGGCTGCCACGAAAGCTGCCAAGGCGAAGACATCAGAAAGACCGAGACCGGCTGCCACGAAAGCTGCCAAGGCGGAAGCACCAGAAACACCGAAACCGGCTGCGACGAAAGCTGCCAAGGCGGAAGCACCAGAAAGACCGAGACCGGCTGCGACGAAAGCTGCCAAGGCGGAAGCACCAGAAACACCGAAACCGGCGGCCGTGGCCTCACTGCCCACACAAGCCGAGAAGGAGAAAATTGCGACACCCGTGCCGCCTGCAAGGATCCTAGTCAAACATCTCGAGATTTGGCAGGAACCCGGTGACAATGCCTTCAAATTCCAGTTTGCCCTGAACAAAGTTGATGACGAAAGCGGCAGGATTGCAGGGCACACCTTCGTCGTTCTCAAACCCGAAGAGGGTTCACGGGAGCCTGTTAGGGCATTTCCATGGAGTCCTATGAAGGATGGAAAACCCGCCATATTTAAGAGGGGCCAGTATTTTTCTATTTCACGCTTTAAGTTTGTTCGGGGGAAATTGACGGATGTCAGTACGATGAACCGTTTCAAAACCGCCACCGTATATGTGTATTCGGATACAGGGGATCTGCTGGCGGAAAAAGTCTTTGAGGTGGGCAAAATACTTCGATCATAGGCGAATCATGCGTGGATGTACTGTATCCAGGATCTTGATCACAAGACCGATGGGGATCGTGGCGTGTCTGATAGTTGCCCTTCTCTTGATGCCCGATACGGCATGGGCCAAACGGACTCACGAGATCTTTTTTCAGGGCACCGATTGCGAACTTCATGTCTACAGGATATACGGCAAAGAGCCTGGCAAAACTCTGCTTCTCATAGGGGGCATCCAGGGAAACGAACCCGGGGGATTTCTGTCTGCCGACCTTTATGCAGATATGGCGCTGGCCAAAGGAAATCTGATCGTAGTGCCAAGGGCAAACTTTTATTCCATTTTGCTAAATCGCCGTCAGGTCAATGAAGACATGAACCGAAAATTTGGACAGAGCTCCGAAGAGAACTATGAGGCAAAAATCGTAGCGACCCTCAAACGCCTCATTTCGGAAAGCAACTGTCTGCTCAACCTCCATGACGGCTCCGGCTTCTATTCCGAACGCTGGAAAAGCCCCATGAGGAACCCGAAACGGTACGGACAATCGATTATTGCTGACTGCAAAACTTATACTATTCCCGAAACCGGCGAAACCTTACGTTTAGGCGATATGGCCGGGCGCGTAATAGAAAAGGTTAACTCCCATATAAGGGAGGAGCGGTACCGGTTCCGTTTCAACAACCATCGTACCCGGGAGAGAGACACCCTTCACCCTGAGCAACGGAAATCTGCAACCTATTATGCCCTCTTTCAATGTGGTATCCCTGCCTTTGGCATCGAGACGAGCAAGTCTCTCCCGCTGGAAACGAAGGTATGCCACCACAACCTTGCCATCAACGCCTTTATGGAGCTGCTCGGCATTATACCGGAAACTCCTGGCATCTATCTTGATCCACCGGTTATGCGATATACAGTGATGGCAGTAAATAATAACATCCCGTTTGCCATTACAAACGGGCATACCCTACGCATCAGGCAAGGTGACGTCGTAAACATCTCCCATATCGAGGCGAACTATAAACGCGGTCTTAGCGCAGATATCCTGGATCACGGAACCTTCAATGATATGCGTAAGCCGATTCGAATTATGCGTCCGACTCAGGTCATAGTGCGCAAGGATCATCACCCGTGCGGCATGATCAACATCGTTCTTGATGCGGGTCAGTCGCGGGCTCGTACGGTTTCTGCACTACCGGAGGTTCTTTTCTTCGAGACAAGGGTCAATGGTAAAAAGCATCTTTTTATGAACGAAGCCTATGTGAAGTTAGTAAAAGGCGACAGATTCGAGTTAGTGGACGTCACCACGAACTTGGCAGACGTTTGCGAAATTATAGTAAACTTTAAGGGGTATGTGGGAGACAGGAAAAATAATACCGGAGAGGATCGAGGCTATGTGATACACACCGGCCGGGACCTCTGGAAGCGTTATTCGCTGGCTGGCAAAGGAAAAAAATATCAGGTTGTGGTAACCCGTGACGACACCGTATTGGGACGATTGTTCATCGAGCTGGCAGAGCCGGAACTTGACTACATAGTCCTCCAGGTAAACCACGGTGTCAAGCGTTGTCTTTTCCCGGGAGATTCCCTGAGCATTGATCCAAAGGACACAATCAACATTCTAGACATCAAGACCAACATTCCAAGGAACACCGGAGTTCAGGCCTTTTTGAAGGGGGCCGGCACCAAGATTCGCCTTTTTTCTGACGGTGCAGCCTTCTCCTGGAGGATTGATTCAGGCCGAATTGGTCACAAGGATAAGGAGTACAGCATCGTGGTTCAAAGGGAACACACTACACTCGGCTTGGTCCTTGTCAATTTCGACAAAGAGGCACACTATGGCGGATAAACAAGAAGGTATTTCTATCATCGATAAAGACTGCTTAGTCGAGGGGACCCTTAACGTAAAGGGAAAATTGATCGTAGCGGGCTCACTGAAAGGCACCCTTATTGGAAATACGGTGGTTACGGCTGAAGGAAGCCACGTCGATGCCCCGGCCAAGGTGCGCGAAATGATTATTGGGGGTGAGTTTCAAGGTGATGTCACGGTCTATGAGACTCTTAGGATACTAAGTACGGGTGTCTTTTCGGGAAAGATTGCTTGCAATAGCATAACACTTGAAACTGGTGGCAAACTAAATGGCAGGGTTAGACCGCTCGATTCAACAGAAGGACGTTCCGTTAAGGACACAGCCCTTGCGGCCGGTAGTATGAACCCGGGTTTGCCCCAGGTTGAGGGCGATACAGAAGGAACAGACCCTTCAAAGCCTGATTGAACGTTTCGGATTTCTACAACTCATTGAAATCATATGTCTTCTAGTGGCAATCGACTTGTGCCATCCACTAAGCCCATTACTCCAGTACTCCATCACTCCAATACTCCAATTAGGGCGAAGCCCCTATCTTCCAGTCCCCACGGGACCTGCTCTGTCCTAAACACGTCAGGTTTTACCATTGAAGCCAACCGTAACCAGGCCCTCTTGCACGATGACGGGAACCTTGCGTTTTCCGTCCGAGTGCTCAAGCATGGCCTCGAGTTCTTGTGGATCTTGCACGACATCCAGATATCTAACTTGCTTGCCTGCCTTGGCATAGGCCTCCCGGGCTGCTGTCGTGAAGGGTCAGGTGGCTTTTCCGAAGATGAGAACCTCTTCTGACATAACCAGAGCCCCCCTGTCTTTTGGTCACTGGTTGAGTCGTTGAGTTGTCGATTGGTTGGGTCGTTACTCTTTACCGCACTCAACCACGCAACCATTTATACCCATCATTCCAACCCGCCCGCCTCGCCTGAGCGAGTGCGATGGCGGGCAGGTACTCCCTCCTAGTCGAAGCCCCTAACTTCTACCAGTTAGCAGGCAATTTGTCAAAGCCTTTCGGGCTTGTTAAAAGAACGGTGACATGGTAGAAGTTTGTCAAGTGCCTAAAGCCCGCCCTGGCCCAGACCGGGATTATAGGCTTGGTAGATTAATCTAAGCAGATAGCGCCAGGGCGGGTTTTAGGCACTTGCACCAATGCTCGAATGGACAGTAGCTATCTAGACAATCATGCCAAATCCCAAACTATATATGGGAATCGATCTCGGTTCCGTCAGTCTGAACATAGTCATTATCGATGAGACGAGAGACATTAAGGTCGCCATATACCGGCGCACCGATGGCCGCCCTTTGATTGTGCTTCGCGACTGCCTTGAGAAGCTGGGCAAAGACTTCAAGACCTTTGATGGGATAATTGCTACAGGGAGCGGTCGCAAGCTGGTGGGCAATATCCTCGGTGTGCCGGATGTGAATGAGATTGTCACTCAGGCCAGGGCCACCTGTTATTTTTACCCTACTGTCCGGACCATCATCGAAATCGGCGGGCAGGACTCTAAATTGATCTTTCTGGATCGGGACGCGCAGAGCGGGAAGCCTATTATCATAGACCATGTTCTGAATGAGGTTTGCGCTGCTGGCACAGGGTCGTTCCTTGACCTGCAGGCCCATCGACTCGGCATAAGCATCGAGGATTTTGGTGCCCTGGCCCTCTGCTCAAGTCATCCGGCTAAAATTTCCGGCCGGTGCAGTGTTTTTGCCAAGAGCGACATGGTCCACCTTCAGCAGGAAGGGATCCCAAAGGCGGATATCGTTGCAGGGCTGTGCTATGCACTCACCTTAAATTTCATAACCAACCTTGGGAAGGGGAAGCACTTTCCCAAGCCGATTGTCTTCCAGGGCGGAGTGGCTGCCAACCCAGGTGTGGTCAAGGCCTTTGAAGGACTCCTAGACCTTGGCCCGGGGGCTCTGACCATTCCAGAGCATTTTCTTATCATGGGAGCTCTGGGTTCGGCCATGATGGCCGGCACGCAGGGCCCTGGCCACACCATGCCCGTAAACCGCCTGATTCAAAGTGTCCGGGCGGCGCTGGAAAGAGCGCAAGATCGTCCACGGGTGGATCATCTGAAACCCTTGATTCCCCAAAAAGCTGATCGGGAGACCGCGGATCATTATTATGGGATCGAACCCGGAGACCGCATCGATGTGTTCTTGGGTGTGGATGTGGGTGCGGTCAGCACCAACATCGTGCTCACTGACGGCAAAGGGCGCCTTATAGCCAAGCAGTACTGGTACACCCGTGGAGAACCGGTTGAGACCGTGCGAGCAGGCCTTGAAGAGATGGCCCAGAGGGTGGGTTCCGGGGTGCGTGTTTGCGGCGTGGGTGTGACCGGAAGCGGGCGTTATTTTGTTGGTGATTTTGTGGGGGCGGACGTGGTGATCAATGAGATCTCGGCCCAAGCACGTGCAGCGCTGCATCTGGACCCGGAAGTAGACACGGTTATTGAGATTGGGGGCCAGGACTCCAAGTACATTAGGTGTGAACAGG
>Ga0209636_10009022_pt1 | contig 10164 bp, 8 predicted proteins | sample DeeMarSWOR152_54_FD_187464 | JGI IMG/M metagenome (GOLD analysis project Ga0209636, IMG submission 187464) | Marine sediment microbial communities from White Oak River estuary, North Carolina - WOR-1-52-54 (SPAdes) (version 2) | ecosystem: Environmental > Aquatic > Marine > Intertidal zone >... | reverse complement strand
GCCCGGGAAGCTGAGATCTTTACCGTTAGATGCTGGGCATATGACATAGCTGTCAGATGTGTTGATCTGGATGGTAGACCTCTATCAGATCACATAGTCTTCTTGTATGATCAGCTTGTCTTCTATTCTTCAACGAATGTCACGATCGTGACGAATCAGACCGGGGTGCTCTTCAACTGGACCAAGACGGATGAAGAGGGCATGAGCTATTTCTACGATGTTTGGGAAGGAACTTACTGGGTAAGGGTCGTGGGTGGCGAAACGGTGGGGGACAAAATCATAGAGCTCAAGAAAGCAGAGTCGATTTCTATAGTGGGAAACAAGACTTACATGTCTCTGAAGTTTGCCACATCTTCCGGAGTGCCTCTCGCAGGAGCGACTGTCATCGTGTCCAACGAAGACGGAGACCTGATCTTCAGAAGTCGCGCAGACGAGAATGGCTATGTCCATCGTGCAGGCATGTACGTCGGCGACTACACAGTTCATGTGGAATGGATGAGAACGCAAGTTTGGTCTGGTTCCGTGGATGTCTGGGAGGACAGGGATGAGACAATCCCGTGCATGGTCTACAGACTGGCAGTTGATCTCGTGGACACGTTTGGCAACAAGTTGCCCAAAGCAGATGTGAAGCTGGAGAGGAGGATAGCTGCTCTCGATAAGGAGGTCATCTCCACCTTGGAGACGGATGAGTTGGGGAGGGTGTCACTCATGCTGCCCTACGGTTCATATGAGGTATCATGCTCGTATGGGATATATGCTGGTTTGCTGGTCGTTAACCTTAATCGTGACTATTCGGCCACTGTTGCATGCAGTGTGAGCAACCTCCTCTGGGTTTCGATGCTTGCAGTATCTGTCCCTTTGGTTGCATTTACTTTGCTTTTGGAACGGAGAAGGCTGAGGACGCCATTGGAGGTCAGCAAGTACCAGACCATGCTGTCAAGACTGGAATCCATGTATGGGAACGGCTTGGTAGAGTACAAAATCTATAGGAAGCTGAGAGAGGAATATGAAGCGAAGATCATGGAGCTGGGAGGTCGAGGTATGAGATGAAGGCTTCCCGAGTTCTCGCTTTGTTCATGCTGATCTTCCTCATTCCTTCCTGCATGGAATGTGTCTACTGTGAAAACGGTTCTTCACAGCCGGATGAAGTTCCTCTTTGGTTGGTTCTGCGTTTCAGGGACTACAACACAGACATGCCAGTAGCAAACATCTCCGTGAGTGCTACGGTGCGCCTTGAAAGGAGGGAGGGCGGAGGATCGGTGGAAGAATGGCCTACTATAGAATCTGTTCGGACTAACGAGACCGGGTCTATCCAAGTTTTCGTGGGAAACACTAGAGGAGCGATTTCCTTTGAGGAGAAATCGCTCCGTCAGCTTGAACTATCGGACAACTTTACATTGATCAAAGTGCAAAGTATACTCGTTGAAGATGCCAGTTGGTCTACCCGACGTTATGAGGCAGAGTATGTTTCCAACTTTACGAAGCATGAAGGGCTTCAGATCGACTTAGACTATGCGGATATCGGAGATCATCGTTTCATAGAGGGGAACATCTGGGTTCTTAAAGGCAGGCTTGTTAGGGTGTCGGACAGTCACCCCTTCACAGGTCAGAAGGCAAACCTCTTCACGGCGCCCGCAATCAAGACAGACATAGAGAGTAAGGAAAGCGAATACGAGACCGTTTACTTTTCCCCTCTCCATTACGAGGTAACGATGTTTCATGAGGTCAGATCATGGGCTGAGTATGAAGAGCGAGTTGTGGAGGCGTCGGAACAGGCTGGGCGATCGGCCGACAATCCGGTATGGCCTTTTGCGCCGCTTACAGTTTGGGTGGATGAGGACACTGCTCTGATCAACTGGATGTCGCATGCTGCGGAGGAATATGCTGACCGCCAGATGTCTCAGGTCAAGAAAGAGATGGATTGGTTGGGCTCTTCTGGTTATGCTCTTGACCGGGAGAATGAGGCTTACGAGGCGATTGAGAGTCTGCTGGGCCGTGTTCTGAGGTTGTATCGAAATGAAGAGTTTGGCGCGGCTGTCGGTGGCGCCAGGATTACCTACGCGAAGTTTGCTGACCTGATGAAGTGGTTTGCGAATCTGAAGCTGCTAGCGGTGGCGACTACTGCGGGCATAGGTCTTTTCGCATATGGGATAGCTTCCTTACTCTCTAGCTTTGTGCTTGAGGAGTCGCCGAGGAAGATTCGGGTTGCAAGCAAGATTCTCGTGTTCTCTGTTCTTATGCTGGTGTTCTCTCTGACCCATCCTTCTCTGAGGATGACCTTTGCGTTTGTCTTGGGGAGCAGAAGCATAGGCTTGCCTATGACTCTTCTAGGCTGCTTCATAGTCAGCGGATCGATTTACTTCTTCATCCAGTTGCTCTCGGTACGTAGGAAGACTATGACCGACCTCTCTGTCCAGCTTGGTGTGAGAAGCTTGAAAAGGAGGCGGTCCAGAACGATACTGACGCTGACGACCATAACACTAATGGTTTCTTCTGCGATAATCTTCGTGAACATAACGATGGGGCAGTCGACTATAGTCAGGAGGCAATGGACGGGCACCGATATTCTAGGGGTCTTGGTGGAACCTAACGTCTATTCGGCTCCACTCAGCGAGTACGACGTGAACTGGACTCGTACGCAAGAATGGTGTAAGGAATTATCATACAGAGAAGGGATCCGGTTCAACGAGACAAGAGGCACGCTCTACATACGACGCCAAGGCGTTCTTACGCTCGGTGAAGTAACCGCGTCGGTTGACATAGTGGGTATAGAACCAGCTTTCTTCGAGAAGTACTATGGCATATCAGGGCTTATTAGGGGCTCTTGGAATGAGTTCAGAATAGGAGAACCTGTTGTAATAGTTCCAACGACGCTAGGAGTTCTGGTCAGGGAAGAAGCAACTCTGTTAGTTAGGGAGATGATAACGACCCGTGGACCTGGGCCGCCGATGTTGACAACCATACAGCTTGGTGAGTTTCGTGTTGTTGGGGCTTTCGATCCTCAGACGGCGTTCGCGAACTTAGTAAAGCTTGATAACACGACGTTGTTCGAGAAGCCGTCGAACATGGTTCTGGTTCCGCTTAAGTCAGCGGTAAACCCGGTTATGACCGTTTCGGAAGTCACTGTTCTGATCAGAGAAGGATATGAGCCGGTGGATGTGGCCGAGGAGTTGGCGTATACGTTGGCTGCAGCGACTGTGGCGAATAAGGATGGTGTGGCTCGCAGGATTGAGTGGGCGCTTGAGTTGTCGGTTGAGGGTTTGATACCGTACTTGCCTCCCTTGGTGATAGCGGGATTGATGATGTACACTACTATGGCATCTGTCTACGAGGAGAGGAGAAGAGAGTTCACCACGATGGCAACTCTTGGGCTGGACCCCCAGAATACTTTCCGAGTCTTCCTGGTTGAAGCGCTCTTGCTAGGGCTAATGGGGACCTTCATTGGGTTCTTTGGTAGCTACTTCCTTGGGGGTATCTTGTATTACTTGTCGAGTCTTCTGGGTCTGCCCGTCTTTTCGCTCGCTTTCTCGCATTGGTCGATGCTCTCGATCTTAGTTGCGCTTTTGACCGGGGTAGTCATGGTGTTTCTTGGAGGGTATGTTCCCGCTGTGAGGACGCAAGGCTTGAGCCTGATGGGACGAGTGAAAACGCGACAGATGGTGGGTGAATTCATATCTGAGAAAGGCGTCACGACGTTCTCTTTGCCTATAAGAGAGACCGTTCAGAACAGTGAGATGCTGTATTCGTATGTGAGGGAGACGATGGGGAAGTTCAAGAATTCGATTGTCGATCCTCACAGTATCAAGGGAGAGATGTACAGGGACGGTACTTTCCGGGTGTCTTTCGTCGCGGTGGGTGAGGGAAGGGTCACGGTGCCTTGTGAGATCAAGGGACTGAGAGAAGAGGAGATTCTGATTCCGACGATAGAGTTTCCTTCGAGCTATCAGACTTATGAGCGGACAAGGCATATTGTTCGAGGGCTAGAGGGGTATCTTATTGGTTTCTCAGCATGGAAAGAGATGCAGCTGAAGATGCAGATTGTTCGTGAAGCGCCGAGGAAACGTAAGACTATTGAGCAGATTTTGACGGAGATTAGGGCTGTGATTGGTGAGATTGAGAACTGCAATAGGAAGCTGAAGATTCTTGAGGGTCAGAGAGCAAAGCTGTCGGAAGAGGTCTACGGCGAGTTCATGCAGAAGTATATCGATCTGATAGAGGAGAAGTCGAAGAGCCTAAGGTCTATGACCGTCAATTTGGAGCCTCACCACAAGGAGCTTCATGGGGAGATTGAGAAGGTGGCTGTTGAGGTGGAAAGGATTACGACGGCTTACAGCTTGGGGGAGATCGGTGAGGAGGAGTATGTGAAGACGTGTGGGCCGTTGCAGGGGCGGCTCGCTGAGCTGAGGGATAGAGTCCAAGAGCTGGAGGAGATCTTTGAGTTCCTGAAGAAGCCTATGGGAATGAATTATGATTAGAGCTTGGGGCGCCGTGTCGTCGGGGCCTACCCTACAATCTTCGTTGTCCGCTCTATCTCTGGGTCGGTGAAGACGTCATTCTCGTCTGTGCTTGTGCTTGAGAATTCTGAGACTATGGCGCCTTCGTCGCCAGCTTGGAACCAGTGCTTTGTTCTGGGCGGTAGCGTGTATTGATCTCCCGGTTTGAGAACGATTTCGTGTCGGGCCGTGTAGTATTTCTCTCTTCTTTTGGGCGGCGGGACGTGAGGGTTGGGTGTCTCTTGTCCAGGGACATAGAGGTAGACGGTGCCCCATCGGCAACGGAAGGTCTCCTGTTTGCCCGGTTTGCCTTTTACATCTGGATGATAGTGTTCTGGGCAAGTCTGGTGAGGGAATAGGATCAGTTCTTTTGCGCAGTATCTCTCGTTATTGACGTAGACGACCAGTTGAAGTCCAATGTTGTAAAGGTCTCCGAGGCCGAATTCCGCTACTTCCATGTTTTTCTTCTCTTCGGGGGTCAGGATTATGTTCGCCTTCTCTAGGTACTCGGCTGCCCTCTTCTGTGCTTTTTCATATTCTTTTCTGGTTATCATGCTTTCACCGGCTTGGGTCTTGCATCTGGAAGCTAGGGGTTTCTGAGTTCTTATAAGGCTTTCTCGGTATCGATCTCACGGCTGATCACTGCCTTTTGCGTTGATTTTCCTGCGTAACGTGCATACCCCCTCCATTTTCGGTGATACACGCTATGAAGTTTCGCGATTTTCCCGCCCTAACTTGGATACCCCCTATGGTTTCCGTGGCCGAGCGCTGTTTTTACGATGATTTCCGTTCGTAAAAACTATACCCCCCCGTATTTTTTGTGCCCTCCCGGTCCAGTTGATGTGCGCTGTGTTCTCTCCCCTCCCCTCTTCTACCTAACGTGAGTCTTGACAGCTGCGTTTTCGGGCTTCTTTTCCTGGTCAAATCTTGTTTCCAGCCCTGTTCTGAGGCGATACATCAGCTGAACTTATTGTGAACTTCTGTTCAGCTTCAGGTCATGATCTCTAGCCTTCCGCCGTCGATGTGGTGGGTTGTTCCTACGCGGTAGTTGGCGCGGGGTGACAAGGGGAAGACGAAGACGTTGGCGATTTCCTCAGAGGAGGCGGAGCGGCCGATTTAGGCTTCTCTGCTGCAATATGGTCGAGATATTCCCTCTGCGTAGTTCTGGTCTCCGCGGTCAGTAGCCTTGCTGTCTTTATCCAGTCTGGGGGTCAGCACTAGTCCTAGGTTGATGCTGGTGGCTCGGATTTTGCCTTTGATTAGTGAGTTGGCTAGGCATTTGGAGAACACGACGAGGACAGCTTTGGTGACATTGTATTTGGGCCCGTACCAGAGAGGTTGGGTCGCACATATCGAAGCGTTGTCGAGGATAACTAGCTAGCTCGAACCTGTCTTAGGGCCTTTCCACATATTCTGCTGCAAAGTGCTGTGATATACTTGTCCGATTCTCTCTTTGTGACTATACTTTTTAAGGTGAAGAATGCATACTTGCGTTCATGGTGAATCCTAGCACTGTAGTCAACTGCACTGCTTACCATTGCGAAGGCGTCAACAAGTCTGGATATATCGTGCCTGACATAGAATTCGACCCTGAGAAAGTCAGGATGATGGTGATCTCTGAGGCCGCTCCTACCAAACCAGAAGACTACTATTACGCACATGGGGAGCCCCTATTCGAACAAACGACTGTCCAAGCCTTCCAAGACGCAGGTCTAGACGTTCACGCGATAAGTGAACTCGTCGAGATGGGGGTCTACTTCACCACCGCAGTGAAATGCGGAAAGACCAGTTACACAATAAAAGGAGGCCCAATCAAGCAGTGCTCTCAGCTCCTTGAACAGGAGATTGAGATGTTCCCCAACTTGAAGGTCATAATGCTGATGGGCGATGTGGCTATCAAGGCCTTCAACTATGTCGCTAGGAGGAAAGTCGGAAAGAAGGTTGTTCCTTCAGGCTCGACGTACAAGATCAGGAAAGGGGAATATTACTACAAAGATGTCAGAGTGTTCCCATCATATCTTCAAGCAGGTCCAAGTTTCTTCATTGAACGTAGTAAGAGGAGAATGATAAAGGAAGACTTGGAACAAGCCCTCGCCATCATGAAGGGCTAGGACATAATGCTGGGACTTTGCGCGCGATGGTCAATTCGCCCTGGGGAGTAAACCGATAAGTTTGCTCCCAGCGACTGGATCAGACCTTCTTTCCCAAATCGGTCGGCGTTGCCTTTCGATCGATCTATGATGGATGGCCGGAGCCGCGAGAAGCTTGAAGAACTGGAAAGCTTTTAAAATGGAAGGTACGGCAACTCGAAGATAATCGTTACCGCGACGAAAATCCGCAGGCACAACCCCCGTGCCTTGGGCATCCATTTCCTATCTCGTCCAGATTTCCCTACTCAGGAGATCTCGGACTGCAACTCGTATTGCCTCGCTTCGACTAGGATACATGTCCTGTCTAACGAGTTCGTCAAGTCCTTCTAGGTGAGCTTCGGGAAGGAGAAGAGTCACGAGTTTCATCCTGTCCACATTCATCTCTTGTCTTTTCAAGGTCCTTCAATCCTTCTTCTAGACCTCAACCTTATCCCTCATACGAATCTGTTCCCTTCGATCGCTAATCAAACCTCATCTGTCGTGTGGGAATCCGAAAATCTCGGGTCGAGAGATCCCCCACCTTCCCGCTAGCGCATCCAGTAACCTTGAGAATACCTTCAGCTATGTTCGGTTTTCCGCCTTGCTGACTTCGTAGAGAGCCGACCGATCGACGGATTGCATTCCCCTGATGGCTTTGGCTATTGCCCGAGGATCTTTCCGAATAGTCCTTTTCTGGTTGGTCTTTTTTCAGTCTTCTCGGTGACTTCGACTTCCCGTGTTTCCGCAGTCATCTTTCTAATGACGCCGAAGGGCTTGAGTTCCTCCACCATGAATGGGCTGTCGACTCCGGCCAAGACCACGGTTGCTCTTAAGCTACCTTGCAGTGCACTGTTGACTCTTGCGCCCCATGACACCCTCGCGTTAGGCGCGATTCTGTCCACAACTATCTCCCCAGCTCTGTTGACGTCTTCCAACGTCATGTCGTCTCCGCCCTCGATGTGTATTAATGCACCTTCGGCTTTCTCAGTGTCTCCTATGTCGAGGAGCTGAGTGTCCAACGCTTTCCCGACAGCTTCCCCCACCTTGTTCTCTCCCATGCCCTCGCCGAATCCTATGGCGCAGACGCCTCCACCCATCATGATCGCTTTCATGTCTGCAAAGTCCAGATTCACTAGGCTTGGAATAGCCATAGCCTCGGATATGTTCTTTATGAACGTCGCAATCAGCTCATTCACAACTGCGAATGCTTCTCGGAGGGGTAAGTTGCCCGCCACTCTTCTCAGTCTGTTGTTGTCGATCACTATCACGGCATCGCATGTTTCCACAAGTCGCTTCAATCCTTCCTTAGCCTTCACTAACCTGCCTCTCTCAACCTGAAATGGTGTTGTTATGACGCTCAGGGTCAAAGCTCCCATCTCTCTGGCCAGCTTCGCTACCACCGGCGCAGCGCCCGTTCCAGTCCCGCCGCCTAGGCCTCCGGTCACGAAGACTAGCCCTGAACCAGCCATTATCCTCTCTATCTCGCCCAAGCTCTCTTCAGCGGCTTTGGCTCCTTTCTCGGGGAAGCCTCCACATCCGAGACCTCCCGTCACTTCGTATCCGAGGAGTATCCTCTGGTCAGCCCTAGAGATACTTAGATGTTGTGCGTCACTGTTCAGCGCACAGATCTTCGCCCCCGACACGCCCTTCTCCTTCATCCAAGAGACAATATTGCATCCCGCTCCTCCGACTCCGAAGACGCTTATCTGCGGGATGGCTTCCCTGGCAATGTCCTCTATACTCTTTTCAGACACTACGCTTTTCATCTTTACGATCACCTTCTATTGATTCAATGGTTGCAATAATCGTTGACAAAAAAGGGTCGTGGGGGAAGTCATCACCCTCATCCCAGCGCTTTCCCCCACGCTTGATCTAGCCATACGACAATGATACTAAACTATGGTCGTCTCTTTTCTTCAGGCTTCTTTAGCTCTGGCTTCTTTTTCTCTTCGGGTTTCTTTGCTACTGGTGCCTCTTTCTTCTTCTCGGCGGCCATACCAGTCACCTCCGTGTCGCCCATTGCGAGCACTATTGTGCTCCGAACGCTATGCTATGGTGCGCCGCTACTTAAACATTGCGGACTGGTCGGTGAATTTATATGTATACTCTGGTATACTGATTGATATGCGAGAGGTGTCTGGATGAAAGTTATACCTGTTCGTCTGCCTGACAAAGTGATCGAGCTGATAGACAAACTGGTTAAGGAAGGGCTGTATGCAAATAGAAGCGCCGCGATAAGAGTCATTGTAACCCACTACGTGCTTAGAGATAGATAGCCCAATTGGTTTCGGCTCGCTAGACAATCGATGAAACGAGCCTGCGTTGCGCGCGCTCATCCCTTTTTGCGTAAGAGAGGGCGAGCGGAGAGACAGAGAAAGCTTGGGTTTGGGGTTTGGTTCTTACCCTTAGCACTACCGAGGTCTCTATCTGTCGGTCGGGGATGTTCCAGTATCTGCGTAGAAGCATCTGTCCTTCTTGGCGTGGGACAAGTATGAATCCGTGTTTTTCATAGAACCGGATGGCCCAGATTGCAGTCTCCCATGTTCCTACCAGGATCTCAGAGGTCTTGGCCAAGCCCTTGAGGTGCTCTAGCAGTCTTCCGCCGATCCCTCTGCGTTGCTGTTGTGTAAGCACGTAGGAATGCCTGATCAACGTTGTGTCTTCTACTTGCTGAATCCCCATTAGTCCGAGCAGAGTCCTGTCTTCTGTCCAGCCGTAGAATCTGACGCCTGACTCGATCTCCGTTCTCAGTTCCTCGGGTGACATGTAGGGTTCTTTCCATCTGTCTTCCGGGATTATGCCTTTGTAGACCTGTGCGGCATCATTGACAACTTTGAGTATGGAGTCGGAATCAGAGGGCAACATTTCCTTGATCATCGGGAATTCATCCCCTCGGCTCACAGTGCGTCGACAGATGATAATATTCTTTCGGTTTGTTTAGATAGCCGCTTGAGTGCAATAGAGCGGCCTTGATTTTGGTCCTTTGCTACGTTGTGCATAGTGGACTGGTTCAGAGTGTGCTGTGTTGTTGGTCTCTAGGAAGCTCGGTGCTCGGTAGGCAGTCCGTCGATCGATCTCCAGCAGTCAGCCTGGACCTGCATCTGCGAAAACCATATCAACATGTGGGGCAAACGTAGGCGTTGCAGGTCTTGGGAAGGTGTCGTAGGTGAACGGCATTCCGGTGATGGATGTTGAAGGCGTGAAGGTGCCGAAGCTTCTGATTGGGATAAACAGTCTGTTGGGGTGGTCTCACACAAGCGTGGGCAGAGATAGGTGGATCAGGAGATACTTCACAGCCAGGCGCGTGGCGAAGGTGTTTGAGAGGTGTATCGAGCTTGGGGTCAACGGGGTTCTGGGACCAGTCTGGCCACGTCTGGTCAAAGCCATAGAGATAGCTGAGAAGGAGTCTGGTCAGCGGATGATTTTTGTGAGTACGACGATAGGGAACCCGAAGGATACTGGGAAGCAGCTTGATGCCCTCAAGGGCTTGTACTCGCCTGTGTGATGCATACATGGTTCGTGGACAGCAAATTGGTCTGAGG
>Ga0209636_10009018_pt1 | contig 10166 bp, 6 predicted proteins | sample DeeMarSWOR152_54_FD_187464 | JGI IMG/M metagenome (GOLD analysis project Ga0209636, IMG submission 187464) | Marine sediment microbial communities from White Oak River estuary, North Carolina - WOR-1-52-54 (SPAdes) (version 2) | ecosystem: Environmental > Aquatic > Marine > Intertidal zone >... | reverse complement strand
CTAAACTTGTTAATAATAAAGCCTTTAATGAGCTTCTTTTCCGGATATCTTAACAGTTCTAAGGTTCCAATTAAGCCCGCAAAAACACCTCCAGGGTCAATATCCCCAATCATCAAAACGGGAGAGTCGAAGATCTGTGCAACACGCATGTTAGAAATATCACTTTTCATTAAGTTTAACTCGCTTGGGGCTCCCGCTCCCTCAATAATTACCATATCGTAACGGTTCAACAAATCTTTCAATGCTTCTCTAATGCGAGGAAATCCCTCCTTTATTGCAAAGTATTTCCGATAATCTGGAAAACTCATATCCTGATAAGGTTTTCCAAAAAGGATAATCTGGACTTTTCCTCCTCCTTTAGGCTTTAAAAGGATCGGATTCATCATTTCAGCGGGTTCTATGTTACACGCCATGGCTTGAAACGCTTGAGCTACAGCAATTTCTCGACCATTAGCGGTAACAAAAGAGTTTAGAGAAAGATTTTGTGCTTTAAAAGGAGCAACATTATATCCCATCTTAGAGTAAATCCTGCAAAAAGCAGCTGTAAACAAGCTTTTACCACTATGCGTCAACGTGCTTTGAAACATTAACGAACAAGCCTTTTCCATTCGCCTTAACTCTCCACAAAAGGTAACTCTAAGAAGCGAAAAATTTCTGTCATTCTAACTTTTTCAGTGACAACTCTTGTCAATCTATCCAAACTTTCCTCTATCACTTCACGCCTAGTAACCGATCTTTCATCAAATTTTTCAACAACTTTTTTCTCTCCCCTCTTCTTTTTAAGATAGTTAATCAACGGTTTACGTAATCCTGGATAATCAAAAACCCCATGCAAATAAGTACCCAAAACCGTCATCTCCTTATTCAAAGCCCCTTCTAAACAGTCTACATCATCCTTCCCCCGCTTAAAGATATTAAAAGGCGCTTTCACATCTTTTCCCCTCTCAGTCACCCCCATATGAATCTCATATCCAGAAATCCTCCTTCTTTTCTCCAGAAATCCTCCATCAATCACTATCTCGCCCTTAACCTGTGTCGTAACCTTATCATAAACGTCAAAAACTGTCACCACATCTAAAAGGCCAAGCCCCTCGTATGTAGCGCCAACATCTCCCTCCAATCCCTTTTCATCCACAATTCTTTTTCCTATTATTTGATAGCCACCACAAACACCAATAACAGGAACGCCCTCCGCCGCCATTTTAACTATGGTTGAAGCCAAATCAGTATCCCTCAACCATAAAAGATCTTTAACCGTGTTTTTCGTTCCAGGAACTATTATGAGGGAAACATCCTCAAGCTCCCTTGGAGAACGAATAAACTTAACGTAGACGTCTTCATGACTCGCTAAAGCATCAAAATCGGTAAAATTAGAAATTCTTGGCAGACGAATCACGCCAATTACAACACTCGCGTCTCCCCTCGTCCCTTTATCTTTTATACCCACGGAATCCTCTTCAGGAAGTTGCAGATCTTCAAGGAAAGGAATGATACCCAAGACCGGAATCCTCGTCCTTATTTTCAACTCCACAATTCCTGGATCAAGATTTTTAGGGTTGCCCCTAAACTTATTAATAACAGCACCTTTAACAATCCTTTTTTCCGCTTCTGAAAGTAATAAGAGTGTCCCGTAAAGATACGCGAAAACGCCGCCTCGTTCAATATCTGCCACTAAAATCGCTGGAAAGTTCTCCTCTACAGCTATTCTAAGGTTTGAAATATCAAAATCTTTAATGTTAATCTCTGCAGGACTACCAGCTCCCTCGATAATTATGATGTCAAATTCTTCCTTAAGTTTTTTAAGCGCTTTTTTAACTACCTCAAAACCTTTACCTGTAGAAAAGTTTGCGTAGTATGATCTACCGTCCATGTCAGCATAAGGTTTACCAAGAACAATAACCTGGGACATCATGTCTCCTTTAGGTTTAAGCAGTATGGGATTCATCTCAGCCTGTGGTTCCACTTTTGCAGCAATAGCCTGAAGCGTTTGCGCCCACGCTATCTCCGCCCCTTCTCTCGTCACAAAAGAGTTCAAACTCATATTCTGCGCCTTAAAAGGTGCAACCCTAAACCCAGCATCAGAAAAAATCCTACAAAGAGCCGCTACAAGAAGACTCTTACCCGCGTTAGACGAAGTTCCTACCACCATAAGCAACCTAGTATGGTTATCTCCCTCAAAATTAATACCCAAAATCTTCCGACGAATTTTAAGAAGCTCTTCACGCGTTAATTTTGCCCCACCTTCCACTTCTCTTACTTCTTTTAAAATGCGTTCAACAACCTCGGGCTCATGAACCCACCTACACTCTTTACAACTCCACCGCCACTTCCTAGAACGTCTCCCTTTTACCATCATACCTCCCGTATAAGGATCCATACAAGGATAAAAAGGACAAAAACAAAAAGTACAATCCTGTTCCTCAAAATGACAAGTACTCCCATACTTAAGATAATAGGGGCAATCTACCCTTATACCCACCGGGGCTTTAATCTCTTTTAAATCGTCCCAGCCTTGATTTTGAGCCTTATGTCCTTTTACATTCATCAAATTTCCTCACAAATCATGCTTTCTACTAAGATTTAACTTGCATTATCTCACCAATATCCACTTATAAACATATAGGTTAATTAACCTACCCTTACTTTGTATTACGATTGTATTACAGAACACAACTTTTAAGTACTAACTTATCAGCGGTTGCGGTATATTTTGGCAAAATTAAACCTATTATACAAATCTGTTAGAACAAAGGTAAAGGAGTTTCAAGGAAATGGTTTTTGATGGGTTGATGTTGAAAGATTTTGGTGCTAAGGTGTATAGATTAATAAAGGGTAAAAGCCTCACAAGGGAAGAAGTTAGAGAGATGATGAAACAAACACTTTTAAACGAACAACCAGATCTCCATCAAGGCGCTTTTCTTGCAGCGATAACAGCGAAAGATTCTACTCCTGAGGAGATTGCTGGTTGTTGGGAAGCTGTATATGAGTATGATACTGTGAAAGTTACTCCAAATGTTTCAGGACCTTTGGTTGAAAATTGTGGCACGGGAATGGATGACATTAAAACTTTTAATATTAGTACTGCGGCGGCGGTAGTGGGCGCAGCTGGGGGTGTTTATATGGCTAAACATGGGGCAAGGGCTATAACTTCTAAGTGTGGTGCTGTGGATATAGCAGAAGCTTTGGGTGTAGATGTTGAATGTAATCCCGAGCTTGTGGAGAAGAGTATAGAGAACGCTGGAATCGGGCTCTTTAACGGGATGAGTTTAAAAATTCATTCAAAAATGGCTAGGATTTTGGCTCAAATCAGGTTTGGTTCAATTTTGAACATTTCAGCATCCCTTGCTAATCCCGCCCTTCCACCCTATGGAGTGAGGGGGGTTTATTCAAAAGATTTAGTCGTGCTTGTTGCCAAAGCGATGAAAGAGATTGGTTATGAAAGGGCTCTTGTGTTTTGCGGTTTGAATGGTGATCAGACAAAGGTTATAGACGAGATCTCAATCCTTGGTGAAACTTTTATAGCTGAAATTTCTGAAAAGAACGGAATTGCCACGTATACGGTTACCCCTGAGGAATTTATGATAAAGCGTTGTGATGAGGGCGCGATACTTTCAACAGGAGATGTGGAAAAAGAGAGTTTAAGTCTTTTAAGGATTTTAAGCGGTAAGGATAAGGGACCAAGGTTTGAGATATTATGCCTTAATGTTGCCCCCATACTTTACATAACAGGCAAAGCTAAAAGTCTTGGAGAAGGATATAAGATGGCAAAAGAGATCATTGATTCTGGAAAAGCGATTGATAAGCTTAGAGAATGGCTAAAAGAGCAAAACAGTGACCCTGATAAAGCTGAGAAAAGGCTTGGAAAATTGTTAGAAAATGCCTAAAAAAAGAAAGAAGGAAAAAACCTCCATGCTCTCTTGAAAATAAGTTTTGTGGAATTTTCCACGCGATTTTATTTTTTTTGCTCTTTTAATCTCGTTTTTCTTTTTTAGCTCCTTGATTTCGACGCTTTTGCTTTTCTTTCGAGGTAGTTGGCACGACTTTAGAAGGTGACACTTTGATGAAGGCAGCGATTTTGAAGCGTGTATGCGAGATGAAAGTAATGGAATTTGAGAGGCCTCAAGTTGTTTCTGGTGGTCTTTTAGTCGAGGTTGGCGCGTGTGGGATATGTCGTACTGATGTTAAAATGTATCACAAGGGTCACAGGGATTTAAAATTGCCTCGTGTCCTCGGTCATGAAGTTAGTGGTACCATTCTGGAGGTTGGGAGAGAGGTAAAAGAATATTTTGATGTGGATATGCGTGTTCAAATAGCGCCAGGCATTGTTTGCGGCATGTGTCGTTACTGTCTTATGGACGCTCCTAATATGTGTGATCGTATGCGCATTATTGGATTTCATCTTGATGGAGGGTTTGCGGAATACATATGGGTGCCTCCTAGCGCTATTAGGAGTGGTTGTGTAAATCCCCTTCCTCCAAGTCTTTCTTTTGAGGTCGCGTCTCTTGTAGAGTTGTTGGCATGTTGCATTAATAGTCAGCGGCTTGCCAGGGTGGGATTAAAGGACGTTGTAGTGGTTATTGGTTGCGGTCCTGCTGGAGTGTTGCAGGCTAAACTTGCTCGTTTTTTTGGAGCAGAAAGCGTGATAGTTATTGAGAAGGACCCTAAAAGGGTGGAGATGGCAAAACAGGTTGTTAGAGAAGCTGACATGGTTGTCAACAGTTCTTCTGAAGATCCTTTGGAGGTGGTTGCTTCTGTTACGGATGGTAGAGGGGCAGATGTAGTTATTATCGCTTGTTCTAATGGTAATGCCCAGCTTCAAGGTTTGGAGATGCTTGCTAAACGTGGGCGTTTAAGCATGTTTAGCGGACTTCCTTCAGAAACCCCAGTTATCTTGTTGAACAGTAATGAGATTCATTATAAAGAGGCACAAATTATTGGAGCTTATGGTTGTACTTCTTTACAAAATCATCAAGCTATATGGTTGCTTGGAAGTGAAAAAATAGACGTTTCTGGTTTGATAACTCATCGTTTTAAGCTTGATGATATACTAGAAGGGTTCAAGATCATAGAAATCAAAAAAGGACTTAAAGCCGTGATTAAAACAAAAAAATAGGAGGTATTTTTGAGAAAATTTCAACCTTTTCTTTGTGGATAAAGATGTAAAAGATGAGAGAATGGAATGATTCGGGTTTTTTACCAGTTAATTTTTTAGTATAAAGTGAAGTTTTTGATGTAGTAAAGGTAAATATACGTAGTACTAGTTTTTGAGTGTTTTTTGATAAGGGGATAAAGTCACTAGCTTTAGACTAAGCCACAGGAGTGGGTAATAGTGGGAACTAAGGTAGTAAACTGTCGTTTACCAGAAAAGACCGTAGATGAATTAAACGCTTTTGCTAAACGTTTCAACTTAACTAAATCTAGCATAATAAGACAAGCTTTAATCACTTACATAGAAATGCTAAAAAACGCGAACCAAATCTTGGTTCCGAATTTTAAGGTTAATCCTTCACAATTAGCAATAAACAGAAGACATAACTGCACTTTTATACGATTCCCAAATAAAATGGTCTTAGTGTTAGGTTGTATTTCCTCAGGTAGTATCGGGCCTAATTCTATGGATAAATTAAAGGTTAGCGGGTTTCTTCTAGGAAAGTTAACTACTAGGGCCGCTTTAATGGACATTATATCGATTAATGCTTGGCCAATATCAATTGCAGCAACATTATGTGTGAAAATGGACCCAACAGGATCGGAAATAATAAGGGGAATTAAAACAGAAATGGTTAGAGCAGATCTAGATCCGTTAATTTTAACCGTAGATACGGAAGAGAATTTTGATACCGAACAAACAGGCATCGGCCTAACTGTTATAGGATTAACTCATGAAGAAGATTTGAAAATCGGAACAAGTCAAATAGGTGACGTGATAATAGCTGTAGGAAAACCATGTGTTGGTCAAGAAGTACTAGAAGCAAAATCACGTAAAGAAATAGCGGATTTAAAAGATATTATAAGCTTTTTGAAGCTTGAGTATGTACATGGAATAATGCCTGTTGATACAGAAGGAATACTTAGCAAAGCTAACCTATTAGCTCATTCGATCGGTAAAAATGTAAAGTTCTACGAAAACATCAAATTTGATTTAGAGAAGTCAGCTGGTCCTTCTACAACAGTGTTAGTTACGGTCGACAAGAATAAAGTAAAAGAGTTTTTAAAATATTTGTATAAACCTTATTCTCTTATTGGAGAAATCGTCTAAAACTTTTTTTAAATTAGCGAAAACGTGCCAAAATAACTTAAAGAACAACGAAACATTTATTCTAAACTTCTGTACTACAACTGTAGTACAGAACACAACTTTTAAATATCAACTCTTAACCTAAGAGCAGAAAAACACTTACTCTACACTTACGTACTACAATATTATTAACCCTACAATGAAAATAACCCTCGATCTGAGCGTATTTTGAAGGAGGTAAATTTTTATGAAGGACGTAATTTTTGCTCGTGCAAAGGAAAAAGGCGAGGAATTTGTCAGGAAGATAAAGGGTAAAAACCCTGTTTTTGTATGCGTTATAGGCAACTCTGAAACAGGAAAAATACCCGGCTTATCCGCTGCAGGCGCAGTTCCAGAGATCACAGATTTAACGCCCCCTGCAGACGTTGAACTCCTATTTTACGGTGAGTGCAAAGTGATTAGCGAAGTACCTATGACGCCTGATGGCATACCCACCCCGGGGATAATCACGATGTCTGCTCAAAGGCTGTCAGATATGCCTCTCTTTGTTGTGGATGGTGGTGTGCGCGTAAAACCTCACGTACCCTACATAGATGTTGGCGGTAAACCTGGTGGAAACATCTTGACGGGTGAAGCGGTTGAAGACGTTGAGGAGGTCATTGAACGTGCAACCCTTACGGGTAAACAGTTTGCAAAGACAACAGATTACGTCGTAGTAGGAGAAAGCATAGCTGGTGGAACAACAACAGCTTTGGGTGTCATGGTTGCCATGGGCATCGATGCAGATGGAAAAGTAAGTAGTAGTATGCCGCAAAATCCTCACCAACTAAAAACAGAGACGGTAAGAAAGGGATTAGATGCCAAAGGAGCCAAGGCTGGTGACTTTGAAGATGATCCTTTTGGAGCTGTAAGCTTTGTGGGTGACCCTATGATACCCGCCTTCGCGGGGGTAGTGATGGGTGCTGCTGAAACAAAGCCTGTGATAATGGCTGGTGGTACGCAGATGTGCGGTATCCTATCTGTAATCAGCAAAATAGCTCCAAAAGTGCTTGAAAACGTGGCTATAGGCACTACACGTTGGATCGTTGAAGATAAGACAGCTGACATAGTAGGCTTGGTGGATCAAATAGCAGATGTACCCATTATTGCAGCGAATATAAACTTTAGCAACTCAAAATATGAAGGACTAAGAGTTTATGAAACAGGCATCGTCAAAGAAGGCGTGGGCGCAGGAGGCATAACCCTCGCAGCCATGCTAAAATCAGAAGAAATAACCATGGAAAAAGTTTTAGAAGAAATCGACAAAAACTACCAAGAACTCCTAAACAAACGACAAGCAAAAAGAGCATAAAAAAGATAGGGAAAAGAAAAATCAATTAAAAAATTTTATTTGTTTTCTTTTCTTCCTACCCTTAAAAGTTTTTTTAAGGGGGGTTTTTTAGGAAAAGTTTTTTTCCTTTTATTTTTATATGAGAAGATTTGTTTGAGTTTTCGTTACAAAGTATTTCTTAATTTTTTGAGGTGTGTCGTGCTTTGGTTGATTTTCACTTAGCTACGCCTGATGAGATAAGGGCTGGTAAAACAACTGATGTTTATTTTAGTCGGGCGAAAGAAGTTTTGGAAGCCTTTAATGTCCCAACTGAAAAAGTTGTCGCAGAATTTACAGTAAGTTCCTTCCCCAAGCCTTGGAATTGGGGTGTTTTTTGTGGTCTTGAAGAGGTTATAGCTCTCTTAGAAGGTGTTGAAGGTATAGATGTTTATGCTATTCGGGAAGGAACAATTTTCCAAACAGAAGATCACAAAGGTTTCAGGATCCCTATCATGTTTATTGAAGGGAAATACTCTCAATTTATTGAGCTTGAAACCCCGATTTTAGGCCTTATTTGCCAGGCTTCAGGTGCATGTACTACTGCGGCAAGAATGAGAAAGATTGCCCCCGAAACTCCCCTCGTTAGCTTTGGAATAAGGAGGATGCATCCCGCCATCTCCCCGATGATTGACCGTGCAGCATATATCGGAGGATTCGACGGTGTTTCCGGGGTAAAAAGCGCAGAAATAATAGGCATCCCTCCAAGTGGAACCATGCCCCACTCTCTTATCATCTCCTTTGGAAGTTTAGAAGCAGCTTTGAAAGCCTTTGACGAAACTCTTCCAGAGGATGTGCCGAGAATAGTTCTTTGTGATACCTATTTTGATGAGAAATTAGAGAGCATAAAAGCTTGCGAAACCCTTGGGAAAAGGTTGAAAGCTGTGAGACTAGACACTCCAGGGAGTCGTAGAGGTAATTTTAAATCCATTATAAAAGAGGTGCGCTGGGAGCTCGATATAAGGGGTTACAAGGATGTTGGAATCTTTGTAAGCGGGGGAGTGAAAGAAGAAGCCGTGCGAGAACTTAAAGACTATGTTCAAGGATTCGGCGTAGGTACAAGCGTAAGTTCTGCTTCAACCATAGACTTTGCCATGGATTTAGTTCAAATAGGAGAAGAATATGTGGCAAAACGGGGAAAACTCGGCGGTAAAAAACAAGTATACCGTTGCCAAGAATGTTTCACAGATACCATCAATAAATTTGATGAAAAACCGCCAAAATGCCCAAAATGCTCAAAGGAAACTACCCCCCTCCTCCAGCCCATAATAGTAAACGGAGAGGTAAATTATGACCTACCTTCAGCAAAACAAATCCGAGAATTCGTCCTACACCAATTAAAAAACCCAGAAATAACAATCTAAAAACCCAAAAAACTATATAATGATTAAACTAAAAAATAGATCAAAATTTAGATAAGAAAATATTTATTCTCAAAAACCCTTATTTTATATAATAAGTATAAAATAAGGGAAAGGATAATCTAATGAAACGCTCTACTTTTGCTTTTCTAAGCTTTCTAGTCCTAAGCATGGTCTTTGTCTCAACCAATACTCTCAATACTAATGCAAATCCTACTTCTATTACAACTAACCAAGGAGAGTTAGTAACAGTACCTGAAAGCACTACTTCAGTAAATTTTGACGGTAAAATCTTCACTTCAGAGTGGGATGATGCCTATCACACAACTCTGACCCTATGGAACTACACAGACCCAGAAGAACAAATAGGAAAAGATTATTCGTGGACTGTGGACTTCTGGATAAAACGTGACAATAACAACATCCTTATGGCGGAAAAAATAAACAACCCAGAAATAAACAATGACTTCTGTCTCATGGTATCAATCGTTGTCGACATGTTCGGTATTTACCCATTTGACCTTATGGGCGTTCGCGGAGATAAAACTCACACGCTTGAGCCCCTAGACATGTTCGGACATCCCGAAGAAACAGAAGAAGGACCTGAACCTGATGATAATGTAACCTTAGGAGGAACTATTGATGTCTATGGTAGCACTTATTACTCCTATTCTACGGGTCCAAGCGCTGAATGGACTCGACCTTTAGAAACTGGTGATTACTATGATATTGGATTACATCAAGGAATCGCTTTCTTCGTAATGGTTCTCTATGATGACGGTTACCAACATGGACCACCAGCGATGACCGAAATGGAAGATGTGCTTGTATTTACTTTAGAAAGTTTAATGATTCCTTACAGCACAACAAACGTATACTTTGACGGCAACATAGATGAGTCTAGTGAGTGGGGAGACGCCCTTTACAATGAGGTTCACCTAAATAACGGTACTGAGGAGTGGAATGGGTACTTTTGGTTAAAATATAATGATACGCACCTCATGTGTGCGATGGTTGTATACCAAACAACAACTGCTGGAAACTTCACCTTCATGGCGCTTATTGCCAATAGTTCAAACTTTAATGCGAATGGATATGGAACCGACCTTCTTGGAGTACTAGGAGATAACAGCAACAGTAAAACCAAAACTTACGACCTATGTTTTGTAGAAAACGTTGAAGGCGATGATACAGAACCTAA
>Ga0209636_10009016_pt1 | contig 10167 bp, 6 predicted proteins | sample DeeMarSWOR152_54_FD_187464 | JGI IMG/M metagenome (GOLD analysis project Ga0209636, IMG submission 187464) | Marine sediment microbial communities from White Oak River estuary, North Carolina - WOR-1-52-54 (SPAdes) (version 2) | ecosystem: Environmental > Aquatic > Marine > Intertidal zone >... | reverse complement strand
CTATTGGCGCCCCGAACAGGCTTCCCATGAATTGAAAGCTCTGGAAAATTCCTACCACTCTATCCCTCATCTCAGGTTTTGCTTGATCCAATATGAGTGCTGTGTTATTCAAGAAGACTAGTGCTGCTCCAAAACCCCAAATAGTTTGTCCACCTATCAGATGGTAGATTGAGGGAGCTGACGCGCATAGAAAAGAACCGGCAGCGGATATTAGTAATCCAATAATTAAGGGTGTTCTTCGTCCAATTCTATCCGATAGCACTCCAATGGGAATCTCTAGAAAGATTCTTGAGAAGAACCAAGCTGACACTACTACTCCAGCAAGCATTTCTGAGGGATCGTATTGCAACGCAAGAATTGGTAGAAACGCTCCAGTAAGTCCAAGGGTTAGAACATAAATGAAGCCTAACGCTACCTGCTTGTAGAACAAAGTATTGTAAGCCTTTCTCGATAGCATCGTCCATCTACACAAATGTAAATTAGCTTTGAAATGAGTTAGTAATACTAAAATCTACCGATAAAAACCAAATGTAACCTATTACATGAACTAGCATTAAATTAGAATGTTTACAAGAGATGTTATCTAATTAGCCTAAACTAATATCAATGCGTAATGAGCGAAGTTGAAGAACCAAAAACCCATCATAATCTTTGTGCCCCTTGGAAATTCTCTTGGGCATCTAAGCCGAAACGTAGCGCTTGCAAAAGAGATAAAACAAAAAACAAAAGATGTGAAAACAGTCTTTGCAGCAGGAGGATTAACTTATGAAGCAGCGAAGAAATGGAGTTTGGACGTTGTGGAGGTTCCTGAGGATGCCTCTCAGGAAATGTTAGATCGATGGTTTGATGCAACTAGTAAAGGAACGCACATTTCACCTTCAGGAATCTTCATCTCGCTCACACTCTCGTTCTTCATTAACAGCTTTTTGAGGTGGATCAGACTTTGGCGTTGGGTGCGAAACCGTCATCCGAACCTGATGGTCGCAGACGGTCAATACTTAATGCTCAGCTTTTGCAGGGTCTATAAGATTCCATGCGTCTTCGTGTCGAATGATCTGATTCCGACAGTTCCAAGACAGATCGGTGAAAAAGCAGCTGAGAGGATCCAGTTACTCCTTGATCGAATCATCACCCGTTTTTTTAGATGGGCGAGCATCATAATTGTACCAGACAGACCGGGAATCACTAGGGTTCCAAGAGGCCTAGATGTGGTATTTACTGGTCCCATTTTAAAAATTAAACAAAGAGACGTTCCAGAGAGAAAAAGCGTTCGAAGAAAGATGAAGATCAAAACAAAGACTAGGCTTATCCTCGTAAATGTTAGTGGTACAGGCGCTGGATCGGAGCTGATTTATGTAGCGATTGAAGCATTGAAAATCGTGAGAGAGAGTCATCCTACAGTGAAAATGGTGATAAAATACTGGCCAGCCATATCAGATGAAGAAGCGTCAAAACTTGAAGCACCTGGACTGAAGCTTGAAAGGTTTGTTCCAGATATGTTTGAGTATATTCTTGCTAGCGACATTCTCGTGACACACACTGGACATACGACTATCATGGAAGCCACGTTAGCAGGTACACCGATTATTACCACGCCTTATGTGGGGCAGGTTGAGCAGATGATTAACGCAGGAAAGATGGCAGCCTCGGGAAGAGCTCTCGTTATCTACCCTGATGAATTAAACGCGGAAACTTTAGCTTCCAACATCAACACACTATTGACCAACTCTGAGAGAAGGCAGGAGATGATCGACAATAACAAAAAATTTGTTGAGGGCGACGGGGTTTCAAAGGCAGCTAATTGTATCATTGAGCTATTGAAGTGTCAGTAGTCAGACAGCACTCTCTGATCAAACACATCTTCTTTCAGCCGATCCCACTCCTCCTTATTCACGACACCGCCAATCTGCTCTTTAATGTTCTTAGCCATCTTAGGTCCGATGTAAGGTATCTCCTGTAACCTGCTTAGCGACGCTTTTTTAAGGTCGTTGATTGTTTTGAAGCCCGCGTTGAAGAGCATACGTCCTCGCACCCGACCTACTCCGGCGAGCCTAACTAACGGTATCAGTTCCTTCTTTACACCAAACTCGGTTCTGACCTCTAACTCCGATATTCTCGGAATGAGGTCTTTATGCCCGAAGAGACGACACAATTCGTGTGCAGCATGCAAAAGCCATTTAGCTGATTCCACGAGTCGGAATAGATCTCCGGGTTCAACAGAGAACTTTTCAATAATACCATCCTCTGAGACTTCACTATTCCATGCATCTAAGATCAAAGCCGACTTCACTTCGCCCAGAAAACTCTCAAACTTTATTCTGTCATCCCATTCCGATGGAACCTCAAAAACGAATTCGTCTCTGTGAACCTCGACGAATGTAACTAGATCCTTCAGCTCTCTGCTACGAGGATAATTTTTCGGGTAAAGATCAGGTGTGCGACAGACCATGTGAAGCAAGCTTAGGTCAGATAAAGCTTTAGACCGGGCGTAGAAACCGTCTCTAAATATGACCCCTGACACAGGATCGATGTACAGCTCAGAGACCCTGCGACCAAACTCGGTAGCTTCAATGTAGCTTCCATTAGCATTCACCATCTCCTCTTTATATAAGAACTTCAAGACCTTGACTAACAGTTCTTTTAAATTTCTTGAGCCATATTGATGAGCGTTTAGTGTCCTATCAAAGAACTCAAATAATCCCTGCTCAGTCTTTGCGAAGCCAGAAGCTATCGTCGCTAGAACATGGGACCGAAGCACGTTTTCAGCTGCGAGTCTGGACCAGATTCTCTCTGGTTCAGCTAAGACGTAACTGTTCATCAAGTAGTCTTGTTCATCTGCGTTCTTAGAGATTAAGAGCGCTTCACCGACACTGTCATATCTTGGTCTACCTGCTCTTCCACTCATCTGCTTATATTCTAACACGGATATGGGATACCAACCGTAGCCAGGCTCGTATCTTCTGTAGCTGCTGATTATGACTCGTCTAGCTGGGAGGTTCACTCCAGCTGCAAGGGTGGGTGTGGCTGAGATTATTTTGAGTCTTCTCTCTCGAAAAGCATCCTCAATTATCTTTCTGTGTTGAGATTTTAAACCCGCGTGGTGAAAAGCAACCCCTTTGGATACCAGATCCGCAAGTAGGTTTCCTATCCTGGTCTTCTCTCCTGACGAGAGAATTCTATCAGCCACGGTCTTAAGAACGCATTTTTTACTCTTTGATAGAGTCTTGTTTACTGCTTTAGCAGCTTTCCTCGCGAAAGCAACAGCTTGTCTTCTAGTGTCAGCGAAGATTAACGCTTGACCTCCCTGGACTGTGATGTTTAACGCAAAGTTTGTCACGGGGTTTTGATCCTCCTCTACGATAGTTATCGCGCTTCCATCGTTGAATAGAGCTTGTTCCCGCAAGCATACGCCTTCCAAGAGTTTTACGGGTCTCCAATCCGTAGTGATAGAGGTGGCTTTCAGCCAATTAGCAATTTCATCCGCATTTCTCACAGTCGCACTCAACGCAAGAATCTGAATACCTGGATTCACATCAATCAGTTTTGCCAACGTGACCTCCAATGTTGGACCGCGTCCGCCATCGTTCAAAAGATGAATCTCGTCCGCAACCACCAAGGTTACATCGCTGATCCAATCAGCCCTGTGACGAAGCAGACTATCAGCTTTTTCGTTTGTGCTGATAATGATGTCATACCTGTTCAACCAGGGATCAGACCCATCATAGTCCCCTGTTGTGATTCCCAATCGAAGCCTTCTGCCATCTTTTCTTCTCAGAGCAGTGTACTTCTTGAAATCATCGTACTTCTCAGAAGCTAAAGCACGGAGAGGAGTGAGGTAGAGAACCTTCCCACCCCTCTCAACTATGTGTATGATTGCACAGAGTTCAGCGACAAGAGTCTTACCACTTGCTGTAGGACTTGCCAAAACAAGGTTCTTCCCATCGAGAACACCCGCCTCGATGGCTTCTCTCTGGGGAGGGTATAATTCCTCAAATCCTGCTTTACTTATAATCAGCTTTGCATCTTCTGGAATCGGTAGGTCAGCAATTTTCAATACATGGCCTCGAAGAGCTAGGTTCTCTTATAGTGCCCAGGTTTAGGAGAGTATATTGTGCCGTCCCGTGCTAGTTGACCTATGAGTCTAGCTGCTTCCGCATTACTTATGTCGAACTCCTTCTCCACTCTTTCATACAGTTCCTCATCCTTCACCATCCCTGTGGCTTTCTCCATTTCGATCAGCGTCGAAAGTATAATCTGAAGCTTATCTCTAAGACTCTTAGGTTTACCAGTCATTATGACGTCTATGTCATATTTTCCAGAGGTCGTGTCGATCCCCACCTGATCTAAAGACGTCTTCATGAGCAGGATGACAGCCTGCGCGTCTTCGATCGTTATTGTATCTCGAAGCGCAACTCTTGCTCTCGCCTCTGCCAAGCGGATCAAAGCCTCTAACTGCCTAGGGGTGATAGCTATCGGAGAGTCTCTGCTCTCAGAGGCTGAACGCATCATGAGATAGAACTCCCGAATCCTCTGCATCGCTTCGTCTGACAACTTCGGGTTAATCTGCTTTGCATAACTTATATATTTCCTCAGTAATTGGGGTTCAATCGATGGCTGAGTTGGTGTTGCGCCTGTTCTGTGAAGGGTCAATATGTGCTCTGCCATTCTCTCATCAAGCTGAGATTCAGGCTCATCTCTAATTATGAAGATGAGGTCGAATCTAGATAGAACGGTTATTGGTAATTGAACGTTCTCCGCTATCGTTCGATAAGGATCATACCTTCCAAACGTCGGGTTTCCAGCAGCAAGAATAGAGGATCGCGCGTTCAGAGTTGCAACGATGCCCCCCTTCGCAATTGATACGGTTTGCTGCTCCATAGCCTCATGGATAGCCACTCTATCCTCAGCTCGCATCTTATCCATCTCGTCGATACAACACACACCCTTATCAGCTAGCACAAGCGCCCCAGCCTCAAGGGTCATACCCCCACCCTTCTCTTGAAGAACTGCTGCTGTCAACCCCGCAGCTGTTGAACCCCTGCCACTAGTATATAGCCCTCTTGGCGCTATCTTTGCGACGTATTGAAGCATCTGGCTTTTCGCAGTGCCTGGATCACCAATGAAGAGCACATTAGTGTCCCCTCTTATTCTTATACCATCTGGAAGAAGTTTTGCCACACCGCTGAACAGCAGATACATTATGGACTCTTTCAGATGTTCATACCCGTAAATCGAAGGTGCAACTGCGTTTATCAGTTTATTATGTATAAGTGGATCCTTTGCGAGATCAAGAATTTGACGCTCCTCCTCAGGAGAAATCTGCACTACCTCGTGCTCTTTTCCCGCTACATCTATGAAGTTAGCTTCGATGAAGAGGACGTAGGTTCTGAGTTTACTTCCCCCGAGACCTTGAACAGCCCTCACACTACCCGTGACTGAGACACGATCTCCAGGCCTAGCAACATCAACCAGATCATCATACATCTTGATATCCAACCATCTAGGAAGCTGGCCAGGGGGAAGATCCTCAGGCTTCTCCTGAATTCGAATATCCTGAGAATCTATGAACCTTGACTTACGCTCTACAATGTCAAAAGCCCCCACTCGTCTACACGCAGGGTTTGGACAAACAGAAGGTGTGTCAAGGAATGTTCCCTTCTGTGCAATTGAAAATTCTTGTTCACACCTCTTACATTTGAAAACAGCTTCCACAATGAGTGGTTGGATCGTGGAAGCTCTGACTAGGATTCCATCAACCATTATCATCTTACCGACGTGATCTGATCCAATTTCCCTCATCGGTATAGTTTCGGGAAGTTCTCTAAATCTTACTTTTAGTTTCCCAACCTGCTCAGCGTATTCGGGGGCTTCAATCTTCAGCTGCGACAAAGCCGCATCAATAAGGTATGCCATTACATCGTCAGGATTCTCTATGACATCACGAGCTAATTCAGAATTAAACGTCATCAAATCTTCGAAGTCAACAATGAGATATTTAACACCGCTCACAGCCATCTGGGATAGCCTACGCCTATATTTTAAAACACCATCTTCTGTTGTGAATCCACCTAGAAAATTCTGGAATTGCTCAGTTGGATTGATAGACTTGACCTCAGTCATTTAGAAGCACCCGACCTCAAAATCTTCTTCTTCCAATCGGATACTAATGAGTACACAGCATCATAAAAAATTCTTTCTTCCATCGTCATTGTTTGAAGTGAGTTATCAGTTTGCACCGGAGAAGCAGCGAGGTTAACGATTTTTTTCAATCTGCAGCCAATAATATCTTGTGTGAGCCTAGAAGCTTTAGAGTACTTTTCAGACGAAGAAACATCGTTCACAGCATTATCCTTACATAGTAACAGATACCTTCTCAAACGAGGGTAAAAATATTTGGGTAACGTAGAGAGTTTCACCCCGGGCTGAATCGGTTCTTTCCATTGAATCTTATTTAAAGAAACAAGATCCAGAGGGAAGCCCTCAAGGAACCTCGCAAAACCCGACTTTATTAATTCGTAGGCGATCCAGTATTTGACCTCAAATTCTCTATCTTCATCAAACGGCCCTATAGTGATTCCACCTATCTCAATTTCAGGAATATGTTTGACCGCGACTACCCGGGTAGGTGTATTCTCAAATTCAAAATCGAAGTCTTCGACACCTTTCAGGATTGAATCAGCCAAGGAAAATTTACCTCTTTCATGCAAGAAGAGGGGATACCGAGATAATAATCTTTCATTAGAGATTAAAAAATTGAGGAAACCTGAAACAGCTGAGGAACTTTTAAGATTTACTCTTCTTTATTCCTGTAGCATTGTCCTCGCAAGATTCTAAGCGTTTAAACGATTCGACGCTTCGTTTAAAATCTTCGTAACAAACCTCAGGTCTTTTTATAAGTTCACTATACATCTTGAAGAAACTAACACGCTATCAATGTTTAAACTGTTTATGTACACTTTCATTAGAAAAGAAGTTTCACCCATCTGAACAACTAACACGAAATAGATCATAAAATGAAAAAAGCAATAAAGTTTCAGGATTTATTTATGAGGTTTTATCGATTATTCTTAATAACATACAAACTTTTCACAAATGCGTCTGTACAGCTGGAAGAAGATTAGTTTCATTAAATTGTTCAACTCGATGAATCATAGTACACCCTTAGTTTTACCAATAGATAAACAATGAGAACTATCACAAACAAACACCATTGTTGAAGATTTTTACATTTAAACTATATATCCCGCGAAAAAAATTTAATTATTGGACGAAGATACGATTGGGTTAAGAAAATGTCTTCATCAACATACGAGCTTGACACCGAGTTAACTTCAGGTCGTCTAGGTGATCTATTAGATTTCATATACAAAAGATGGATTTTGCCAAACAAGCGTTTCTTTTTAGACGCGAAGTTAACAACAATCGAAGATGAGTCTGCTCTCATTTTCACTATTATTGGACCGACTCATGAGTGGTCTATAAACGTTGAGATCATTGGCAGAATACCGATATCGGTTAGGATGACTCCGAGCGAAGGAGTTCCGTCGAGTTATATTGAAAGGTTGAAAAATGACATAATGCTTAACATTCAGATGTTTGAAGAAGGGGTTAGAAAAACTACATTACACTTTTCTTGGGTTGAGGGTGAAGAAGTTATTCCAGAAAAAGTTGAGACTAGACAAAGAGGAGCCTTCAATAAACTATTCTTCGATAGTATGCTTCCATTCTTTATCGTATTTATGTTAGCAAGCATATTCGTCTTTTATTTCTTTGGTGCTTACGCGCCTCTTATACTAGTTGCCATTCAATTCATTCTAGTTCTCTTTTCACCAAAAATCGTGGGTAGAATGGGTGAATGGCAAATTACTGAAAGTGAACCGTTCGTTCACTTATTAAAATATGAATTGCCCCTATCCGAGTATAAGGAATTCAAGAAACAATTTAACCGGGAAAAAATCGTTCAATTGAAAAACGAAGTGTATAAAGAGACTATTGCATCTAAAGGTGAACTTGATTGTGCGACAGTACAGGATGTTTTCAGCAGATATGGTTTAAAGTGCGAGCCAGAAAATCTTTCATCTAAAAAGATAAATGTTTACCAATTAGTGAAGAAGGGAGCTGAGGTATACGATGTTAAAGTCCCACCTATCGTCATTTCCAATACAATGGTTCCTAACGCTGCGGTAACTGGACCGGACCCAAACTATGGAACTGTGTTAATTACAACCGGACTCCTTGCGCAGCTTGAAGAAGACGAGATATTTAGCGTATTAGGCCACGAGTTTGCGCACCTGAAAGGCAGGGATCCACTCATACTTTTCACATTGCAAATTTCTGAGTATCTATTCAGAGTGTATTTTGCTTTCCCATTTTTTTACTCATTACCAATTTCTTATTACACTCTTTTTACCCTCTTCTATTATCTCTACCTCCCCTTGGCTTTAGGGCTTGTATATTTCATCGGTAAATTCTTTGAAGCAAGGGCTGATCTTGAATCAGCTATAAAAATAGGGCAGCCAAAAGTGCTAGCTGAGGGGCTTAGAAAGATAGGGTTCAGAAAACTCCATTACGAGGAGAGGGTGCCAGCTTACAGGGTTCAATCGTGGTTCGCTTGGGACCCACATCCACCAATCTACTATAGAATAGAAAGATTGGAAAAGATGGAGACGCCTGTTAAAGTAACGAACACATTTATTCAGTCAGTTAAAGATGTCATCGTGGGATTCTTTAAAGCACTTGGCATCGGTTGAACCGATCTGATTAAACATCACTATATTAAAAGTGTGTAATCCCTAAAAAAGAAGAAAATAATCTTATTACTTACACGCAGTCTAAATTGATCTCTAAATGGAGGCTTAACAGACGAGTAAAGAAGACTTGGTTATGTGGGTTGAGAAGTATAGACCCATCAGCCTAGATGAAGTGATAAACCAGAAAGAAGCTATTAAGAGTTTAAAGAGCTTATTAAAGACGCCACAAACGATGCCTCACCTGCTTTTTGCGGGTCCAGCAGGCACCGGAAAGACATCAGCAGCATTATGTATAGCACGGCATCTCTTGGGAGGAGGGTGGAGAGACCACACCCTTGAATTAAACGCGTCAGATGAGAGAGGAATACAAATGGTTCGGGAGAGAGTAAAGTCTTTCTCCAGACACGCCACAGGTACCCTTGGAAACATCCCTTTCAATCTCGTAATTCTTGATGAAAGCGATCAGATGACATCGAGTGCGCAAACAGCTCTCCGGCGCATCATGGAAGCAAACTCAAGAATAAGCCGGTTCATATTAATCTGTAATTACTCTAGTAAAATCATTGCTCCTATTCAAAGCCGATGCGCTATCTTCAGGTTCTCAGCGCTGAGAAGAGACGATGTAACAGAATGTCTCCGATCCATCGCTGAAAAAGAAGATGTAAAGCTGTCAGAAGAAGGTATAAACGCAATAGTTGACTTCTGTGAGGGAGATTTAAGACGCGCAATAAACACGTTGCAAGCAGCCTCCACTCTTGGAAGAGTTGATGAAAAGGTGGTTCTACAAATTGTTGGGCAAGCAAACCCAACCGAAGTCCGCTGGATGCTTGAGAAAGCTCTTGAAGGTAACTTCATAGAGGCAAGGGAGAGGTTGTATGAACTGTTGAACAAGTATGGTCTTTCGGGTACAGATGTAGTTCGTCAAATACACAGGGAAGTAATGAATCTTAACATCGACGAGAGAGCTAAGGTAGAACTAGCGGATGTAATTGGAGAGTATGATTTTCGCCTCACTGAAGGCGCTAACGAAGATATACAGCTAAGCGCTCTTCTAGCGCAATTTACTAGGTTCAACGTCTCACGAGGAAAAAGCTCAGATGTCTGATAAGATGTGGAGTGAAAAGTATAGACCTCTTTCACTTTCGCAAATAGTTGGGAACGAGGAAGCTAAATCAACATTCATCAACTGGCTCAGAAGATGGAAGAAAGGAAGCAAATCGGCACTTCTTTATGGTCCTCCTGGGACGGGAAAGACTACTCTTGTGCAGGTAGCTTCGAGTAATTATGGATATATGCTTATCGAGATGAATGCAAGTGATGTTAGGACGAAAGAAGCTATAATGAAGACCGGGGGTCCAATAGCTAGAGAGACCTCGCTTTTTAAAGCATTGTATACTAAAACTGGTTCTTTACTATT
>Ga0209636_10009014_pt1 | contig 10169 bp, 5 predicted proteins | sample DeeMarSWOR152_54_FD_187464 | JGI IMG/M metagenome (GOLD analysis project Ga0209636, IMG submission 187464) | Marine sediment microbial communities from White Oak River estuary, North Carolina - WOR-1-52-54 (SPAdes) (version 2) | ecosystem: Environmental > Aquatic > Marine > Intertidal zone >... | reverse complement strand
TGCAAAGGCAGGAACAGGACCGAGGATCCAGCTGGATCTGGCACGCCGTCCCCAAAGCCGTCGTCACTTGTCGGAAGGAAACCAGGCAAGCCGTCAGCACCAATATATGGAAATGGATATGTGGTATTCCATGGGAAGGAAGGAATCGCTGCAGGTGTTCCATTCATTGGAGATGGGCTTGTCCAAAGCGCGATTGGGATCTGCGGTGGGTTCGTGACATTGTAGGGTCCAGGATATGGGTTCGGCATGAATGTATTGATTGCGTATATGTCCACGTCAGCTATGCCCGGCAAAGTGTATAGCCATCCCATACCATCCGATCCGGGGATGGGCAACAATTTGATTCTTGTGTATCCTAGAGTGCCCGAGAAGAATACGTGTTCCAGTGATTTGATGCTCATCCATGGGACGGTGAGGAACACGATGGCAGCTGGTCCAGTGCCCGGACCATACGGAGGCACAGGGACTCCAGATGCATTGAGGGGAATGCTGAAGCTTATGTTTTGCCACATCGCCTGAGGAGTCACATATGGTGCACGAGAAACGAAGGGAACATTGAGAGGTGGAAGCGGCAGTCCACCCAATTCAAGTTGGACTAGGGCATCCATTTCACCACCCGTCACAATGTATTTATCTGTCTGCAAAGTTGGAGCCGGTGGCCATTGGGCAGTTGTTGGCGCAAAGGAAGCAAATATCATGAGCAGAAGACCAGCGAACGCTAAAGCTATTTTCTTTTTCATTTCACTTATTTCTCCTTTCTCTTTAATCAGCACTAAATACTTTCCATGAACTAGATTTAAAGGTTTCTGGAAGTTTCTTCTATAGGCACTCTTCCACAGAATCAATAATTACATGAATGTTCTTGAAAAGCATAGGGTGGTAAGAAATGTTGGCTAACACTTGTCAGCTTTGTTTTTTCAATAGGCAAGTCGGCCCGTCGCGCGCGCCCCATAAACAAAAGATAAGCCATGTGTGTGCGCACCGTTATGGCTTGTGTGCCGCATTCAATTCACGCCAAACCTTCTGTGGGCGCAAAGGTCAGCTGAACAGGCTCGTAGACAGCCTTGTGCATGCATGCATGCGTCTCTTCGAAACAAACGAAGGCTTCATACTGGTTGACGGACTCCACGGGTAAGCGAAGCAAAACACGCCGTTAATCATTAGGAAATCCATAAAACACAATCTTTGGAAATCTTATCAAAGTGAATCAGCAAGTTGCGCGAGCATTGACACATCCTTTGATTGTGTGTTTACGAGAACACAAAAAAGAAGGAAGGTTAGAATCGTCGTAGTTCTTTTTCTGCATCTAGGACAATGAACTTGGCACAATTATTGTGGAGAATCCCACCATTCTCCGAAGTGTACTGCCACTAGGAGGATGTCTAGGATGTTGATGAAGTCCCATGGCTCAGCGACGTCTGCTTGTGGGTCCCATTTTGGGTCTCCTGGCTCGGTTCCGAAGGCCACTGCTATTGCGAGTATGTCAAGTATGTTGATGACTCCGTCGTAGTTTACATCACCCTTCAGTAGAATGAACAAGCATGGCGTATATTGGTTGTTTAGCCACATCAGGAACGTGTCGCTGCAGTGTGGATCCAATTTCGGTGAAAATAGGCCGTTTACGAAGCCGCTTTCGCCTGGCGGAACTAGGATAAGAGAAGTATCCCATTTTTCTTTGCACTCGTAGATTCCCCTGTAAGACGCTCCTGATTCAACGAATAGGTAGGTTTTGGTAACTACCAATTTGTGGAAGTGTCCTCCTGGATCAACGGTGTAGGGGCCTCCATCGCATCCGACGGGTGTTTCCGGCACGTTTAACTCAGGCACGAAGTCGCCCAGGGGATGGTTGAAGTGAACTGTGTGGATTTTTCCATACTGCCAATCGGACATGTTGGAGCCAAGTTGACTGGCGATCCAGTCCACTGCATTATGCAGACTTGCGTTTATGATGTCAGACATAGTTTCCACCGTTGGCGACGTGTTGTTGTTGTCGAAGAGAACAACGGAATATGGATCAGTGGGATTTTCAGTCATGTATCGAAGAGGAATGATCATGTTTGGGAACCTGGATAGGCCGAATGTTTCGAAGTTGTCGAAGAACGTGTTCTCTATGTAATAGTCGTACCAGACTTCGTAGATCAAAGGAGCAACCATATTTCTAAGCTCGGTGAAGTTCCAAGCATTGAGTATTTCCAGCGCATCTTGGATGGTAGTGTTTGTGTCTCCCGCCATTGTTTCATTAATTGTGGGGACGAAGATTTTAGCTGGAATGGAGAGGCTGTCTCCCTGTATCGCTATCATGTCGTCTATGTTCAGTGGAGCCAGACTTTGTATTAATTCTGTTATTCTCTCTGCTCTGTAGCCAGGATCAAATCCGCAAGCCGGACCGATCCATACAGGCCAGGGGTAGCCTGGATAGCTTGGGTCTATGGGCTGGTTGTTCGCGGTGGCTATGAAGCCTTGTTCGGGATTTTCGCAATAGGGCAGGGATATTGGGTCCGGGTAAGTGTTGTTCCATGGGGAGGGTAGCGGAGCTGGATTCGTTGCGCGGGGTATCCAGAAGGTCCTGTTCGTGGAAGGATCGATGATCCACTCATTTTGACCTGCAGATCCGTTGCTTGGGAGACTCCCGTAGGTTGGAGGAAGCGTTCCTCCTGGAACTGTAACGTTCAATGGATCTCTTACGGGAATTGCTCCAGAAGGACTCCAGGCAATGTTTCCCTCTTTATCGGCGTATACGAAGTTCTGGATTATCACGCTCATGTAAGCAAGGGACTGTCTCCACTCAGTAAGGTTTTTGGCGCGCATCATCTCTGAAAACCCTACAACTTCGCCGTATCCCGATTCACGACCAGCCCATCGGAAGGCCATTTTGTCGAAGGGTGGGGACATGCCGGTCGTGATTAGGGGTCCATGTATCGTAGAATTTACGGCTATCATTATAGGTGTTGTGAGATTGTAAATTGTCTCATACGTCACTGTAAAGGGCTCCCAATGATCTTTATACCAGTAGTGAGTGTCGTTTGATACGTAGTAGTACATGTCAACAATATCGGTCATCAGATTTGTTACGCCGAAGGCAAAGTAATCGTTGTGCCCTGTATAGATTACAGGTCCTCCTGGGATGGCGCACCCAATCACGTTAAACTCTTCAGTCTTGACCTGAACCTGCCAGTTGATGCCTGGAAATTGTAGATCAAGGTGCGGGTCATTGCATAGCATTGCGTTACCTGTCTCTGTCAGACTGCCATTTACAACCCAGTTGTTGCTTCCAGCTAACCCAGAAAAGCCCAACAGCTCTTTTAGCGAGTCGGTTATTCCTTGTATGCCACCTGAACCTTCAGCGCCAAGAGGGCTACAGCCTGACGGCATAATTGTGGTCATGTTTATCCACCCGGTTGGCATCAGGAAATCAGTCAATCCAGTTAGGTTGTAGGGTGGTTCAGCATATACCGGATCCACATTCGACGCGAATGCGCCTCTAGTCATCTCCCCTCCCGAAGTATCTGTCAAGCTTAGACCCATATATCCTGCAATTGACAATGAGTCAGCCGGAGTCCAATTGTACGGCAGAATATCGCCAAGTGGTAGCTCAGTCAGAAGCCACAGCGCAGTGTATTCGTAAGGAATAACGTCTGTCTGGTTAGGCTGTCCCACAGCCCCACGCAAAGTCGCGATATAATCGTTGACCCCCTCCGAAAATTGCTGAAGATCCTCTCTAACGTCTGAAGGAACCGTGAAGTCAGGATACAACCCATTCCAAGTATCATTCGCTATCTTGTAAATGCCAAGCGTTCGCATCTCAATATCACTACTAAGCATGAGATCACCAAATATTTCACCAAGCCTACCAGCAGTCGCTCTACGGAAAAGGTCCATCTCAAACATTCTATCTTGAGCCATGGCGTAACCCATGGCGTAGTAGGCATCACTGGTGTTTTTGGCGCATATATGAGGAACCCCCCAATCGTCTCTGTAAACAATGGCGACGCCGTTGCCTAACGTAGACGCAGACATCAAGTCTCCTGTAGTAGAACTCGTTGTGGTGGTTACTGAAATAGCGCTTATCCCAAGTCCAACGACGAGCATAATTACCAACGCTGACAATCTAGTTTTTTTCATTTTTTCCTTTCTCCTAAATATGTACTAGGAAACTTCTAAAAAAAGGTTTCAGTGACATTTCACTACTGCATCAAAAACAAATTTGTTTAGCAGTAGGGTTTTGGATTGATGACGCGCGCGTAAGAATCTAGACGGCACGATTTTCTTTCTTCGAATATTCTTGGATTCTGAACTCTGATAATTGGTGAGCCCATTAGATTTTTTGGGAAGACACATAGAAATCGCCGCTAGAACGAATAAAGGAAGAATTCCATTATCCAAGCAATCGATTTCGCTTTGCTGCTTTTTGGTTCTTGAATCATAAATTACCTGATGAAGAATTGGTTTGGCGAATTCTTGAGATGAAGGCAGATGTGCGCGCGCAAGGTTTCGGACCTTTATTGGTTCAACGTCATTTTACGTTATGAAGCCCATTTGCTGAAGATTTTGCTATTGTAATTTCCTGTAATATATGGCTTATAGAAGAAACTACCAGAAACCTTTAAATCTACTTCATGGAAAGTATTTAGTGCTGAAAAAGGAGAAAGGAGAAAAGAAAAAATGCGTATACACAAACAGTTATCCATAGCTATCATAGTAATGCTTTTCTTAAGCTTGGCTACAATAACATTCGCTCAAGTGAATCCGCAGCCCGCTCAGGCGATGTGGGTGGACCCGGCTCTCACCGACGGCCTCTCATTCGGTGACACCTTCAGCGTCGACATATACATAAACGTGTCTACGGCTGGGATGGCTCCCGGAGCCCTAGGCCTGTACGCTTGGGAGTTCAAGCTATTCTACGAAAGCGCCTATGTGAACTGCACAGGCTACACAGACCACCTCCCGTATGTAAATTGGAACGCACCAAATCACGTGGCAGCTGGCGCAGGCATAGAATACGGCTTCAACGCTACCCACGACAGAATCCACAGAGCTGTTTCGGCGCTTCCCTTCGTCTCACCGTTTCCAACGCCCTTTGTCGGTGTCATGTCAATCTGCACAATAGATTTCAAGGTCGTATATCCTGGCGGTCCAACGGTCGTTGGTGACCTAGCCTTTACAAAGAATTATCCTCTTGAGATCAGTATGGGCGACGACACTGGTGCTCCCTTCGCTTTTGCGATCGTTGACGGCTCTTATCGCATACCTGGTGCAGCGATTCCAGAACCGACACTTGAGGTTCAACCAAGTTATGTCACGGGAGTCCTCGGCCAAAAATTCAACCTATCAATAAACATAGTAAACCTAGCTGGCGCGTGGGACCTCTGTGGCTGGGAAGTTAAGCTTGCCTACAACACGACAGTACTAGACGCTCTGAACTCCTACGAGGGAGGGTTCCTCCCATCAAAAGCAGGAGTCAACGGTACCTACTACCTAAACATTATCAATGATACTTTGGGCGTAGTTCACACGTCAGGCTTATTCCTAGGAAACCACACCGTGCCATCCGGTTCCGGAACTCTAGCGCTGATTGAGTTCAACGCCACCTATGAGTTTCTAGTTCCCGCGGAAGGATCGCCTCCGTTCGTGTTTGACATGGACCTCTACGACACGTTACTCTCCAACTGTACAGCTCAAACAATCAGTCACACCGTCAACGACGGCGAGTACGAGGCGCCCTACAGGACGTTAGGCTGGGACCTCGACTGCTACACCTGGATATACAGAAAACCATTGAACGTCAGCGGAACTTTGTACGAAACGCCAAACATCGGCCTAGGACCGAACATGACATGTGACGCCTTCGAGCCCCAAGAGCTTGTGGTGCTTTATGCCGAGTTGAAATACAACGAAGAGCCTGAGCAAGGCAAGGACGTTGCGTTTGAAATCTACGGACCGCAGAGGGCTGGATCTGAAAACATCACCATATTCAGAGTCGCCCGCACCAACGCTGTTGGCATCGCCACCATAAACTTCACTATACCCTGGCCATGCGATGACCCAGAGGAAGTAGTCATCGGAAAGTGGTACTGCTTCCAGAAGGTTCAAGTGAAAGACCCATGGGATCCCCCCTACTATGGAACACCCAACGACACGTTGCGGTGGGACGTCGGTTGGTATGTAGAGCTACTGGACGTCACGGTGGACCCAGATCCTGTTGAGAAACTGTCAATGCTGTGCATGAACGTAACCTACAAGGTGATCTCACAGATTCCAAGGTGGGTAGTCTTCACCTTCACCATAATGGACGACCTCTTGGATCCCGTCGGCTTCACCTCTACGGCCGTATGGGTTGAACCAGGCGTATGGTGTAACCCAGCCGAAGGGTGGATAGAGGTTTGCATAGAGATTCCGAAATGGGCTCATGTAGGTCCCCGAGCAATGGTGTACGTCAACGCTTTCTCAGGCTTGCCAACGACTTGCGGAGTTCCATGGTGTCCAGAAATTTCAACGGGATTCAGCATAATTGCGGCATCACCATAGCATCAAAAAACCATCAATTCCCATCCCCTTTTTTTGTGAAACTTATCTTGATTGAGTTTTGACGTTATGATGGGCGACACAGCTTCATTTTACCTGAATGTTACTTTGTTAGAGCAACGTTTTTAATCATGAAAGATCTTATTTACATTGGTGCGAGAGGAAGGGAGTCAAAGATTGAAGAGCGTATTTGTACATAAGCCGTTGTGTATTGTTCTTGCTGTGTCACTTTTCTCTACAACTCTCATGGCAAGCGTTGGAGTTCAAAGTCTGTCTACAACCCAACTTCGCGTGAATCCCTCGAAAATAGAATATTGGACTCCTGCACATGGCGAAACCTTTATGGTCAACGTAAGCATCATTGACGTTTCAGACTTACAAGCTTTCGAATTCAAGCTCTACTGGAACACTACCCTACTCGACCTCATGAATTGGAGTTTTCAACCGTTCCTCAACCCGCCATGGTGGAGCAACGGAAGCAGGCTTGAAGTAAATGAGGCTCTCGGCATGTGCTGGATTAACCTCAAGTCTATAGGTCAACCGACGAGTGGCAGCGGAGCATTGGCCTCGTTTTCATTCAAGGTCACATATGATCCCATGTGGCCAGAAAATGTCACGAGCGCTCTAGATCTCGATGAAACTTACCTCTGGGACTCGCAATCCAACTTGATCTCGCACGATGTATATGACGGTGAATATTGGTGTTATGCCTTCCCCCTCTTGAGCGTGACAACAGCGATGGACAAAACGTCCTATGATCCCAACGAGACCATTCATGTGTATGGAAACTTGACTATCGGTTTTTCACCAGTGCAAGACGGCTTGGTAGCTTTGGAAGTAGACAACGCGCAGGATGAAATTATCGCTATTAGAACGCTATCAACTGGCGTTCCTCCAGCATATCAGCCAATAGAAATCGTTGATGTGATTCCATGTGGAGGACACCCTGACTACAATCCAAGAAGCTGGTTCTATAGAGGAGACTTAGCCCACTTCAATGTAACAACAAAAAACAATAGCAACGTCTCACTGATAGTAACAGCCACAGTCAACCCTTACGATTCGAACGAGACTGCATTGGGCGTAAATTACTATACTACGCAATTCGTTGGAGGAAAAACAGGGTGGGGCATAATCGAGCTCCGTATTCCTGAAACAGCATCTCTCGGCATAGCGCGGGTTTACGCTAGTGCCCTTTCTGGTAAGTGGCCGAGAGATGGCGAAACATCCTACTGCCCTGAAAGATCAGCAACATTCGAGATCAGAGAAAGCGGCGTGGCTGGCGCAACAACTTATCCACTGGAAGGTTCAAGTAGCGGTCCCGAGGGAACGTACAACCTAAGCTTTACATTGCAAGAATATGGTACTTACACAATATATGTCACCTCAGAATATACATTACAGGAGCACTACCAAAAAGCCAGCGACACAACAACGTTCAAAATTGGTGGGCCATGGGACGTGGATGGCAACGGGATTGTTAACATACTTGACATACTTGCAATCGCAGTGGCCTTCGGGACCTCGCCAGGAGACCCAAAATGGAACCCACAAGCAGACGTCGACGACAACGACATCATCAACATCCTAGACATCCTCCTAGTAGCAGTACACTTCGGAGAAGGCGCTTGACCATCCTTTTTTCGCGTGACTTACAACCTTCCGCAAATCATGACTACTGTAGCCAAACTCAACAATGTTCTTCAAGCATTGCAATATCTTTAATCACAAGATGCCTACCTAATCTACAGAATTGCGCGTGCAGCATGCTACAAGGTCATCTCACAGATTTCAAGGTGGGTGGTCTTCACCTTCACCATCTTATGCGCGCGCATATGGCCTCTTAGACTCCATCGGAACCTACGTAACATCAGGCTAATGGGTTGACCCCGGCGTATGGTGTAACTCAGCAAAGGATTGCATAACTGTGCAGATACTCATTTCGAAGTGAGTCCATGTAGGCGCGCGCGGTGATTTTCATTCATCCCATGCTTTGCAGCGCGCTCGCAGTCTTTAAATTTTCGGTGTTTCTTCGGCAGCTGGTTCTCAGTTATAGAATAAGGTTCCTTATGGCATTAAATATCTCGAAGAGTCAGATTGAAGTGATTGATTGTTGATTGAGGGCGGGTCTCTCGGACAGTAAGTAGGTTTGAATGTTGAAGTATTCAGTAGGGAAATTGCGGGTGCTTGTCGTCTTGTTCTTTGCAAGTGCGATTTTGACTAGCGCTCATTTCTTCTTGTGCAATTCTTTTGCCTACGCTAGTCCCGTGTCAACCACATATCTTCGCGTTTCACCTTCGGTCTACGTATCTGACACGTTGGGTGAAACTTTCAAGGTTGATGTAGATATCTTCAACGTCGAAAATCTGCATGCCTTTGATTTTAAGTTAAGTTATAACACCACTTTGTTGGATGTTGTACAGGTAGTGCAAGGCCCATTCCTTCCTCCACAACCCGAATCTTCGATTGGTAAACTTGAGATTGACGAGACAAGGGGTTTGGTTTGGTTTAGTATGTCACTTTCCAGTTCTACCCTGTCTGAAAATGGAGATGGAACCCTAGCTTCAATCACGTTGAACGTGACTTTTGCGCCCGAATTGCCTGCAAAAGCTTGTTGTGTTTTGGATTTGCATGAAACAATACTTTACGACAATACTATGACGGCGATCGTTCATTGCTTAACTGATGGTTTGTATTTCTGGAAATCTATGCTCAACGATCCAGATGGAGGTCTATTACTTGATTTAACTACTCAGAAAGGCGGAACAGGGACAGGAGAACCTAGTCCTCCCTTTACGCTAGGAGAAATAGTGGAGTTGAGAGCGCATTTAACTTATAACAATGTTCCAGAGGAAAACAATCTTGTCAGCTTCGAGGTGTTAGATCCGAACAATGAAACAGTTGTGACGAGGAGCCCATTTACCGACAATAACGGAGACGCAACAATAGAGTTTAGGATACCCAATTTGCCTAAATACGTAGGAACATGGAAAGCAATTGCAATTTCCGAGGTGAAGGGGAAGACTGTTTGGGACATCCTTTACTTCACGGTGAAAGGTCCAGTGGGAGGTCACATAGCCCCTATCGAAAAGACCTACTCGCCCACCTCACAAGTAGATCTTTACGCCTTTGTACTACTCACCATTGTAGTGCTAGTCATAGTGATCAAGAGACCGGCAAAACTGGTGCGCTCACATCAATCCACAAGGAAAATAGTTTCTTCTTTCCTAGATTAGGTGCACCCGCATAAAATGGGTTCAGCACGCATTATTCCATATTCTTCACCTTCTCCTTGCGCATGCATGCACCCCTTTTTCTTTATGTCACTCGCAACTTTCCACAACGCTCTTCAGCTAACACTAATGTAGCTAGACGCGTACACAAAATTTTTAATTAGGAGATGCCTACCTAAACTACTGATGAGAAGAGAAAGGAGAAAATCGAATATGCGCGTAAATAAAACGTTATCAGGATTCGTTGCAGCGCTTTTCTTGATTCTGACTGCTATACCGCCTGTACTCGCTCAAGTAGATCCGCAGCCCGCTCAGGCGATGTGGGTGGACCCGGCTTTCACCAGCGGTCTCGAATATTGTGACACCTTCGGCGTCGACATTTACATAAACGTGACCGCAGCCGGGATGAGCTCT
>Ga0209636_10009013_pt1 | contig 10169 bp, 8 predicted proteins | sample DeeMarSWOR152_54_FD_187464 | JGI IMG/M metagenome (GOLD analysis project Ga0209636, IMG submission 187464) | Marine sediment microbial communities from White Oak River estuary, North Carolina - WOR-1-52-54 (SPAdes) (version 2) | ecosystem: Environmental > Aquatic > Marine > Intertidal zone >... | reverse complement strand
GGCATAGAGCAGGGAGTATGGGGCATGGAGTATGGGGCATGGAGTATGGAGGGAGTGGGGATTGAATAACCTCAGGCTTTAACCTGGGGAACATGCAGATCAGACAGGGGTAAGGGGCTAAGATAGGATAATCCCAGGCTTTAACCTGGGCATCATTCAAGAAATAACAAAACCAATCTAAAACCATGAATACTGAATCAAACGAAAACAAGATCCGTCAGGAAAAACTTAAAGCCCTGGAATTAACACTCGACAAAATCGAAAAAGGATACGGTAAAGGTACGATCATGAAAATGGGCGACAGGGCAATTGTCGATGTCAATGTGATTGATTCCGGATCAATTTCCATGAATCTTGCACTCGGTGTTGGAGGGTATCCCAGGGGAAGAGTGATTGAGATTTTTGGTCCTGAAGCATCCGGCAAAACAACGCTTGCTCTTCACGCCATTGCTGAAGCACAAAAGAGCGGAGGTATAGCAGCATTCATTGATGCAGAACATGCCTTTGACAGGTTTTATGCAGAAAAACTCGGGGTGGATATTGAGAATCTGCTTATATCCCAACCTGATAATGGTGAACAGGCTCTTGAGATCACTGATCATCTCATCCGGTCCGGTGCAATTGATATTATTGTGATTGATTCTGTCGCTGCCCTGACTCCCAAGGCAGAGATCGAAGGAGAAATGGGTGATTCAAAAATGGGGCTCCAGGCAAGGCTCATGTCACAGGCTCTTCGCAAATTAACAGCCAATATCAGTAAAACCAATACCTGCTGTGTCTTCATAAACCAGCTTCGTGAAAAAATCGGCGTAATGTTCGGGAATCCCGAAACAACCACAGGTGGAAATGCACTTAAATTCTATGCATCAGTCCGGGTAGACATCAGGAAACTCAGCCAGATCAAGGAAGGTGAGGAAGTCCTTGGTTCCCGCACCAAAGTCAAAATAGTAAAAAATAAGGTTGCTCCTCCCTTCAGAAAAGCTGAATTCGATGTCATCTATGGAGAGGGCATATCCAAAACAGGTGAACTGATCGACCTTGCAGTTGATCTTGAATTGATAAAGAAAAGCGGATCATGGTTCAGTTATGGAGAAACCAAGCTCGGTCAGGGAAGGGATGCAGTGAAACAGCTTCTGAAAGATAATCCTGAACTCGCAGAGGAACTGGAAAAAAAGATACTTGAAGCCTATCAGAAATAGCATGGTGCATGGTGCATGGAGCACGATATATGGAGTATAGTGAATGGAGCATTAACCACAACAGGACTACCTGGCGGCAGCAGAATACTGTTTTTCATTGTGCATCGGCAGACTAGTAATCTCGCGAAATCGATGGTTACTTAACATGAAGCATGAAGAAGGCCCTGAAGGAACCGAACTATGAATGACCAGGGTATGAATCCCTGGTTACAGCTCAAAAACAACCCTTACATTCCTGAAAGGATTGAACAATTCAAATACGGCTATTAAACTGGTCTGATTTTTACATTCAAATAAACATCACTTCCTAAAATCACTTATATGAAAAAAATTATCTTTTCAGGAATGATGATCCTGACCATCCTGTTCTTTTCCTGCAAAGAACAAACAGTTACTGAACAACCCGGCTTCTCCGGACAACTTACTGAAGCAGAGATCCAAAATGGCAGGCTGACTCCAGAGATCCTATGGAAATTCGGCCGGGTGACTGATGCACAAATCTCCCCCGACGGTTCAACCGTGATTTATAATGTTACCCGGTATGATGCTGTTACAAACAAAAGTATCACAGATATTTATACGGTTCATTCCGGTGGTGGAGAAGCTGCCAGAATTACTGACAGCAATGGTAAATATCTCAATCCCAGGTGGAATCCAACAACTGACAAGATCGGTTATTTGTCAATGGAATCCGGCACATACCAGCTATGGGAAATGAACCAGGCAGGTACAGGTATGGCTCAGATTTCAGACTTCCCTGATGGCATCAATAGTTTTGAATACTCTCCCAATGGTAAACATATCTTTTTTACTGCTGATGTAAAGATTGATAAGTCAGCTTCAGAAAAATATCCCGATCTCCCCCTTGCCAATGCAAAGATCATTGATGACCTGATGTATCGCCACTGGAACGACTGGCATGATTATAAATACAGCCATATTTTCATCGCATCATTAAAAGATGGTAAATTGAACGACATAATTGATATCATGGAAGGTGAGCCATGGGATTCACCTCTATCTCCCTATTTTGATGCCTCTGAAATAACATGGAGCCCTGATGGTAATGCCATTGCCTATACCTGTAAAAAAATGAAGGGAAAGGAGTATACAATCAGCACAAATTCAGATATCTATCTTTATGATCTGGAAACAGGGACAACTGAAAATCTTACACAAGGTATGCAAGGTTATGATAAGTATCCTGTTTTTTCTAATGATGGGAAAATGATCGCCTGGCAGAGCATGGAAACACCGGGCTATGAAGCAGATAAAGAAAGACTGTTTGTTGTGGATCTTGAATCAGGTGAAAAAACTTACCTGACAAAAACATTTGACCAGAATGCAAAAAATTTCATCTGGACAAATGATAACCGGGAAATATATTTCATCAGTGGTATCCATGCCACATACCAGGTTTATAAGATAGACCTGGAAAGTGGTGAAATCAGCCAGGTTACAGGTGGTGTGCATGACTACACTTCTCTTGCCATGGAGACCGGGATTATGATCGGCACAAAAATGTCGATGTCCATGGCCACTGAGATTTTCAGAATTGATCAGGCAACAGGTGAAGAAACCCAGCTCACTCATACCAATAAGCACATTTATGACCATATTGAAATGGCTCGGATAGAAGAAAGATGGGTTACCACCACTGATAAAAAAGAAATGCTCGTCTGGGTTATTTATCCCCCGGGATTTGATCCCACAAAACAATATCCTGCTTTGTTATACTGCCAGGGAGGCCCACAGAGTGCTGTCAGCCAGTTTTTCTCTTATCGCTGGAACTTCCAGATCATGGCTGCAAATGATTATATCATCGTTGCTCCTAACCGTCGCGGGCTTCCTACCTTTGGACAGGAATGGAACGACCAGATCGCCGGTGATTATGGCGGCCAGAATATGAAAGATTACTTCAGCGCTATCGATGCCCTTAAAAAAGAACCATTCATTGATGAGAACAGGCTTGGTGCAATCGGTGCAAGTTATGGCGGATACTCTGTTTTCTGGCTTGCAGGCCAACATGAAAAAAGATTTAAGGCTTTTATTGCCCATTGCGGAATTTACAATTTTGAAAGTGCATATGGTTCAACCGATGAATACTTCTTTGTCAATCATGATTATGAAGGTCCATTCTGGCAAAAACCAAAACCGGAAAGTTATCGTTTCTCACCCCACCTTGCTGTTCAGAACTGGGATACTCCTATTCTTATCATTACAGGACAAAACGATTTCAGGATACCCTACACCCAAAGCCTGGAAGCTTTTAACGCAGCACAATTACGTGGTATACCAAGCAGATTGCTCTTTTTCCCTGAAGAAACTCACTTTGTACTTAAACCACAAAACGCTATCCTATGGCAAAGAGAATTCTTTGGATGGCTTGATCAATGGTTAAAGTAAATTATCAGAAATTCCTTAATTTAGCACTACTTAACCGGTGAACCGATGAATAATTTCTTCCAGTTCCTGTTACATTTCATATTTATTGCAACATTTCTTTTTGTATTTATCATTGCCATCATTATTCTAAAACCATTCAGGATACACAGAAAAAGAAAAGTATCCACTATTGCTTTGAAACTGAGCTACCTGATGTATCTGGCATTTTTTCTGGGATTCGTATACCTGGTGTTATTCTTTGCAAACAATGATATAAACACTGAAGATATTATGGAAGACCGAACTTCTGTTATATATTATATTATCGTCCTGGTATCTTTCTTCCTTCCGAATATAGGGATCATGATCAGAAGGAAATTCAAGGAAGTCCGGGGGATTTATAATTATACTGTTACCTTTATGAATTTTTGTGTAATGCTTGCTTTGATATATATGATGAATCAGATCCAATGGTCATTCTGAAGAGGACCCATTTCTGAGCCAACCCATGATTTTCATAAGTTTGGCATCATTAGCTATTAAACCATCAATCCAATTTATTTCCATACCCATTCTTTCCATTCTCCTGAACCAGGTCAACTGGCGTTTGGAAAACTGGTGGATAGCAGTCTTTAACTTTTCGACCATGTCATTATAATCAAGTTCACCTTGCAGAAAAAGAGTTATGTATTTATATTCCAGGCCATAATAAATCATTTTTTCAGGTGATATGCCACTTTCTATCAAATGTTTAACTTCCTGAACCATCCCATTTGCCAGCCTGTCTTCAAGTCTGTCTGTAATTCGTCTTCGTCTTGTATCCCGGTTGTAATGGATGCCAACAACCAGGACGTTCAATCTTGGATATTCTCCAATTTGCTCAGGATTTGCATCATAATACGATCCAATCTCAATTGCTCTGATCAGTCGGTCTTTGTTAACTAAATCAGTAATATTATGTAAATTCTTATATTTCCTCAGGATCTTCTCCAGTTCATCCATGCCCTTCTTTTCAAGCACCTCTCTTAATCCCTTATTTTCAGGGACATTGACCAACCTGTAACCTTTGAGAACAGCTTCCAGATATAAACCGCTACCGCCACAGAGAACCGGCAGTTTACCCCGGCCGGTAACATCCTTAAACACCTTCACAAAATCGCGTTGATATTCAAAAACATTATATTCATAACCTGGTTCGACTATGTCTATAAGATGGCAAGGAATCATCCTGCCTTCTACAATATAATCGTTATAATCCTTCCCTGTCCCCAGATTCATGTGCTTGTAAACCTGCCGCGAATCGGCGCTGATCACCTCTCCGCCAATCTTTGCAGCCAATAACGCAGCCAGCCGGGTTTTCCCTGATGCGGTAGGGCCAATAATCGCAACCAGATTATAAGGCTTTATATTCATAAATCTGTAAATCCATGGGAAAAACGGACATTGTGTAATTTAACCACAGAGTCCACAAAGAGGTCGCAGAGAACACAGAGTAATACAGGTAAAATTCTCCTGGAATTAATTTTGATCAATATGATATTCGTGATGTTTTATATATCAAAATTAAATAAACCTTCCAAAAGATATACTACAGCCAAAAATATATCATCATTCCAGTATTCCATCATTCCATCATTCCATCATTCCATCATTCCAGTATTCCATCATTCCAGCATTCCATCATTCCAGTATTCCATCATTCCAGTATTCCATCATTCCAGTATTCCATCATTCCAGTATTCAATCATTCCAGCATTCCAATTATCAAATAACATTATGTTTATATCAAAATCCATGTTAAATTCATTATAACATTATTACTATATTAACCGGAAAAATTAAATTCTTAATTTCGCAAGCTGAAAAACCTGTTTTTATGCCAGACAATAAGATTAACATAAAGAACAAAAAAGCTTATTTTGATTTTGAGATCCTTGAAAAGCTAATTGCAGGTATGGAATTGACCGGGACTGAGATAAAATCGATCCGAAACGGGAAGGCCAGTCTCGTGGACTCATACTGTTTTTTTGAAAATAACGAGCTGTGGGTCAAAGGAATGCGTATTTCTGAATATGAGCAGGGCAGTTACCATAATCATGATCCATATCGTGAACGCAGATTGTTGCTTAACAGAAAAGAGCTGAACAGGCTTGAAAAACGCGTGAGGGAAAAGGGATTAACAATCATCACCCTGCGCCTTTTTATTAATGATAAAAATCTGGCCAAACTGGAGATAGCTCTCGCAAGGGGTAAAAAGGAGTACGATAAACGTGAAACAATCAAGCAAAAGGATTTACAGAGAGAATTGGACCGGCTTGGCAAGTTCAGGTAAATTTTACTGGGCAAAAAAGAAATTGATCACTTGATATACCTCATCCGTAACCAGTTCGGAGCGGTAATCGAAAAAATCATCAATGGCCTTCAGTAATTCATCAAAGCTCAGGTAATGATCTCCGTCGATGTCAAGAGGATGAAACTTTTCGGGCATATCCATTAAAGAAAGGCGTTCCCCTGATTGCATGGAAGCCAGGTAAAGAAATAATTCCCTGCGCGGGATAGCTTCCTTATTTACCAGCATATCAATTAGTTCATCTTCACTCAGGGTGACACCATTTTCATCAACAAATGAACCTGGAAGCGTATTTCGTTCTTTATCCATGAAGTTGGGCACGCCATCGTTATCATCATCGTACGGACATCCCAATGTATCAACATCCACACCAGATGGTGTTCCAGGACAATCATCGGCTGCATCGATCACGCCATCGCCATCCTCATCCTCAAACATCGTATAATCAAAATCATCCAGCTCGGCAAACAATAATTCCTCAACAATAACTTTGGGTTCAGAGAACAGGTCGAGATGCATGGTGAGATATGTAAACGAAAAATGATCATTTCGCTTATTACCGACTATTTCTTCCCCCTCCCAGCTTACATTGTCAATCAGGTCTGTAAAAGTAAAATGAAAGGAAGTTGCCAGCCTCATTTTCACACGTTCACCAACACGAAAATCAAGGCCTACATCTATAGGAATCGCAAAGGTGTTCTGACTGTATTTGCCCAATCCGTATAAATTCTGTTCCCTGAGGTCTGTTTCAAAATCCCAGTCACGATACAGGATCTTATTCGGCATGATATTCTTATAAGTTTCGTCAATGTTCCTGATTGATCCATCAGACCAGTAGTGATATTCATTGCCCTCAGCATCAAATAGATCTCCTTTGGAACTGAATGTAATGTTTTCAAAACCTACTGAGAAAATGGGATTTAAAATCCGATTGTCATTTTTAAAGATGTGACCGAAATTATATTCCATATTAACCCCAAAAGCCATGATATTTGATAAAAAATTCAGGTTCCTGTCAGGATTTTCATATGACCTTTCATTCCCCGTCAAAGCACCTGTCAGGAAGAAAAAATTGCCAAGGAAATTTCGTTGTTTATCTATAAAGGTTGAAACATTTACTTTGAAAGCATAGTTGCCGATCATTGGATTGAAAAAGCTATTCCTGACATCCCCATAAAAGTACATGATTCCTGCACCAAAACCGATAACAGGCTTATAAACAGGATTTTCCACAATGATTTCTCTTCTGAGGAGTGAGTCAAGATCTTCTTCCTGCGCATTCACAATGCTCATAGCAAAAGCCAGAAGAAACCCTATACAAATTAGCCGGTTAATCTTTGATAATGTATTCATCAGTAAAGTCTGTATTTCTCAAAATATTAAAAAATCCGACACATATTCAATTACACACCCAATCTCCAACACCTACCCAACACACTAATTTACTAATTCACTAACCTACTAATTCACTAATTGATTAATTCCTCCCGATTAAACGCCAGGCTTCTGCTACTTCAATCCTTTGTCCGTTCTGATAAGCCACAATAAAAGCCCCTGATATTTTTTTCCTTGTTATAACCATTTCCCTGAAGTTATTTGCATTGCTATATGTTGCAAATGAGCCTATGGTAAATTTATACCATCCGTCATGAAATTCTATTTTCACCGGCCTTTCAAAATTATATTTCTTATAGATGCTCACAGGATCAACAAGTCTATGTGTTGCAGCAAGCTGTACACGGTAATAGATACCGGCTTCAACAGGCAGGAGAAGGGTTGGTGGAATATCACTGTATTTCTTCTCAGGTTCACGGGTCAGGGATTGTGATTCTGTCACACGGGTGACCTGTTTTTCTGTTGTCTCTTTTGTTGTTTCTTCTTTAATTTCTCCGGATGTTTTTTTTGGAGGTGCGGGAGGTGGTGGTTCACCGGTTTGAACAGATGCAAGAAACTGTTCAACATTCTTTGAATCTACATTACTCAGATCAATGTCTTTCTGAATAACATCAATAACGATGTTCCTTCCTTCGTCAATATATGACAGCTGCCCGGTGATAGAAAGATCATTGACCGATTTGCCGGATGATGGAATCAACCTGTAGGAGATGACGAAACCAGATTCCGGTGGCAGATTCATCCAGACAAATTTCACAAGTCCGTCCTTAAAAGTGAATATCCCATCTTTAGAATCCATGTTTTTTGCATCAAAACCATCTGGTACCTGTTCCTCAATCTTTGCAAACTTGTTCATACTTTTTTTATACACAAGCAACCTGACAATAATATCATTACCTGTTACTGTTTTGAAAGGTGTCTGACGAATGCAGGAGATGTCATATTTTGATTCAAGAGATGTTTTTTCTGCTGTAAGTACTTCTTCAAACCTTGAGATATCAACCTGCATATTTTCTGCAACTGATGATGAGGGTTGTATCATGACAGGATCAGAATTCAAATTCAAAGATTTCCTTTCATTATTCTCCACATATGAAAATTCTCCAGTAATAATGAATTCACCTTTTAATCTTTCATGAACTTTTACCCTGTATGCGATACTGATCTGTTTATCAGCCGGCATTTTCAACCAGATAAACCTGATTCTTTGCTTATCGAAGCTAAAGTCGGCTGTACTGGAATTCACAGGTGTGGCTGTAAGTCCAAAGGGTAATTCCTGCTGAAAGCGGGAAAACTCTTCAAGAGTACCCTTATGGATCGTGATACTTATGTCAAATTCTTCACCGGCTTTGACTTCTTTTGGAATATTCATATCAACAGATATTGTTGCTTGAGATAAAAGTATTCCTGTTATAGCAAAGCTCAAACCAAGGAGATGAATAAATTTCTTAATCATTAGATTTACAATATTTTGCTTATAATTAGTGTAAATATCAACATTTTTTAACAAGAAATCAAAAGAATGAATTAACAGGTCATATTCTAAAAGTTCGGGCTGAGGAGATATTTTGAGTAGAATTCATCTATATGTTCCACGGCTTCATCAGCTGAATCGACGAGTTTAAACAGGTCCAAATCTTCCGGATTGATATTATGTTCAATTCCCAGCATTACTTCCCGGATCCAGTCAATGAGACCTTTCCAATATTTCTCACCCACCAGGACAATGGGAAACTTTCCGATTTTTTCTGTCTGAATGAGTGTGATGGCTTCAAACAATTCATCAAAAGTTCCGAACCCGCCCGGTAGCACAATAAAACCCTGAGCATATTTCATAAACATCACTTTTCTGACAAAAAAATGATTAAAAGTGATCAGCTTATCGGGATCGATAAACAGGTTGGCTGCCTGTTCAAACGGAAGGGCAATATTAATTCCCACCGATCGTCCTTTCCCTCTCTTTGCGCCCATGTTGGCAGCTTCCATAATACCAGGACCTCCACCAGTAATAACGCCATAACCATGCTGGGTAAGTTTATAAGCAATTTCTTCTGCCAGTTTAAAATATTCTTTATCGGGTCCTGTGCGGGCCGATCCGAATATTGATACACAGGGACCAATCCTGGCAAGTTTTTCAAAACCTTCAACAAATTCTGACATAATCTTGAAAATCTTCCATGAATCATAAGTCTGGATTTCATTCCAGTCTTTTTCTTTAAAAGCTCTCTTTATTTTATCTTCATTCGTATCCATTGTTTTTATATATTGAAAAAGTCAAATAGATTTTTAATACTAAGATATAAAACTAACCGGCTGCAAAGGGAAATCAAAATGTTTATTCAATCTCATAATCAATTTTCAAGTTCTTTCTTCAAAAATTGTCCGGTATAGCTGTCGACGCAACGGATAATTTCTTCAGGAGTCCCCTGGCAGATCACCTCCCCTCCCCTGAGCCCTCCTTCCTTGCCTAGATCGATGATATAGTCTGCAATTTTGATCACATCCAGATTATGTTCAATAACGATAACCGTGTTACCTCTATCAACAAGCTTATTCAGCACATTTAATAATACCCGGATATCCTCAAAATGCAGACCTGTTGTTGGTTCATCAAGTATGTAGAGAGTTTTGCCTGTTTCTTTCCTGGCCAGTTCGGCAGCCAGTTTAACACGTTGGGATTCACCACCTGAAAGAGTGGTTGATGGCTGGCCCAGGGTGATATATCCAAGCCCGACATCTTTAAGAGTTTTTAATTTCCTGGCAATGGAAGGGACATGGATAAAGAATTCCACTGCTTTGTTGATAGTAAAATTGAGTACGTCACTGATTGAACAACCCCT
>Ga0209636_10009012_pt1 | contig 10171 bp, 5 predicted proteins | sample DeeMarSWOR152_54_FD_187464 | JGI IMG/M metagenome (GOLD analysis project Ga0209636, IMG submission 187464) | Marine sediment microbial communities from White Oak River estuary, North Carolina - WOR-1-52-54 (SPAdes) (version 2) | ecosystem: Environmental > Aquatic > Marine > Intertidal zone >... | reverse complement strand
TGGTCCCTGCATGGATCTGTGCAGAGACCCTAGAAACGGCAGAAGCCCGGAAAGTGGTGGAGAGGATCCTTATCTCTGCGCGCAAATAACCAGCGCATTGATTTCTGGAATTCAATCAACTCCCTGCATTGCAACAGCAAAACATTTTAATTGTGTAAATAAGCAAAATAACCGCCACAATAATGATGTAATCATTACCGAACGTCTTCTGATGGAGCATTACGGCCTTAATTTTAGGATGGCGATCCAGCGGGGCGGTGCTATGAGTGTTATGAATGCCTACAATTTGATCAACGGCGAAAAATGCGCTCAAAACTCAACACTTTTAACAACTATTCTGAAAAATTATTGGGGATTTCCTTTTTATGTCGTCTCAGACTGGGGTTCCATCTGGAACAGTCAGGCGGCTATAACCGCGGGTTGCGATCTTTGTATGGGCTCAGATCATTACCAGAACGACCTGTTAAGCCTGGTACAGGGTGATCTAATCCCCGTTGCTGTAATTGATGCAGCAGTAAGCCGGGTATTGAAAACCAAGCTTTTGTCAGGAATGCTGGATTATTACCCACCAGGAGATGGCAATGATGTGAACAGCCTACCACATCAGCAATTATCCCGGGAAGCAGGAAGAAAATGTATTGTCCTACTTAAAAATCAGGACGATATATTACCTTTAAATCCAAGCGTTATAGATACTATAGTGGTTATAGGCCCGTCAGCAAATATAGCCCAATTGGATGGCAGTGGCAGCAGTTATGTGACACCTTTTTATTCTATCAATCCCAGAGCGGGAATCGAAAATAAGATTGGCTCAAACAAAGTAATATACGTTAAGGGATGTGATATAAACAGCGCCGATACCAGTGGATTTTCCATCGCGCGAAATGTAGCAGCTGGGGCAGATGTAGTTATTTTTGTAGGTGGTCTGGACGCTAGTCAGGAGGGAGAGGGATCCGACCGAATTGGTAGTACAATTAATTTACCTGGTAAGCAAGTTGAGTTGATTAACCAATTAGCAGCTGTTAACAAAGAAATCATCGTAGTGCTGAAGAGTGGGGGTATCTGCGCAGTACATGATTTTGTGAACAATATCAAAGGTCTGATTTATGCTTTTTATCCCGGACAGGAGGGCGGCAATGCCATTGCAGATGTACTGTTCGGGGACTATAATCCCAGCGGAAAACTCCCGGTAACAATGCCACAATTTGATTCACAGCTTCCAGCTTGGAATCAGGATTTTACAGATGACTACGGCTGTGGCTATCACTGGTTCGACAAGATGAATTTGACTCCGGAATACGCATTTGGATATGGTTTAAGTTATACCGATTTTTCCTATTCTAATCTGGTGATCTCACCCAATACGATTTCCGCAGGAGAGATCGTTCATGTTAGCGTGGATGTGACAAATAGCGGTTCTCGCCAGGGAGAAGAAGTCGTACAGCTTTATATTACAGAAAATGCTCCTGCGGTTCCAATGCCTGATAAACAATTGAAAGGATTTAAAAAAATATCTCTGTTTCCGGGTCAAACCCAAAGTATCAATTTTGAAATATCCGCAGAGAAACTATACTATTTTGATGAAACCACAAATGGATTTGAGGTTAATCCTGGTATCTTTACAGTGAAGATAGGTGGCTCTTCCGATAATTTGCCGTTATCCGGATCATTTACTATAAATAGTACACAAAAAAAAGCCGATCTGATGGTTTCTCATGTCCGGTGGGTACCGCGTTATCCTACAGAAGGAGACAGTGTAATTTTTATTTGCCAGGTAGTGAATCAAGGTACCGGACCAAGCCCATCGGGAGTGATTCACAACGTCGCATTTCATATAAATGGCCAATTATACTCGCGTTCAACTGATTTTACCCATTCCATTCCCGCAGGTGGTTCGGCATTACTCAGTGCGACTTTAGGTGTCACCGGAACTAACACCTGGCCCGCCCCACTAGGAACTCATCTGATCCAAGCCTGGGTAGATGATCAAAATACAATTCCGGAGTGCATAGAGGACAATAATCGACTAACAGATACCTTGAAAGTTATTCCTCATCCTCCAGAGAATTTAGCATACCATAAACCAGTTATAGTATCATCTATTGAGAGAACCGGATTAGAGGGTAAAAAGGCTGTAGATGGATTTTATACAACCCGATGGTCCTCACAATTCAGTGACCCTCAATTTATTGCGGTCGATTTAGGTGATGTGTACGAGATTGATAAAGTGGTACTTATCTGGGAAACTGCTTACGGTAAGACCTATGTAATCCAAACTTCTATTGATTCAGTGAGCTGGACTCAGGCAGCTGGTGTGTCAAATGGAGATGGTGGAATAGACATTATTACTTTGACTGAACGAGCAAGATTTGTCCGCATGTACGGCTTTCAAAGAGGAACACAGTGGGGTTATTCGCTCTACGAATTTGAAATTTATGGCCCCGACTCAACAAGCAGCATTAAAAATTGGGAGTCCTCTTACGGTCAAATAGAGAAAATTAAATTAAAAAATAACTACCCAAATCCCTTCAATCCAATTACTAATATTGAGTTTGATTTACCTAAAACCAGTCAGATAACTTTAAAAATATACAATATCCTGGGAGAAGAAGTGGCAACGATTGTATCTGATAGGCTGACTGCTGGTAGCTACTCTTATGATTGGGATGCATCGAATATGGCAAGTGGCGTGTACCTTTACAGGCTACAAGCAGGTGACTACGTCGAGATGAGGAAGATGGTGTTGATGCATTAAAACAGCAGAGCCAGTTGTCATATGACAGCCGGCTCTTTTTTGTTCCACAGAATTATGAAAATTTCCTCAAAAAAATTACACCCTATTCTGCACACACCCCAAAAGCAGGTGATAGGTTATAAGTAATAGGTTATAGGTAGGGGCGGTTTGTGAAACGCCCCTTTTTTATTATACAATCCTCAATAAAAACAATGCGAGAAGCCCGAGAAAAATTCGGGCTTTTTTATTTGGAGAGAGTCATCCTGCACTTAAAGGAATTTAAATGCGGGATTGCACACACTTTTTTGATCCTAACGGCATCGCGATAACCCGCCAAGAACGTTTAATATATTTCCGCCAACCGAAAACGCGGTCGCGTTTTTGGTCGGGTTGATTGCCTTGATATACTGAAATCTTAATATGATAATCCAAATCCAAATTTAAATAATGGATTTTCACTATCAAAAGGAACATCTTCTTTTTGATTATATACAGCTTCCATTGATGAAGGTAAATCAAATGGAAGTTTACCAGTTGGAATAAATTTCCCGAAGATAATATCCAGAATTGCTGCATCAGATGCACCAAAGGCAGCAAGTAATGAAGATGCATTTTCAGCGATTTCCGGTATTACAGCAGGGCGATCCAGATTAAGACAAACAATTGTTGGTTTATATTTTAGTATTGCTAATACTTCTTTCAAAGGTTGATCCTCAAATTCGAGTGAACCCTGGTGCATTAAAAATTCAAGTGGACCTGATTTCTCTTCGTATGGCGCATCTAAACGGATGATAACATAATCTGCAAAATCTATGCTATCAACTACTGATGCATATTGACTGGAAATATTGGAATCCATGTTTAAAATGAAAATCTTTGATTGCTCTTTTATAGGCAAAATATTCTCATGGTTCTTTAGCAAAACAACCGATTTCCTCTGGGCCGAGTCAGCAATAGCCTGAAAATTTACATTACCACAGATATTGGTTGCTTCAACTTCGTTAACATACGGATTATCAAATAAACCGAGTTTGAATTTATCCCTTAATATACGTTTAGCTGAAATGTTCATCCGCTCTTCTGAAACTTTGCCTTGTTCAACTAATTTAATAACAATATCAGGATTTTTTTCTCCGCCAAATTGATCATCATCTGCTTCAATGGCTTTTAAAAACCGTTCTTCTATAGTAAGATTTTCTACACCCCAACATTTTGCATAACTGACAATTTCCCCATTGCATTCATCTGGCGAAATTGTAATATAATCTGCACAAACAACTCCATCATAATTCAATTTATTTCTTAAAATTCCCGTAATAATATCTTTATTGAATCCCATACCAACATTTTCGGATGTTTGATCAACAGGAATACCATAATATAGCATTATCGCTGTGGTTTTTCCCTCGATTGCAGCTCTAAAGGGAATTAGATGATAATTGAAATTATTCCCGGGATATACCTGTTCTTTACCATATTCATAATGAACATCCCAGCCATCTTTTTGGGGACCACCGCCGGGAAAATGCTTTGTCATGCAGGCAACACTATTTGGGCCTAACTCATCTCCCTGGAAACCCTTAATATAGGCACTAATAAGCTTTGCAGCCAGGTGGGCGTCTTCACCGAAAGTGCCTGCTATTCTTCCCCATCGAGGTTCTGTTGCCAGATCAGCCATAGGATGATAGGCATAGTGAATTCCAACTGCTCTGTATTCTTGAGCAGCAATCGATGCAAATTGATATACCAACGCGGAATCCCCGGTTGCTGCCAGACCAATAGGATCAGGCCATTGAGTGAAGCCTTGTGTATGATAGTTATTTATATTGTAAGGTCTTTTAATGGAATGCCGTGGGTCAGAACAAATAGTAACTGGTATACCTAATCTTGTCTGTTCTGCTAACCTCTGAATATTGTTACTCCATTTGGCAATGACTTGTGGCGGACCGGGGGAATAGATGTAAATATGATTTATTTTTCTTGTGAGTATAGCTTCTGATGTTTTAATGTGATTTCCTAACTTTACCTCATCGACTAATTCACCGTTTTCTCCTATATTCAATATAATTGGAAACATGAGACCAACTTTTTCATTCATTGACATTTTTGATAATAAATCATCAATCCTTTCATTAACAGGAAGGCGCCAATCTTCATAAGCATCCAGGGTACCATTTTTATTTAAATCCCTAAACTCTTTACCTTCTATCACAATTGTTTTTACAGAATTATCTATTTCCTTGCCGCATCCCTGGGAAAATGTTGCAAAAGAAATGATCAGAATTACAGTTGTTAAGGCTTTACAACCAATTATTTTATTCATAAAGTATCCTTTCAGTATAATGACAATGCTCACGCGCCCGTGGGAATGATTGTACAAAATGAGACTAAATTTCAACTTTGACCGATACACAAAATTTCTGGATTTCAGAAGCCTCCCACGGGTTGCATGCAACACATTGTTGAACGCTTATTCGTAAGGCACAATCTTGAATAGCAAGTTTGCTTGGATGGATCACATTATTTGCTTGTTTTGTAGGCTTGATAACTAGAATATACAAGCAGAATTGGAAGTACTAGGTTCAATAATGAAAACAACAAGTCGATAAAAATTAGATCTTCAACATCAGCGTTTACCAGTTCATAAAGATGAACTCCAAATCCTAGCAGTCCAGCTGCAATACCTGCACGGAATTCATTCTGCCGCCAACAAAGAAACAGAATTATTAAATATAAGATAAAGCCCCAGAGCGAGCCAGAATGTTTGCTGACTAAGAACCAAGCAGTATTCAATGAAACCAAAATAACCAACACGCCGAGCACAACATTCCTATACAATACAGCTGTTTCTCTTTGCATGACGGTTAGCCTGGTTTCAAAAACAATTTAACTTATAAATTTAAATTAGATAAAAGAACGATTGCGCCTAACAACAAGGGCTTAAGCAGCCCGAAGGCGTGTGCTAATTTATGGTTTAAAACTGTTAAATTTGAGTTGGTTATCTAGAAATTCAAAAAACCTCAAGCACTTCAGATCAGCTTAAACCACTTGTAATAATGCCTTTGTTCGTTTATTTCATAATATAATGTTCTCTAAGACTTTCTTTGATATTTAATCCTCTGTATTACTCGTTTTCCAGTTTCTCTAGCATTAGCATCGCATTTGTGTTCTCTGTATTCAATTCCAGAGATTTTCGGTAATTTCGAATAGCCAGTTCTATATCTCCGTTCATCATGTACGCTTCTCCAAGACTGTCGTAGGCATTCCAGGAATATGGATACGCCTCTACAATGATTTTGAAAATCGTGATAGCTTCTAAAAAGCATTCCTGATTCAACAAATGATACCCCATCTCGGTAAGCATGTCTTCTGGAAGGTAACCTTCAAAACCGTACTGTTCAGCCAATGTTCTGATTTTGCTGCGTACTGATTCAAAACTGCCTCCGGCTAATTTTTGAGGAAATACCAGGTCAGAGTACAGTGCTTCCATCCCTAAATAGAAAGTCCTAATGTCGATTGTGTAATGATCTTCCGTGGCAAGAGTCTTAAAGTGCCATTCCAGACCGTTCAGTGCTTCTCTTTCCAATAACGCTGCAAATTTAGGAATCTCTTCTTTAGCGTCAGGGCGGTCTTGCCCACCAACTGACATGAAAATAAATTCACGAGATTTTAGACCGTTTTTTGGATAATCTTCAACCATTTGAAAAATAAAACTGGCATCTTCAACCAGATACGGACTTGATGCAATGTATGCATCAAAAAGCTCAGGATAAGTAAAGAGACCATAAATACAAAAGACTCCCGTCGCACACCAACCCTTAATGATTCGATAGGGAACCGTTCTATAATTTTCATCCACAAAGGGAATAAGTTCCTGTTTTAGAAACCGAAAGAAACGATCGACTCCGCTAATTTTATCGTCCTCGCAAGGCTTGTAGGAAAAGTCACGCACCCTATCGGTGTTTGGAATACCGATGATGACCATTTGTGGTATGCGTCCATTCTGGGCGAGGAATTGAACGAGAGTTGCTGTGTAATTAAAATATCTTTCTGCATCCAATACATAGAGCACAGGGTATCGATTTTTAGTGTTGTTATAATTTTCTGGGCAGACAATAAACAGAGTACGACTTTCGTTTAAAACACTCGAAAATATTGTTTCAGATTTACCAATGACAATATTAGTGCTGTCTTCCTTAGCTATAACTTCCGAGGAATTGTATGGTACGATTAAAATAGTTATTAAAATAACAAAGCACTTTTTCATCTTTTGTCCTATTATCCTGATTTAAATGTTTAGATGTTAAAGCAATAGTAACATTACCCACCTTTCATATAAGCAAATCTTCTAAGTTTTCTCATTGGTGATATAACGGACGGCCGATCACCTAACGCAACGCACTGCGGCCATACTTGTGATAATGCCAACGCCCGTCCTCGGTTTAAACAAATTTGATTGAACCGGCACGCTTTTGCGTTCAGGTGCATTGGCTTTTTATGCTTAAAATTATATTGAAATTATTTATCAAACTCACTTATAAAAACAGCTAATATGCCCATATTCTCAATCCAATTATTCCCCAATAGCTCAAATAAATCGTCATACCAAAGCATGCAAGAGATAAGAGAAGAGCATATACACGTGCAAACATTTTAACGGGTTTCTTAAAACTGATGATGGAAAAAACCAAACTGATTATAGATAGGCTGGCAAATAACAGCGTGGAAATAAAGAAAATAATATTATTTATTGTCATCAGGCCAGCCGTAACGAGTGATTGATTACTGACCACTATAGTTCCAAATACAAGTGAGAGGATTGCGAGCAAAGGAATGACTCGCATTCTTAAATATTTAGAACGATTTTCTTTTTTCCTTAATATTTTAAATAAATGAACAGGAATCCAGAAAAACATGTAAATAACTGACGAAACCATAATAATAAGTGCACTAAAAAACAGTGTTCGGTATACAAACGGCTTCCAGCTTCCCGACTTTTCGTAATATGACCCAAGGGTAGCAAACACCATAGTACCTTCAGGGGTACTTGTAAATATCCTGCTAGCCTCAGGTTGATCCGATCTTCTAAACATATTGGAAGATACCGGTATTAAAGATACTTTACTACTCATAAAATCCTGCTGGTATAGTGTATCATTCTCAAATGATATTGTGGTTCCACCTAATAAAATATCCATAAATCTAACCAGTTGTTGTCTTGAACTTAAATATTCATAATAACCACAATATTTTTTTAGTTGATCACCGGAAATCTTTATTGCTGGTTGTGGAGAAGGGGGATTCATATTACCAATTAAATACCGCTGAACAATCCGGCACATTTCCTCGAATTCCGAAATAATAAACCCGTTAGCCATTACAGTATAACCAATACCACTCTCTTTTATATAAGCGTATTTTGCTATACAACCTGGGCCACCACCTGTATGATTTAACCATTTGAAACCATCTTGAAAATCTGTATCAAAACCAAAACTGTATCCGTTAGTCAAGCCCGCTTTTGCAGCAATTGTACTAGAGGGTATTCCCACTTGGTCTATCAATTTTGCACTGATTATCTGTTTTTCATTTAGGCTTCCGCCGTTTATCATAAATTGAATAAATAGAGCCATTTCTTTAGGTGAGGATATTAGTGATGAAGCTGGACGATCATAACCATCGAAGTACGGAATTGGCTCATAATTATCTTCGTAACCTCTTGCCAAAAACTGTTTGCATTCATCAGTAAGTCTAAATGTAGAAGATTTCATGCCGATCGGTTCTAAAATAACCTCTTTTAAATAATCCTCATATCTCTGTCTGGTAACTTTCTCCAGAATATATCCAGCTAAGGTATAGCCGGGGCTGGAATAAGAATAACGTGTACCCGGCTGCCAGCGAACGCGGCGTGGATCAGCTTTAATATCCAAAGCCTGTTTCAAGGGCATTTTGGGATCTTCTTCATTATATATGGAATTAATGTGTGAATCGTCAAACCCGGCCGTATGTTCAAGCAAGTGAACGATTCTAACCGGATGGATGTCCTTCCAGGGATTTTCAATTTCGATTTCAGGTGCTATTTCTCTTACCGGCATATCGAGATCAATTTTACCTTCTTCAATAAGTTTGAGAAAGCCAAGTCCTATAAAGCTTTTAGTACAGGAACCAATACGAAAAAGTGTTTTTTCAGTTATAGGTTCACCTGTTTCTACATTTGCCGATCCAATTGTCCCAATCCAAATAATTGAATCTTTCGATACTAAAGCTATTCCAACACCGGGGATTTTATATTGTTCACACATACTATCAATTCTTGTTTTTAATTCGTTAATTGTACTTGGGATTTGAGAATCTATATTGAAATTTGCTGATGACTGTGAATAGCAAATCGTTTCGAGTGTAATAAACACTATTAATGATACGAATAAATACAATGTACCCACTACTGCTCTCTGCATTTCCATTACTCCTTATATGGTACAAAAATCAGATTTTTATTAAATATGTTTATTTAAATTTTTCCTTTTGGTTGAATAATTTTATTAGCATTCTAATTATTAAATAGATTTATCAACTTCATATGAATGAATATGTTAGCATAACGAACGGCGCTTCAGCCGCCTGGACACAAATACATTTAATCCCTACAGACCTCGCTTGGAGTAGGATCGTTCAGAGGCGCAGAGCACTTCAGGTCGGCTGCAAGCGCTAGTAAGCTTCATTATTCTAATAGATCTTCCGGTGAAGACTCTAAAATTAAAGCACGGGCAAGAACCTTAGTTGCATCAATTAACGGTATACCCTTGATTTCGTTGTCTGTTAGTGCAAGCGGAATTTCCGTACATCCTAAAATTACTGCTTCTACTCCTTTGCTAACCAAATATTCTATTCCTGTATGTAAATCCTTCTTTGCTTGTGCTGTAACAGGACTTGACCATGCCTTTATCCCATAATTTGTACTGTAAATAGCAGGATGAATATGGCGTTTTTGGATTTCTTCTGAAACTTGAATTCCAACTAAACCATACTGGGATAAACAGTTCGGATAAACATGTGAAACAAGTACTCCGGTTGTGGACAAGATTCCCACCTTAACTACGGATGGGTACCGTTCCTTAATATACTCGGCCACCTCATTTATCATGTGGATCAGCTTTACTTCTTTTGGTATTCGATTGATAATTTCACTGAATATTGGAGCTGCATGAGCAGTATTGCAGGGCATACCAATAACTGATGCCCCATTTTTGTATAAGGTGCAAATGACTTCTGATATGGCTAGAGCAGGATTAACATCGGATTTCCCTAACAGGAATTCGGTTCGGTCTGGTATTGAATGAGGTACAGACAACATGAATACAGGTAAATGGTCTTGATCGCATGTTGCCTTGGTCTGACTGAGTATTTTTCGGAGGAGATCGATCCCAGCATATGGTC
>Ga0209636_10009011_pt1 | contig 10172 bp, 10 predicted proteins | sample DeeMarSWOR152_54_FD_187464 | JGI IMG/M metagenome (GOLD analysis project Ga0209636, IMG submission 187464) | Marine sediment microbial communities from White Oak River estuary, North Carolina - WOR-1-52-54 (SPAdes) (version 2) | ecosystem: Environmental > Aquatic > Marine > Intertidal zone >... | reverse complement strand
CCCATGGATACAGGATGACCTGGGAATAACTGTGGTAGGAAATAAGCGCGTTGAAATTCCTTTGGGCAAAGAGGTCTCTTATGGCCTGTGTTTCAGGTTCGGAAAAAGCTGAAGGACCTCGATAGGTATCTGAGAAGGTATAAGGACTTGATCCGGTGTTATCAACCCCCCACTGGTATCCATAATTTCTGTTGAGGTCGATTCCATACGTTCCGTCTCCGTTATCCCGTCTGTTTTTCCGCCAGTAACGGTAAAAATGGATGGAATATTCGAGACCGTCTGGGTTTAAAAGAGGGACGATCCAGATTTCACTCTGGTTAACAAGGGTCTGGACCTGGGGATCTGATGCATAGTTTTCGACAAGGTATTTTGCGAGAAGATAGGGGATTTCGACCGATATCCATTCCCGTGCATGGTGGCATCCGATAAAAATGACCTCTGCTTCTGGCTCGTCACTATGGACATTATCGCTGATTTTGAGAGCGTAGATGTTTCTGCCTTCAAGGGACTCACCGATGATAGAAATTCTGATAAGATCAGGGTATGAACCTTCGAGAGCATAGAGGTCTTGTTCGAGTTCTCTGGAGGAATGATACTCACCGTTGACTCCTCCTTGAATGGCTCTCTGAGTTTGTTTGAACGGGTAGAAATTGAAAGTTTCAAGAGTATAAGTAATGTTTTCTTCCTGGAGTTTAGGGAAGTCTGCGAAATTGGCGATGATATAGATTCTGTTCTCCCATTCCATCAGGAGATCGAAGTTCATTTTCGAGAGTTTTGCTAAGGTCTCCTTATTTTTTTCGACGCTGATGATGTGTGTTGTCCAGTAGTCCTGCGCTGCGAGCGGAACAAAAGAGAGGTAAGATATGAGGACTATCAAAAACACTTTTTTGACCATAGTCCCCAATCCTTCCCGTTGAATGAAATGCAAACCAATCTGTCTGTATTTACCTAAGAATCTCCCGCTCGTCTGTTTTCTTCTCTCACTCTTCCTTTTGCTTCTTCCGTCCATTGTCTCTATTCCATCTACAAGATTTTATCCATCTCTTTAACCTGAATTATTCATAAAATATGCCGACACCTTAGTCACAACATCTGAATAAGGTAAAATATTCATCATATGCCGGCATCTTTTACCCTTTGGGCGAGCCGATCTCACCCCATCTACTTCGTTACAGCGCAAGAGCGGTGGACGACCACAACATCTTGCGCTGTGCCACGTATCTGAGGCAACCTCGACTCGTGAATAACTCATGTACCCTGAATTATTCATAAAATATGCCGACACCTTAGTCACAACATCTGAATAAGGTAAAATATTCATCATATGCCGGCATCTTTTACCCTTTGGGCGAGCCGATCTCGCCCCATCTACTTCGTTACAGCGCAAGAGCGGTGGACGACCACAGCATCTTGCGCTGTGCCTCGTATCTGAGGCAACCTCGACTCGTGAATAATCCAGGTTAATCAATGCTCACATCCTGAAACTCAGAGAGACTGTCACTTTTTTCGCAGAGAGGGAGTTTCCTGAGCCTCTTTCTTCACCCAATAGAACTCCGGCATCAAAAGAGAGCTTTCCCCAATGGAGGCCTGTTCCGAAAGTAAAATAGGCATAGGAGGAGTTGGGCTCGACCATCGGTTGAGGGTCATAGCTGAAGCCCGCTCTGAAGGGGACGTTTATTCCAGCTCCAAAAAGCCTCAGTGATGTCATGTATTCGACACCCGCACCGATTTTGATGACGTCTTTGAAATTTCTCTCCTGCTCGTCTTCCTCTCCAAAATAAATGATGCTGTACCGGGACCACCTGTAGAAAGTGATGTCAGAGGTGGCCTTGAGCTTGGGAGAGTACCGGAAAGATACTCCTAGACCTGCCACAAAAGGTTGCTTATACTCGCTTTTTTCCGAGGCTTCAGTCCTGATTTCCGTAATGGAAGAATAAAATCTGTAAAGGCTTTCGCTGTCCGATTTTTTCACAAAAGGCGTGCGGAATACAGCGGCCACTTTGAGGCTATTTGTAACATCGAATACAAGGCCTCCGTTAACATAAAAACTCTGGAATTCATGATATTTTCTATCAGAGAGTGTGTAGCTCGCAGTGATAAACTCCTCCTCATACTCTTTTTCAAGATATCCATAGGCGTAATTCAATCCGATTCCGACAGAGAGATTATTGAGGACCTTTCGGGCGACAGAGAAGTTGATGTTTTTCAGGTTGCCAGATTGTTCGAGCGTGAACATGTAATTGGAGTACGACACACTGGCTGAAGGACGGGCATAACTTTCAAGAAGGGCAATGCTCAAGGCAAAGGTCCAGTTCTTTATCCTTATCGAGGCTCCAGCGAAGTCAAACGAGAGAACACTCAGAATACTGTTTCCTTCAGAGTAGAAGGGACCTGTGTTGATGACTGAATATTTAAAGAGTGAGGCTGAATTGATTGAAGAGTTGAGCGTGAAAGTGATTCTGGGAAGAGCTGTCAGGAGGGCCGGATTCGAAAGAGAGGCGGCACTGTCTGTGGCCGCTGTGAATTGCGTTTCGCCCATAGCCAGAGAAGGAGCCGTCTGAAGGCCGAAGCTGTTCCAGGTTCTCAGCGGGGCTTCGTCTTCGTACTGCCCGACAATCATCTGAGAAAAGGAAACTTTGGGCAGGAGGACAAGAATCAGGAAAAAAATAACATAAAGGCCCAATCTGCGTATTCTCATTCGGGTCTCCCGATTTTACTCATCTTTCATACTATTTGCAAATCGAAAACAAGTATGCTATAGAATAATGTTTTTAGAGGAATAATGAAGAAAAAAAACAGGCGACGGATAAAAATAACAGGAACGGGGTTCTATGTCCCTGATAGGGTCTTGACAAATCTGGACCTCGAAAAGATGGTGGACACCTCTGATGAGTGGATCACGACGCGCACCGGGATCAAAGAGAGAAGGATTGTTTCGGATGAGCAGGCCACTTCGGATCTGTCGATTGAAGCTTCCAGGATTGCTCTTGAAAATGCCGGACTTAAAATCAAGGATATCGACCTCATCATAGTTGCCACTTCAACTCCTGATACGATTTTTCCATCCACTGGGTGCTGGGTGCAAAAGGGTTTGGATGCTGGATATATTCCCGCATTTGATATTTCTGCCGGTTGTACAGGCTGGCTCTACGGGATGATCGTGGCCGAAGGATTGATATTGAACGGAGCCCATAAACGTATCCTTCTGATCGGCTCAGAGGTTTTGACCAAGGTTACAAACATGAAAGACCGCAACACATGCGTTCTGTTTGGGGATGCAGGGGCTGCGACAGTCCTTGAAGAGAGTGATGATGAATCAGGAATGCTTTCTTCCTACTGGAAATCGGATGGAAATTTGGGGAACCTGCTCTCTCTGCCAGCCGGAGGAACACGGATTCCAGCCAGTGCTGAATCGGTCGCTCAGGGTCTTCATTATCTTCAAATGAAAGGCAATGATGTCTTCAAACATGCCGTAAAACGGATGGGGGAGGCAGCGTTGGAGGCGTTAAAATCGGCCGGGCTGACGAAGGAAGATGTAGATTATCTCATTCCTCACCAGGCTAACATAAGGATCATAGATGCCACGGGAAGGCGCCTCAAACTCCCTCCGGAGAAAGTCTACACAAACATCCAAAAATACGGCAATGTCTCAGTGGCTTCCATACCCGGCGGCCTTCACGAGCTATGGGAGGACGGGAAGCTCGAGAAAGGTGATATCGTATTAATGGTCGCTTTTGGAGCCGGTTTCACCTGGGCAGCCGTTGCCTACCGCTGGTAAGCATCAAAAAAAGGGGACAGGCCCCTTTTTCTGGGGAAGAGGGATAGTCCCTATCTGTCTTAATAAAATGACTGAAAGGGACAATCCCTGAAAAAAGGGGCCTGTCCCCTTTTTTTGATGTTTACTGATTCAGGAGGGCAGAAAGGGAAGAAAAAAATCCAGTTATGAGCAGAATTCCGACAGCGATCAGGAGTACACCCCCAATAATCGAGATGACCTTGAAATATTTCCTGATGGTTTTAAAGTACTCGAAGAATTTGTGAAGGATAATGGCGGAAAGGAAGAAGGGAAGGCCCATTCCGGCAGAATAGAAGATGAGCAGGATTATGCCTTTTCCGATGTTCTGGGTGGTGGCAGCCATGGTCAGGATGGCACCCAGTATCGGACCCACACAGGGGGTCCATCCCACTGCAAATGCCATTCCGACAAGACATGTCCCGATAACGCCGAGTGGTTTGCTTTTCAGGTGGATTTTCTTTTCCCTGTCGAGAAATTTCAGTCTGAATAAACCTGTGAAATGAATGCCCAGGACGATAACAAGTATTCCCCCGCCGATCTCGAACCAGCGGATGTTTTGGGCCAGAAATGTGCCTAGAAAAGTGGCCGAAGCTCCCAGAGCGATAAAAATGATAGAAAAGCCGAGGATGAACATCAGGGAATTGATGATGACGTTTTTCCGGACATATCTTAAGTTTTTCTCAGCAGAAAGCTCCTCGATGGAGATGCCTGTGATAAAGGCCATGTAGGAGGGGATCAAGGGAAGCACACAGGGCGACAGGAATGAGATGAGTCCTGCGGTGAAAGCAACCAGAATGGAGACGTTTTCAGTTCCAGGCATCTGTTATTTTTCTTCTACAAGCTTAGTAAACCAGGTTTCGACGAATTTTTTGTCCACTTGGCCGATCTGTCGATGCCGGATTTTTCCATTCTTGTCGATGATAATGGTGACTGGAATCGCCCGAAAAGGGCCGTAATCTTTAGTGAGTTTCGATGTCGTCATGGCCACGGGGTAATTGATTTTGTATTTTTCTGTGAACTGGAGGACCTTACTCTGGCTGATGTCGTCTACGGATATTCCGATGATTTCCAATCCTTTATCTTTATACTGCTCGTATGCTTCGATGAAATCAGGGATTTCTCTCTTGCACGGCGCACACCAAGTGGCCCAGACATTCAAGAAGGTTACTTTTCCACTCAAGTCTGAGAGGGAGATCTTACTCCCCTTGAGGTCTTCGAGAGTGAATTCCGGGGCGTCAGGATAGTCTTCGATGGACATTCCCGGTATTTCTGCTTTAACGCAGACAAATAATACGAGAACTAATGGGATTAAAATCCACGCGGATTTTTTCATGTGTATCTCCTGTGAAAGCAAAACTGATTGAACATTCGCGATCGGCCTGAATCGAGGTCGATTGAGAAATTACTTTTAAGATAGTAATTATAGGTTTTTCGGGAATTCTTTGCAATCATTACATGAAAAAGGCCTCTGCGGCTGTGGTTTCGTTTTGAAGTGTTGAAATATTGAACGGGGAAGGCAGTCCGCCTACTGGCTTCCGTTCACGTTTGCCAGCAGCCTCTCCCACTTCTTATCCACTTCCTCCTGGATGTAGGCCACTTCCTCTCTTTTCAGATGACGGAATCGTCCCTGGATTCTCAAGTAATCGTTAATGGGTTTCTTTTCTTTAATCTTGATGTTTAGAGTGTATTTCTCGCCCCATTCGATCTCGTAAAGAGGAAAGATAGCATTCTGGACAACCATCCGGGAAAGCTTGACCGTGTCTTCGGACCTGCATCTCCATCCGGGAGGACAGGGAGCATAGATATGAAGGAATCGTGTTCCCTTGATATCCTTGGCTTTTTTGACTTTTTTGAAAAGGTCTTCAGGGTACCCCACACTGGCTGTCGCAATATAGGGAATACGGTGAGCTGCCATTATCGCTTCCATGTCTTTTTTTGGCCTGTTCTTGAAATGTTTGACCGGTGTTGTGGTCGTCCACGATCCGTAGGGAGTGGCTGAGCTTCTCTGGATACCGGTGTTCATGTAGGCTTCGTTGTCGTAGCAGATATAAAGGATATCGTCGTTGCGCTCGGCAACTCCGGAGAGGGCCTGGATTCCGATGTCAAAGGTGCCGCCGTCTCCAGCCCAGGCCACCACTGTGGTCTCTGGATCTCCGACCATTTCCAGTCCGGCTTTAACGCCTGATGCGGACACGGCTGCAGTTTCGAAAGCACAGTGATAGATGGGCACATCGAGTGAAGAATAGGGAAACGGACCGTCTATGACTGACCAGCAGCAGGCCGGGATGCAGAGGACGGTTTTTTGTCCCAGAGCTTTGAGGGCATACCTCATGGCCAGCGTTGCCCCGCACCCTTGACAGGCGCGGTGGCCGGAGCCCATGAGCTCTTCTTCAGGAAGCGAAAGCCTCATCTTTTTTTCCTTTTTTTCTTGGCTCATCTGTTCACTCCTATCCAGATGATTTCTTCTTCCGGCTTGTTTTTTTCTAATGAGAATTCAACGATTTCCCTGAAAGTCGAAGGCGTGATATCCCTTCCCCCTAAGCCAGCGATGAAACCGAATATGGGAAGGTCGTGGTCGAATCCGTACATGGCGGATTTGACTTCCTGGAAGAACATCCCGTGATGGCCGTAGGAGATGTTGCGGTCGATGACGGCGACCTTCTTGGTGTTTTTGAAGATATTCCGCACTTTTTCGAAGGGGAAGGGCCTGAAGACTTTAATCCTCAGGTTCCCGACTTTGATGCCTTCCTCCCTGAGCATATCCACAGCGACCCTGGCCGTGGAGCCCATGGTTCCAGAGGTGACCAGGATCAACTCGGCATCATCGCAGCAGTGCTCTTCCACCTGGCCCAGGTAACGGCCGAACATTTTTTCGTATTCTTTTCCGGTTTCCTCGATCAAGGCGGGCGCCTTCTCCATGTCTTTTTGCAGCTTGTACCTCAGCTCAAAGTAATGCTCCGGACCGGTGAGACCGCCGAAGGCATGAGGATCATCAGGAGTGATCGTGATTTCAGGCTTGAAAGGAGGTAAGAATTTGTCCACCTTTGCCTGCTCGGGTACGTCTACGACTTCATATGTATGGGACAGAGTGAACGCGTCGAGTATCACCATGCTGGGGATGAGAAGCTTTTCAGAAACTTTGAACGCCTGGATGACCGTATCCAGGACTTCCTGGTTATTCGAGCAGTAAAACTGGATCCAGCCTGTATCTCTCTGGGACAGGCTGTCATTCTGGTCAGACCAGATGCTCCAGCCAGGAGCCATTGCCCGGTTGATGTTTCCCATGACCACAGGCAGCCTCCCGCCAGATGCCCAGTGAAGCAGCTCATGCATGAGGGCTAGTCCTTGAGCAGAAGTGGCTGTAAACGTCCTGGCTCCAGCCAGGGATGCTCCGAGGCAGGCGGCCATGGCAGAATGTTCGGATTCGACTTTGATAAACTTCGCATCCAGAGTCTTATCTGCACACATCTCGGAGAGGAGCTCGACCACCTGTGTTTGGGGAGTGATGGGATAGGCGGCGATCACCTGGGCCCGTCCCAGCATGGCCCCGTAGGAGAGAGCGTGGTTTCCCATAATCACTTTTCTCATTTTTCTTCCTCCACCATAGCAATGCATTTCGACGGACACTCTTCAGCACAAAGCCCGCATCCCTTGCAGTAGACGTAGTCGACTACCGGTCTTTCATTCTCGATATAGATGGCCGCATCAGGGCAGAACTTCCAGCAGATGCCGCATTGAATGCAGTTTTCAAAGTCGATGACAGGCCGGATGTTCCGCCAACCGCCAGTCTTGTTCCAGAGCATGTTGCCCACGGACATCGGCATCAGGGGAACTTCCTTCTCGGACTTGAAAATAATTTCTTTTGCCTGTTTCTCTTTTTTCATGAATATCCTCTTATGTAGTATTCCTGTGGTGTCCGCATGGTCTTAGGAAGATGGGAATGCTTCTTTTCTCATTATGATAAATGATGACGTGATGGACATACGGACATCAATACGCATTTATAATATATTATACCAAATCTATGGGAATTAGGTAATTCAAATAATCGGGCTCAGAAAAGGAAATATTTTGGCCACTTTTGTACGGTCTTTTCATGGATGTCACTGAAATGATTATTGGCTTACCCGGTTGTTCAATCCATTGCTTCATTATTCTCGCAACAAGCTGATACCGCAGCTTGGGCTCATTGGACAGAAAATCAGCATGGTTTTGTTATGCCTTTTCAAATGCTTCTTTGGCTGCGGCTGCGTTTTCCTTCGGTTTTATGGGGACGCCTTCTCGCACAGCCTCCAACACGGATTCAAGCTTGGTCAGCTTCAGTAATTTGACCACTGCTCCCACGATGGAGGTGTTGACGATGGGAGCGGCCAGTGTTCCAAGCTTATGTTTGACAGCGATGCCAGTGGCATTGACGGTCACGACTTTGAATTTATCAGGGAATTTCAACTCCTCGGGATTCTTATCGCTGTTGATGATGATCATGCCGCCTTCTTTCAAACCTTCTGTGACATCGATCGCTTCGACAAGAGTCGGATCAACGACGACCACGTGGTCAGGTTCGTAGATTCGGCTTTTGTCATAAATGGGGCTGTCATCGATGCGAATGAAGGCAAAAACTGGAGCGCCTCTTCGTTCGACTCCGAATTCAGGGTAAGCCTGAACATAATTCCCCTCTTTGGAGATGGCGTCAGCCAGGATTTTGGAGGCGACAACCGTTCCTTGTCCGCCTCTTCCGTGAAACCGGATTTCAATCATTTCACACTCTCTCTTTTCATTCAGGAATGGAAGATTCCCTTTTCTTGCATATTACAGTTCGAAGCTGAGCACTCTATGGGAATGGCACTGGATGTTAACAGCGGCTGGCATGGACGCGATGTGGCAGGGAAAGGCTTCGACATGAACCGCAAGAGCTGTGATTCTTCCCCCCATTCCCTGGGGACCGATTCCCAGGTTGTTTATCCTCTTCAGCAGCCTTTTCTCCATGTCTGCATAAAATGGATCAGGGTTGTGGGAGCCCAAAGGCTTCCTCAGGAGCGCTTTCTTGGCTAGAAGCGCGGAGTACTCAAAATTTCCTCCGACACCCACTCCGACTACGATCGGCGGACAGGGATTAGAACCACCCTTATCCGCGGTTTCAACAACAAAATCCTCAATCCCTTGCTGGCCGGCAGCCGGAGCAAACATCCGGACTGCGCTCATGTTTTCCGCTCCCCCTCCCTTGGCGATAAACGTCACCTTGAAGACATCACCGGGCACGAGCTCCCAGTGAATATAGGCAGGAGTGTTATCACCGGTGTTTTTTCTCCGTATGGGGTCTTCCACAACAGATTTCCTGAGATAACCTTCTTCATAACCCACTCTTGTACCTGCGGTGATCGCGTCTCTCAAGCTCTCCAATCCATCATCCTTTTGCAGCTCGACGTCCTCCCCGATTTCCACAAAAAAGACAGCCAGTCCGGTATCCTGACAGAGCCCGAGCTTCTCATCTTTGGCGATCTTAGCGTTTTCAAGGATCTGTTTGATGACTTCTTTTCCTGCCGGAGATTCCTCTTTTTTCTCCATTTCTTTGACGACATTGAGGACATCGTCCTGGAGTTCGAAGTTTGCTTTTTGAACCAGGTCTTTTATGGTATCTCTGACTTTGGCAAAACTTATGACTTTCATAAAATACCTCCGGGTAGCAATGAGTTTATAAGGTATGATTTAGGATTTAGTTTAGGCCGTGGAAGAAAACCTGTCAAGAAATATTTGGTAAACTTTAAATTTTCAAGTTGATGGCCATCAATTTCATTTCAGTCATTTCTTCAATGGCGTATTTTAGGCCTTCCCGGCCGAAGCCAGATTCCTTCACTCCGCCATAGGGCATGTGGTCGATCCTGAAAGTCGGGATGTCGTTGATGATCACACCGCCAACATCGAGTGCCTCATAAGCTCTGAAAGCCTTGTTTAGGTTTCCTGTGAAAATCCCGGCTTGGAGGCCATAGATTGAATAGTTGATTCCTTTTAATGCGTCCTCGAAATCCTTGTAACGGTAGATAACGACCACAGGTGCGAAAGCTTCAAGCCAGGAGATACGGAGTTCGGGTTTGACATTTTCCAGGATCGTTGGCTCGAACATTGGCCCTTCCCTTTTTCCTCCGGCGATGATACTTGCGCCGCTTTCAACAGCCTCAGTGATCCATTCCTCAGTCTGTTCGGCTGCGCCAAGGTTGATCATGGGGCCGATATCCGTGTCTTCTTCCAGAGGATCTCCCATTTTAAGCTTTTTGGTGGCATCTGCGAAATCGGCCATGAATCGGTCGTAGATTTGTTGATGGAGAAAAATCCTCTGGATGGATATGCAGATCTGCCCTGAATAAGAAAAGGCGCCCAA
>Ga0209636_10009010_pt1 | contig 10172 bp, 7 predicted proteins | sample DeeMarSWOR152_54_FD_187464 | JGI IMG/M metagenome (GOLD analysis project Ga0209636, IMG submission 187464) | Marine sediment microbial communities from White Oak River estuary, North Carolina - WOR-1-52-54 (SPAdes) (version 2) | ecosystem: Environmental > Aquatic > Marine > Intertidal zone >... | reverse complement strand
TGTTCTTATTGGCATGAGTTTTTTTAAAGCCGACTCATCTTGGGCGAGAATGATTTTGAAAGCTAGGTCTGCTAATAAGTTAGCTAAGGATATTCCTTCAAAGGTTACTTCGCTAATCCTAGCGTCAGAAAGAAATCCAAACGACATAAACTTGAACGCCGCTAAAGCCTCATACATTTTTGCAGAGGCACGTTGCAAATCGTTTTTCTCTATAAGTGACTTTGCTTCGAGCATTACTCTTCTTATTGGTGCATCGAGTATCATGTCTTCCAAAGCAAGTGATTCGTAGTCAACCTCATGGTATTTCTTGTAACTCCACTTCAAAAAGTCGCCAACGATTTTTACGTAAAATCTTACTGTATCAACATCAGGGATTATGTTCGAGTGTTCCGCATCGTTTCTAATCTTGTTGAGTTCCAAAAGACGATAGTAGTCTTGGATATTTTGTTTCTTGTGAATTTTCTTGATAATTTCTTCAAAGGCAATTTTGTGCAGAGCACCTCTAAAAGGCATGTCTTTAGCCCGTTCTCTTATTATCTGCTCTACCACATAGTGGCAATTGTGGATGGCAAGCAACCGATGCAATCTAGACTTGTTTCTTGAATGAGAATAACCGTGTTGATAAATTAGTTTCATGTTCGTTAGAAACAACTTTAGTTCGTCTTCAGTCATCTTATTCCTCTCTGTATTCTTCTCAGTTTAATCTACCCTTTTGTTTCTGCTATAACTTTTCCGCATTTTTACCATTTGATAGTCAATTCAAGTTGCATTAGTAATTTAAGGACAAATGTTCTACGTACTATACAATGAAACAGGTCTAATCTGATAAGAATGACTGTCCCAGATTCCACTATAGATACAGGAAGATACATCCTTGGCATGAGGGTTTATACAGATGAGATAATTCCCAATTGCAGCAGATGTTTCGTGATAGCTGGAACACACATCAGAACCAGAGAAAGAGGCTGGTATGCCTTTTGCAAAAAGTCAAGCAAGATGGAAAGTGTAGGTCCTTATGAAACCGTTCATAAGGCTCTAAGAATATTGACCTTAACGCAAGGTTGCGATTCTTGCAAGTTCAATAGATATGAGGATAAGGTATCATATCTTCCTTTGCTTGACAATAAAATAAGAGAAGAGCTTAGAGAAAGCTTTGAAAAGGAATTATCAGTTGTCATGAAACCCTTGCATTTTTTCGTAGAGTATAGAAGCTTTTTGGACATTAATTTTAAAGAGCGATTTGGAATGAGATTGTTTAAATCATTACCCGATGATTGTGTAGCTGTTGTAGATTCCATTAAGCCATGTAGAAATGCCAGAGACTTTGCTTCTAAGATACTAGCGTTGGCTGGCATAATTGATAGAATTAACAAAAATGAAATAAGAAAACTCATAAAAGACAAGAAAAAGCAGAAACTAACAGGTTCAATAAATATATTGCAACAACTGCTAGAAGAAAATGTTCCTAATTATCCTCGACATATTATTTCTAACTTAAGAAATCTTATGTCACTTAGGAGCAAGTTGTATCCAGCTCATGCTACATCGTCTAAGGTTCTAGTAGTTCTCCGAAATTTCGGAATTGACAAATATCCATTAGAGGATTGGGAAAAAGGATGGAGAAAAATTTTGCGTTTATGTTCAAACAGTTTGGGAGATTTTGTTGGAGTATTACAATCATCCATGCATGATTCTAATTAGTTCTTTTAGTTCTGCTATAAACCGCTAAAACAAGCCCTGCCCCAGTAACACTCGCCTGTAAGAGAGCTAATACGAAATCTTGAGCTAACATAAGAGTTTCCTCTAAATTATAACTAGCTTCTTCCTTGGTCTTGCTTTAAGTTTTTCCGCATTTATCATGGCGAAAACTGCCCATATGTAAAGACTGTGTACGTTAAATTCCCGAAAACTCTGTGATTCGCCGTGATTTCAACGACGTAGTTTTGATACTTGCTTGCATTCGACCATGTTATCGCAAACTTGTTTCTTTCTTCTCCACTCTTCGTATAGTTCCAAATCACAGTAAGTTCTCGGCTTTTGACGCTTAAATGCACAGAAATAGTCTCTTCCAATTCGTCTTCATAGTTCATTGTTATATTTGAACCGCCTGCCTCACGTGTTGCGAACATATGTACATACGTATACGGCAATAGAGGTGTTCGAGTAGTAATCTTTACCCTTCCGTTAGCATTGGAATTGGAAGGAGCGATATTTACAACCCAGATTCCCCTTTTCAACACAACAGAGTCATAGACAATCTGAACCCATTTTTTATCCATTTTTGTAGTTTCATAATTGTATAGTTTAAGATTTATCGGTTTGTTAGATGTTATGTCAACCAAAAATTCTGTTGCAATAGAGATGTTGAAAAAGTATTCCTTCTTACCTTCTTGCAGAAAACCCTTAGAGAGATGAAAATCTTCCTCTAAAGGAATGGAACTAATCACTAAACTTTTGTCGTTAGTTAGCATTGGAAGATAGAAAAATAGTATGAAACCAACACTAGAAATCATAATTGCAATAACAACTACTAATATCGCCATCTTGACTTTCCGACTTTTCTTTCTAGGTTGCATATTAAAATCAATAGAACATATGCCCTTAAATTATTAATGCAACTTGAATGAAGGAATACAGTTATTGCATAAAAGAAATAGCAAGGCTTGTGTAGATTAAATTGGGCAAGCAATTTGGATAGAGAATATCTTGAGGACTATGAACAGAGAGAATTCACAAAGATCGACGAACTTGAGAGAAGAATCCTCGAAGGAAATTTTGATTTTGAATATGATAGTTTCCCTCCAAACGACCGGTTCAAGAAAATAAAAAAGCCGATAGCAGTCGTGGGCACCCTAGATGATATTAATGACCTGTGGGCATTGATCCCTTTTTCTGGTTCCTTGGTTCTTCCACTTCCTGCACGTGAAAAAACATATTTTGAGCAAACCCTGTTTCAGATATCCGAACTCCCAAAAGTCATTGATTTCATCAAAGAAACTGGGAGGTTACAGATAGCTCTCGCAGATCCCCCAACTGCATATATTGGACTTAATCATTTTGATCCGTTATTTAAAGAGTTGAATCCTCCCTGCTACGAGATTATGCCATTATCATGTTTTGGTAATGAGAATGAAATCGATGAGGCCTATATCCATTTTTCTACTTTGGCAGAAATATGTTACTTCGATTATATAAGAGATCTTTCTAGGAGAGTTGATTCAAGGTTTTTTGATAATACTATCAGAAAGAATGAGGGAACCTACACTGTTCTTAAACTTGCAGGCTATCAGATTGCAGAGGAGATAGAAAATCTCATGATAGATAACCCTGGTAGGTCGGCTTTAACATTACACATTTGCAGAGCATTAATCGTTGAGCCACTCTGTGATTTACGTTCTTCTATCCGAGACTATTCTTTAAGGGAAATCAGGTTGTTTCACTCTTTGCCACAGATCTATCATCCGAAAGAGTTACGATTTCCATGCGAAATCGGTAAGTTCCTTCTCAGGAAACTAACCTATGCTGCTCAGGATATGAGAGCATGCCACAACTTAATGGATGATTATGCTACCTACGATTTACAGAAAATCCAGGAATTTTTGAATGAAGGAATAGTAACAAATCATCCAGATATAGTAAATGAAAGTGCAGAGGAGTTTTCTGAAATTCTCGACAATGTCTGGAATGACGCTACAATTCCAAGACGAATAAAGAACCTAAGAAGAGGGATACCTATGTCAATCGCTGCCATAGGTACCGCAGTGTCTGCTTTTACTGGAGATTTAGAAGGATTTCTTGCAGGATTAGGTTTAAGTGTAGGAGCTAAGTTTCTAGACGCTGAAATCGAAGGACTGTCAGAAAGAATCGCAAAATGGCTTACCAGAAGCTACCAAGCAAATGTCTACGATTTCAAGAAGAAATACAAGCATAGAATTGTGTCCAAATAAGCTTCACTAAGAGAGTAGTTTCCAGTTTTTATCTCAACGGTTCTCTGTCCATTCAAGAGTCAGATATGTTCAAAAAGTGGGAACTCTCCACCTGTTACAGCAAGACTTGAGTCTGTGGTGAAGTCAACTGTATCTGAGCCTTCATTCCCTACAATGTCCCTTGCGTACACCGTTACAGTGTGACTGCCATCGGATAAACCAGTAAGAGTGGTATTACCTTCAATCGTTATAATTGATCCTCCATCTAAGCTGTAACCCATCCAAGAAGCCTGTTCATCTACTGTGAAAGTCAGAGAAACACTACTGCCTACATGAGTCTTATCCTGTTTTGGATTTAGAATAGATACTACTGGATTTGTGTAGTCTACGAGAGGATAATTATCTTGGTTATCTCCTTCTCCTGATATCACATAAGGTGTGTCTCCCATACCGTCTCCATCTGTATCTTCTCCAGTATAATCACCCCAGTAGTTTCCACCTATACAAGGACCACCGATTATGTTTGGTCCTGCAGAACAATCGTACGTTGTGTTCCAATATTTAGGTGTCCAACCTGGGTCTTCCTCTTGAACATTTTTTGTATTATCGAAGAGATTATTGTATATGTAATCTTTCCCACTATATCCGTCGTAAAGTGTTACTATTCCATAGGAATTGTCAGTTATGAAGTTACTAGTTATGAAATTGTAAGCACCAGAACTATATATGAAAATTCCCGCATTATTGTAGGATAAGGTACTATCTTCTATCACATTTTCAACTAAATAATGATTGATCTTGTATCCATAGTTAAAATCATTAATAACACAGTTCTTGACAGTTGTAAGGTCCCAATTCGCTTCTACACCATTACCTGTCCCATCTCCACTTATTGTATGTCCGTTGCAATCTAGAGTTATGTATTCATTAGTAATAGTGAAGCAGGTTCCTGAGGTGGAAATGTCATTAGCTAAAGTGTAAGTTGTATATGGTTGATCCAGAACACAGGGTTCGGTTATTGGATTTGTGCATGCTTTATAGATTGTAAAACTGAGTATATCAGTGGAATTCCAGTTGTTTCTCGTGTCATTAGCATACCATTTATAGTAATGAGTACCAACAGATAATCCAACAAAAGTCCTATTGTATGTGTCTCCAGACTTAGTCAAATCTGTATAGTTTGCATTATCAAACTCTAGAATGACTGTATCTACAGCTACCTCATCAGTCCATTTAATTGAGAAGTCATAAGAATAGTCGGTGTGTGGACTTGGGTCAGATGGTTCAGTTATGTCGGAGTATTTGGGAGGAGTAATATCAAAAAGAGGATAGTTATCTTGGTCGCTTGTACCTCCTGGTATTACATAAGGATTATCGCAAATACCATCCCCATCACTATCTGTACAAGTATCGGAATGTCCATCACCCGTCAGATGGGTCCAGTAGTTTCCACCTATACAAGGACCACCGATTATGTTCGGTCCTGAAGAACAATCAACCGACATATAATCCCAAACGTTAAGCTCAGTAACATCGATTTCTTGAGCATTATTTGTGTTATTGAAGAAGTTGTTGTATATCTGGCAATATTGAATTTCTTGTAATATTATCCCTGTGTCAGAATTGTTAACTACAGAGTTATGTGCAATGAGAACCCCATTACCCATGTAGAAAAAGATACCTATATCATTGTTGGATATCTTATTGTTTTCTATCCAAACAGTAATAGCCTCTTGAAACCCATAGATACCAGCGTAAAAATTCTCGATATTACAGTTAGTGATACGTATCTCCTCTTTAAGTTCAGTTATTCCTATACCAACATCTAATCCTATTCCATCCCCTGATATAGTATAACCGTTACAATCCAGAGTTACAGAACTAGCATCAATAGTAAAACAATCTCCTGTTGTAGAAACATCTTGCGTTAGAATGTATGTTTCTCCAGAAGTTGATAGCTCTTGACAACTACTAATGTACGTGGTGGTAGATTCTGTTGAAATGCCAGTATTAGCTATTGCAACGGTAGATAAAGGAATGAGAAAGGCTGATGAACCCAGTAGAAGAATCAGAAGAGTTCCGAAATAGAGTCTTTCCTTCATTATAGGAGCATATGTGACAGCCAAGTAAATGGAAAGCATTACCGAAATGAATGGCCCAACTACTCTGAAAAAACGCAGAAACAATTGGATAGACTGAAGCAATTGTGAGACAGGTATTGTCAAGAATCCTAAGATTATCATTGTAAAACCTCCTGCAAATCGTAGCAAATACTTGTTCCTTTCGTTCCATTCTCTGACTTTTCCTAAGGAAAGCAGATTAGAGTAAAGGAGAAGGGAGATTATGACTAAAGGTAAGACAAACAGGAAACTGTAATAGAGCAGTAATGGAATTGCTTGAAGTCTTGTTGAACTGTCTGCTAATTGTCCTAGAATGAAGAGGTAGGGTCCTCCAGTACACGGTAGTTCAAAACATACGGCTACAAATCCCATTACAAAGGCTCCAATGGGACTCGTAACTCCTTTCAGCATCTTCATAAGCAACGGTTTTAGAGAACGAGGGACTTCTGTCACAAAACCCCCTTTGCCATACCAAAAAACATCTTTCAGATAGAATATTCCAACAAGAACAGCAATCAATCCAACGACTAGACTGAAGATATTAGTGAAACCATTGACCTGTACAAAAGTTAGCAATCCTAATCCAAACAGAAAATAAGCAATGAATACTGAGAGACAGAAGGCTACTCCTACTTTTAATATTCTCTTCTTTTTGTTAGGTACAAGTACTCTTGCTCCTATCAGAAACACTAGAATGGCAATTGAGCAAGGACTAAATGAATCAACCAGACCAGCAATCGTAAGAGTGAGGATGGAAACACCACCAGCTTCAGATGTTAATCCTTTATCTGGATTCTCTAGCGACTCTACCTTCAAAGTGTAGTCAGTCAGTGTACCTTCCGTCAATGACTTCTTCACTTCTTCCTCAAAACTATCAAGAATTGGGCTGTCTCCAACAAAATAAGTATCAGATATAAAGACTGTGGGAACAGCTCTATCCTCTAAAGGAAGACCATACCTGATGGAATATTCATCAAAAACTGATAGGTAATCTCTGTTGCTGTAGACGTCATACCTGTGAATTCGTAGAGGATACCTATTTTCCATTTCAGAAAGGAAAGGCCTAACCCTAGAACAGTGAGGGCAACCCTCTCCGTAGAAATAATAGACATCTAAAAGATTTCCATCAGAAGTTACAGAATTACTTTTCTGAGTTAAGGCAGACTTGTCATCTCCTTCTACTAGCATAGAAACAGCAAACAGAAAGACAAACAATAGGAAAATGCTTAGTCTCCTATTCAGAACCTAAACTCTCCTTTCTCAGCAAGTTAAATTATAGATATTATAAGATTTATGACTTGTGAAACAATCTACCATGTAGCTAATGTCCATTCCAATATATCAGGCAAGATGAAGTAGACACAAAAAGAACATAGTCTATTGAAGTGCTCCTTGTTTTCTTTTCCACCAGACATAAAATATGACTGGTATGAGGGCTATTTCTATGGTTAGTCCAAATGGAAACTCGGGAACTGATGGAGGGCTCGGATATGAACCCACTATTGTAGCACCTCCAGTTCCAACATCGTCAACTGTGATAAAAGTTGAACCAAACTCAACAGCAGCTGGGTAATAGGCTTTTGCCACATGAGTTCCAGGGGGTACCACTCCCAATCTTTCCACTTGACCAGAACTATCTGTTTTTCCAAGTAGGTACTCGCCCACCTTCACGTCCGCTCCTTCTACTCGCACTCCATCCGAATACTCGACAAATACTGTCACGTAGCCGTATGTTAACACAATATAGGTAGTGTCTGGTACTTGAAAACCTTTCACCATTTGTAATCCATATGCGGTAACCGCAATGGCGACGTATTTAGCTGGTTCCAGATTTGTTACAAAATCTCCCGAACTATCTACATGGCCCACGGCTACCTCATGTCCCGTTGCATTTATTATCACAACTACAACATCGATAATGGAACTCACCGGATTGCCGCTCGTATCTTGGACGTGTACAGTTACCGTGGATTCTTCTCCCACAGTCTTTACCGTGAAGTTTTGTAAGAAAAACAGCAAGGTCATAAACATAAGCATAAGAATCGCTGGTTTAACTGTTCTAATCGTCACACTATTACCTCATCAATTGACATTTTAGGTTACAAGCTTTTTACAGTTGTGGAGAATTGTTCTAGTCTTTCATTGAATTCGAATATCAAGCAAGATGAAGCAAACACTGAATCCTTACTCTTTTTCTCTTCTAAGTTTCCTCTTCTGATAGTATCGTCTATCTCTTTTCTGAAGACAAGTCTTACAAAGATGAATCTTCTTCCTACGATGAGAAGGTAGCCAATTCTCCTCAGTCAAAGTTTCTCCACAGTCAGTACACTTTGGCTTTAGAAATAAAAGATCTTCAAATCTCAGTCCTTTAACAATATTCATTATTTTCACCTATTTGGTTTGGAGGAGAATAGACAAGCCCCTATCCGACATAGTTTCGGTCTACGAAGAAGTGTAGCCCACCTGCCTACCCTCTTTCTCCCTCTCTTCTTTTGGTCTCTGATCTTGAACCCAAGACCACATACAATTCGAATTAGTACATCTGAATATACGATGAGGGAACTGACTTCCGTAAACATACTGCTTTAAAACGAATCTTCCAAGAGAACCACATTTCGGACAAGTTATCTTTTTCAATCCTTCTTCCTCTCCAACTTTATACGAAGCAATAGCAGACAAAAACTACAGACTTGGACTCCCCTGAATTCATAGAGTTCTTCAGGAGCTACAGCTTTAGAACAATGATCACAGAGAACTTTGGGTTTCTTCTTATCTTCTCGTAGCTCTTTCTCCAGTTTCATTATAGCTACTTGATCACTATAACTGATCATCTGATTTCGATTAGTCATTTTCGATCTCTCCTTTCTTTCTTCGATAACGCTCTTGGTTTTGAAGAAATACACATCTCTTACAGATGTAACGATGATACCTTCTATCACCTACATTCCAATTAAAACCAGGAACCAATTCAGCAAAACAAACTCTACAATTCGGTATTTCATCTTGATGTATTCTTTTGAAACTTGAGAAAACTCTAGCTAGTTTCTTCTTCAATTCCTTGGTCTTTTCTTCTAAGATCTCTTCTTGTTGAGACCATTCATCTAAACGTCTTCCAGTAACTGTTTCAAGTTCTTTTTCGGAAGCTAACTTCTCCTTCTCCAGGAAAAGTATCGAAGCTTCCTTTCCTAAAGTCTCCAGTTTTGAGAGGATAATCCGTCCTCTATTTCTCTTCCTATTTTCGTTAGCTGCTTTTGTTGCACAACTCTTGCTACAGTACCTCTGTTTTAAACCATTCTCAGGTCTGAACTTCTCCTTACACCTGAGGCATACTTTGTAGAATTCTCCTTCTTCTGCTAAATCTACAGAGTCTAATACCCATTTGTCAGAAACCTTTTAGGGGTTGCACTTTAAGAAACGGTCGTCATGTTTTGCGATTTCTGCAGCTTTGAGCGCGCTTTTCTCTTTATCTTTTATCTCCAACATTACATCAAAATCAAACACACTTGTTTCTTCCAAGAAACTACTAAAGTGTTCTAAATCGATAGATTTGCTGTGTTTTCTTTCGAGACTGCCCTCTTTTGAAAACCCGTAATCCACCATTGGCAACCCATCTTTTTCCTTCCAAGTTCTTGTGAAAAGCCCGAAAGCCTCCGTGATCGTCTCTCCGGAATTATTTATTTCGTGATGCAAAACGTCGAATAACACAGGAATTTCTGTTTCTTCACTTATCATTAGGCAGTCTTTGAGCCTATAACGCATATCATCATTTTCGACTGCAAGTCTTCTTTTGATTTTTTCTTCAAGGCTTACAAACCTTTCTACAAACCTTTTCATGCTTCTATCTTTGTCTCCATAAACGCCGCCAACATGTATCTGAATTTTAGCGGAGGTGTCAAGTTCCATTAAATCTAAGACCTCTGCGTGATAGGCGAGTTCTTTTACACTGTTTTCAAAAATAGTTTCATCAATGGAATTAATGAGAGTGAATTGATCAGGATGCATGGATATTCTCATATTATTACTCTTTATTAAATCTCCAATTGCTTTGAACTGCTTCTGGAAACGTCTCTGCCAGTTAAACCTGCAGATTGGATGTGATGCGAAAGGAACAAGATCAGAGGTTATT
>Ga0209636_10009009_pt1 | contig 10172 bp, 7 predicted proteins | sample DeeMarSWOR152_54_FD_187464 | JGI IMG/M metagenome (GOLD analysis project Ga0209636, IMG submission 187464) | Marine sediment microbial communities from White Oak River estuary, North Carolina - WOR-1-52-54 (SPAdes) (version 2) | ecosystem: Environmental > Aquatic > Marine > Intertidal zone >... | reverse complement strand
AATATGCTGTAGGCTTCTCTGTATATTTTCGTCACCCAATGACCATACAGTTTGGCTGCGGAGTATGGGCTTAAAGGTTTAAAATGGTCAGTTTCTGTTAAAGTTTTTTCGTTGCAGCCAGTTGACCCGAACATTTCGCTTGTTGAAGCTTGGTAGAACTTCGTATCTGGACAAAGTTGTCTTATTGCTTCTAGAAATTTCGTTACTCCTAGACCGGTAACGTCGCCTGTCACGATGGGCTGCTCAAAAGAAGCACCCACGAAACTTTGGGCAGCAAAGTTATAGATTTCATCTGGATCGGAGATTTTGATGGCTTCAATTATTGAGCTCATATCTGAAAGGTCGAAGGGGATTAAACTAACTTTCTCAAATATTTCTAAATACTGGAGCCTCCAGAAGTTCGGGGTGGACAATCTTCTGAAGGTTCCGTAAACATTATAATTCTTCTCTAGCAATAATCTTGCTAGGTATGCTCCATCTTGGCCAGTTATTCCAGTGACCAAGGCATTCTTAGCCATTTCTATTCACATCCTGCAGTATTTTCATATTCTTGAGTATAAAAAGATAATTTTGCGTTAAAGCGACTCAACATGACCTTTCGAAAAAAATATAGCAATGGGGGGAAGAGTACCTTTCTAAAGCCAATTAGAAAAAGCAATCATTCTGCTTTAACATTCTTAGCAGGACTGGAGTAATCAAAAAAGCCTTTCCCCGTTTTTCGTCCTAGATTGTTGTTTTCTACTTTCTGAACGAGTAGTGGATGTGGTTTATATTGAGGATTTCCCGTCTTTTGATATAGATTCTCCAAAATTGTTAAGCAAACGTCGAGACCTACTAAGTCGCCCAATCGTAATGGACCCGTTTGATGATTCAAACCACGCTCCACCGCGATGTCGATATCTTCAGCAGGGATTTTCCCTTCTCCTCGCGCTCTCTCTCCAGGGATTAGCTCAAGCGCGCGCTACCAATTATTATTTCTGGCCTCGTTATGAATGCCGATATTTCGGTTATGCTCAACGAGGAAGTGTTTGAAGACAAAATTGTATCGGGAGAACATCTCGTGTCGATTTTCTGGAATAACTTTTGCTTTTCGTTAAGGTCTTCCTCAATTGCCTCAATGACCAGTTCAGCGTCACAGGGCATCTGCGATAATTCATTAATCCAAGATATCCTCGACAAGATTTCACTTTTGCTTCCTCGTAATCTGCCTTTTTCGACCGCTTTTTCAATATATCGACAAACATCCGTGAATCCCTTTTGACCTCGACCTGTAAACACAACGACATCGTAGCAATTCTGAGCAAAGGCTAGTGTTATGCTCTTTCCAATCGCGCGCTACTCCAAACGCCAAAAGTTTGGTGTGCTTAAACGGCGATAAGCACCATAAACCTCGCAACCCTTATTCAGTAGGAACTTGGTCAAGTAAGCACGATCTTGACTAGTAACGCCAGTGATTTCTGCTTTCTTCATCTCAATCGCATTTTAAATTACTCTCTTTACTTTAAAAACTTAGCTTTCTAACCTCCCAAGAATCCAACCTAAAAATGTAGACACTCCAGTTGGGGAAGAAATTTCAATGGTATAAAAAGCTCACGGGTCAGGATTTGTCAAAAGGACAAACACGTTATTAACATGAAAACTAGATCAAGTCATAAAACAGTTCAATTACACTTGAAAAAAATTATATGCCCCTTGTTTATATGATTGATTCAGAGTGGAATAATGAAGTTTGACAAGCGAGTAGCAATCGTAACTGGTAGCTCCCGCGGGATAGGAAGAGCTATAGCTTTTGAATTCGCCAAAAAAGGGGCATCGGTGATCATAAACAATGACATTAATATTGATGAGGCAAATAAAACCGCAGATGAAATTAGAAAAATGGGAAGAAATGCGACAAGCCTCAAAGCCGATGTAAGCAATACTGCAGACACAAACAAAATGTTTGAAACAGTATTAAGAGAATACGGCAAAGTGGACATATTGGTCAACAATGCAGGAATTATCCATGATGCTTTCTTGGAGAACATGAGTGATGAAGATTGGCATTCTGTAATATCAGTTGTTTTAACAGGGACTTATAATTGCACAAAACGTGCGGTGTTTTTAATGAAACAGCAAATGTATGGTCGAATTGTAAATGTGAGTTCAGTAGTCGGACAAATTGGAAACCTTGGACAAGCTAACTATGCTGCGGCAAAAGCGGCGGTCATTGGATTTACAAAAACCGTAGCGAGAGAATATGCGCGCTACGGTATAACTGTAAATGCAGTTTGCCCCGGTTTCATCGAAACTTCAATGCTTAAGAAAATCCCAACTGATGTCATTCCTAAAATCCTTAAACGGATTCCGCTTGGCAGATTCGGAAAACCGGAGGAAGTTGCCAAGCTCGTAGCCTACTTAGCCTCGGATGATGCAAGTTACATAACAGGACAGGCTTTTAATATAAATGGCGGATTTTACATGTGAATACGCAGAATCATCCCTATGTAGTTGAGATATACAGGAGCAAAAGATCAACTTCAATTTTTTGTGCTATGTATGATGGAAGACTTTTTTGACTTTTGCCGGGCAACCTGCGACTAGACAATTGGGCGGGACATCATTGACAACATAAGAGCAAACGCCAATCCAGCTGTTTTTGCCGATGGTTACACCTGGCAAAATGACTGAATTTAAGCCTAACGCGTTGTTGCCCTCCAGTATCACAGCTCCTTCTATGAGACTCTGTTCTTCGGGTGGGGCAAGCGGTGTGAATTTGTATATCTTTCCGTCATCAAATTTTACACTCTTATAGTGTTGGGAAAGGGAGTATATCTTAGCGCCACTCGCTATGCCAGTGTAGTCTCCGATTAGCACCCCTCCTTGAGCCTGTATTACAACATTCTTTGAAATATGACATCCTTTTCCTATGAACAATTCACCTTCTTCGATTATAGAAGAGGTTTTCTTAATATGCACCATAAACTTCCTCCTATCTATTAGACCAGTCTCTAAGATCACGTTTCGATCAATCCAAGAATTATCGCCGATCGAGATGGCATGCCACCCAATAGCTTTGGCGCCAACGTCAATCATTACATCTTTTCCGAGTTTTCGCACTCGAGATTTCCAATATGCCGCTCTCAGCACATAACCTACCTTGTTATCGTAACCGTAGGTCACTGAAGTTTCGATCCCTGGAAAATGAATCTTTGCGAGAATCCAAACGACCCCAATAGCCGCATACATCAACCAGCGGAATAGTCTAACTCTAAGTATTCTAAATTCCCCAAGTTTCTCATTTGAGAATAGCTCAAGTTTCTTACCGATTACACTGCAGGTAATTAAGATAGCCACCAATATTGAGAGTAGCGCCAGAACTATTTCTGCCATCAATTTTGTCACTTGCACACTTGTTGATTAATGTACCATTAAGCTTTTATTGTATTCTTAGGTTTCCTTGAAGTTACAATAATTTCTCATGGCAGTTCTCTTTGGAAAGAACTGTGCCCTTTCGCCGTCATTTTGTCTCGTCCAATGTTTGCGTGTGAACGATAATGTTCAGATCTCCAATGGATCGAGCTGAAATGTAGTGTAAGTAAGTAGTGACGACTTGTTGGGGGCTTGGAATTATCTCAAATGCTGTTACGCCTTCTCTTCGTATTCCTTGTAATGGAACTCTGCTAGATAATAACGAGCTAGTTGTTTCGTCTGTTGTGAAGTGCAGACTACCTTGCTTAATTTCGTATATAGGAAAGTATGAGAGATATATTGTTGATTCCGGTGGTGCATTTTCAGCGGATATGTTCACATTGATGCCATTTGTTTCAGTCAATGACACAGCTATATTGAAGGAGTAATTTAGCCCTTTTAGGGTAAAGTTCGAGGTCCCTGTTAGATTTATTGCTGAAGACTCGATGAATCCAAGCGGTCTTTCGTCCTTCTTTGTTATCGGATCCCAATAACGCGGATTCCAATAATTAATAACTTCTAAAGGTTTTCCTGTCTTATCATTTAGACCAATTTCTATGAAAACACTTTCGCCTTTTTCCAAGTCTATCAGCATCATATTCTGTAGGTCCAAAGAGGTCTCATTGCTTGAAAATCCAAGGTAATCACGGCTCCAAATGTATCCATCACTGACTTTTCTGTTCGGCAAATTAACTTCAAACAGACCGGATTTGCCTACACTGTGAACCAATCTAAAATACCAAGGATTCCTTAAGAAGTAGACAGGATCCCAACCCCCAACATACCAAGCACTAGCTCCCAGAAAAACATAATCAACTGTAATTCCAGAAGAAGTTAAATTGAGTTCAGTCCATATGGTACTCATATTGGCTAAAAGCTCAATGGTAGTCAGGTTAAAGACTTTATCCGCTATTTGATTGTGCAAAATATGGTACTTTTTAGTGATGGCCTTTACGCCGCTAGAACCAAAATATACAGCATTCTGCCCCCCTATTGATGCAACGTACTGTCCTGCATCCTCTGTGTTAACGAGAACATTCGAATTCGATGGAATCTCTGAGCGCATCCATTTCAAAAGTTCATGATCAGACTCAGTTGAGCTAGCGAAAATCCTAGTATTATCAAATAGCCATGCCTGAGCTGAAGGAGCGAGGGCGACGGAAATTAAAACTACTGACAACACAACGCCGGCGGACACAAACTTGCGTGCCTTTCTCCGATTGCTAATGAAATTGTCGATTGTGGTAATTGCGTATGCAGCAATTATGGGTAACAGGATTGTCCCCATTATTGCGGTGACTTTATCCAATTCGCTAATCATAATTCCTAAACCAAGACTCGTATTGTAGAAAACCCCTAATGGACCATTTAAACCCCACAAAAGTAATACAAAGATAGTAGATAGTACATATCTCGGAACAAAAAAGTCGAGTCCCTTTATTCTATAGTTAAGAAGAAAACGTACTAGCAAAACAACGCCAAAAACGAGCAACCAAAAGGAAAAAATCGATCCCGGCCAACCATTTCGATAATCCCATGCAAGCCAATTTCCAACAGTATTAATTATAACATTAATTGAACCTAACCATTGGTACGGCAGGAATAATGCTGATTTTTCATAAGCCTGATTGTACATCATTGTGCCAGCCTGGGCATCAATCCACTCTGTAGTTGGTTGAACTAGAAAGAAGAACCGATATATCCAAACACAGAATAAGGGAATACCTAGTATAAATATTATTGATAGTCCTTTAAGTCTGGCAATGATATTTTTTCTGCCGAGTAGCACCATGAAAAGTGATAAGAAAAGCAAAATGACGTAAAGTGGAATGAAAGTGCTTGCAAGGAAACCCGTTATCACTCCGGGAAAAAAAGCGGTCAATATTGAAGATTTATTCAAGTTTGGGTTCTCGGTGCTGAACGATATTACAAGGGTAGTGGCAACAAAAAATATCAGTAACCCTGAAACAAGCCATGGCGATCCCCAATTGATTGCGGAGGGGTAGTAGGTAATAGTGATCATGACAAGGGAGATGTAAAGCCCAATTTTCTGCGAATGCATAATTGTCCCGAAAAGATATGCAGCTAAGCCGACTATTGCGCTAAAAAAGACGAGGCTATAAAAAGTAACAAACTCCGCCTGAATTCCTGTAATTAATGAGAAATAAGCAATGTTCGTGTGAACTCCAACTGGAACCTGAAGAACAAACCCTTCGATGACGCTAAATGGAATACCTCCATTTCTTATTACTGAGTAAGCGAGTAATGTGTGCCAACTTAGATCTTGATTAGATCCCAATACGAAACTCGAAACTGGACCAACTCTTATGGCTAGTGCAATAACAAAGGCAAGAAGTGCCACCCATGAATATATGGAAGGTTTAATGAATGAAGCAAGCCCTTTGAAGTGTTGATAGAGGTAGAAAAATGCTGATATGCCGGTAATAGCCCAACAAACCGCGGCAGTAAAACCTTGAAAAGGAGTCATTATCAAAGCAATAAGGTAAATAACGGCACCACCTGTAACAAACTCTAAGGGGAGTTTTTGAATAGAATCCAGATTTTTAAGTTTGTTTGGGACGCTAGGTCTCCGTAAGAACACGTTAACGATAGGGTGACCGATTATGTGAAAAAGGAACAGAAATAGTAGACCTTGGAAAAAAATGGCAATTTCATTAGCCAATTCTATAACCTTGCTCCCATAGTTCGTTGAAGATTTTCTGGACTTTCGTTATGGTTTTCTCCAAAGTGAGCTCTTTCCGTGCTCTAATCTGTCCATTCTTGCCCATTTCTATTCCCTTTTCGGGATTGTCATAAAGAAATTTGATTGCTGTAATTAATCCAGCAACATCTCCAAATTCAACCAAAAAACCATTAACCCAATCCTTCACCATTGAAGATACAGATCCAATACTAGCTCCAATGACAGGCTTACCAAGCAACCATGATTCAACAAAAACGAGAGGGTATGTTTCAGCTCTAGAAGGCAAAATAATCGCGTCGGATAAACTCATTGCAGCATTTTTGGTACGCTCGTCAGCTATGCCGAGATCAACAATCATGTTGCGCCTGCGCAAGAAGACATAATCAGCACGATTGGCACCGGTCTCCCCAATCCCAGTAACTAACAACTTGATGGGAAAACCAGACTTAACGAGTCGGGAAGCTGCCAACAGAACGTGAGGATATCCCTTATCGTAATCTCTCCGTCCTACATACATTAAAAGCAACTGGTCTTCTCGCCTATCGAGGATCTTTTCCAAATTTTCAACCGCTTCATTTTCAACTAAAGGAACATTGACTCCCTCATTGACAACGCGTACCCTCCGGCGATCTACTCCATGAGCGACCAATGCATGCCGTTCAAAGTCTGTTGAACAAATTACTAAATTAGCGCCTCGCAGTATCTTGAAGAGAGAAGGTCTTTCAAATGATGGTAGCCCAACATGGTAAAATGGAAAAATGACAAAAGGCTTCTTTTCAAGACGTGATGCGAGGTAAGAAAGTGACGTCATTCCTGTAATCATGTTGAAAGAAACAACCACGTCAGCGACCTTAAAACGTTTTGCCAACCATAGGAACCTTTGAGGAATGGCACTGCTAAACGCTCTTTCTAAGAGAGCTTGTGGCCATGTCAAGTTTGTGTCTAATGAACCAAGAGCTCGGAAGACAGTGTTACTTCCACTTTCTAACTTTTTTTGCACGTACATACCAGCCAAAATTCTTAGGCTCGGAATCCGGGTAATTAATACCCCCTTCCTCAGTTCGATCAGGTTTTTTTCAAAAGCCAGCGGAGAAGCTGATATCAGATCAGTGGTATAGACCGTGACATCATGTTCTTTTGCCAACCCTTCAGAGATGGCTTGGCAGTAGTTCTCCCCTCCCGCGACAAATGGCCAATAGTGCTGAATTGTATGAGCTAGTCGCAATCTGCTATTCCTCCTTTCGAATCAAGGAAGATATGTATGCATGATTTGCAGTCGACCAAGATTATGGACTGAACCTACTTTAGTCTTTGTCTTACATTGTGCTTTCAACCAGGCGGGGCATCTTTTTTTCCATTTACCTGCAAAGATATGAAGAGCTACCAGAGAATTGTCATTTGCTGCCATCAACGAGATGTTGCTTCCAAGCGCTTTGCTCATACAGTTTTTGATTTCTTTGGTTTCTTAAAATATCCATAAATAACGCCACTGATGTACGAAGCGTAGTGAACGATAACTCCAGCAGCAATAAATAGCCAATCTGAACTAGGTTTGTTAAAAAATTTAGGATTTCCTTGGCGATGTCTCATCATTATTCCACGCCCTTTTCCGTAATTGAAAATGGTTCGTGCGTATTCCCTAAATAGTTTTGGTCTTCTGTGGTATACAACGGCAAATGGATTGTAGATAACAGAGTATCCCTTTGCGACAATTCTATTTGTCAGGACATTTTCCTCGCATGGTATTATGTTTTCTGGGAACCCGCCAGCCTCTTCAAAGGCTTTTCTTAATATAGCCATATTACATGTTAACACTTCTGACTCGTCTGAAAATCGCATATCGCCTATTGGAGTATACCGAGCTCTGCTTCGGAACATAGTTATGTAACTAGTTAAGAGGGCGTCAGCTCTCCTTTCGCTTTTTCCAGCTTCCTTCAAACAAATATTTACGCCTCCGACCACACCAACATTCTTGAACTCCTTTGAATAAAATGGTTTTAGAAGCTCTTGAATGGTATTATACCGCAATTCCACATCATCATCAAAGAATAACAGAATATCTCCTGTTGCCTTTCTTGCCAAACTATTTAGGCACTCAGAACGGTTTCCCTCGCTGGAAAGCAATAATTCGGTCCTAATTTCGTTATCTGGAGGGATGGACTCCAAAGATTTTAGAAACCTCTGCAATAACTGTTCTCTTGAGGGACTATAAGCGACTATAATTGACACTCTTTTTACTTCTGAAAATAGATTGGAAGCCTGGCGAGAGGAATTCAATGCAAGTTTCACCTACAATGAGTCCCCAAATTCTTTGTTTTTCATCCATTCTCCCTATGGGCGAAGCTTCTCAAGTCACGAATACATGGGACTTAATGCCAACTTACAAAGATGAACGAAAAAGTTGCTTATTTCTCTTAGACTTAAATTGCTTTTTCCATTGCGCCTGTTCGTAAATGTATATGGGACCTCTACTATTCGCTGTGCTTTGCATTTTGCCATAATCTCCAGCAAAATTTTAAAACCAATTGGATTGAGATCCTTGATTTTTATAACCCTTCTTCTTATCATAAAGCATCCAGACATTACATCCTTCATTCTTCTAGAGCTCGGCAGAAAGAGATGAGCTAACATATTCGCTCCTCTGGAGACTAATTTTCTCAGAAAATTCCAATTCTCGATTCTCCCACCATCGATATACCTCGATGCCACGACCAGATCATAGCCTTCGGAAATCTTTTCATACATTTTTGGCAAGATTGTGGGTGGGTGCTGCATATCAGCATCAATTACAGCTATAACATCTGAATCAGCATTCTCGAATCCATGCACAACAGCTGAACTTAAGCCTAGCTTTCCCGACCGCGTAAATATTTTAATGTTACCATGCTTATGATTGAGAACATGAGCAATTTTGCCTGTTCCGTCCGGGCTGTTGTCGTCAACAATTATGATCTCAAAACTCAAACAACTCAGCAAAGCTTCAACTTTGTTCACAAGCTCAGCTATGTTCTGACTTTCATTATATGTAGGTACAATCAAGGATAACGCTGGACTCTCAACAGACTCTCTCGTATCTATCACATAAGCCTCTTCTTTGTCTGCCAGATTTTTTTCGCAAATCAATTTTCGCCAGCCTCTTTTGCCTCTGAAAATCTCGCTGTAGCGGAATGCAGAGGCAATGCTTTCTTTTTGTACTTGGTATATTTGTGTTTTTCCCTATGTGACGCCTCAAATGAAATATGATGATACAATGCTTTCAAGGCTCAACGCTTCCTTTAATTAGACTTGTAGGGATATTAGAGGGAGAATCAAATGTGAAAATTGCTATTCTTCCGCTTTCGTAAACACTGGTAAAATTTGAAGCCAAGTCAGGTTGCCCAAACCAACCACTACAGTTGACCCACCAAATCAAATAATATTGATGTGAAGAGCCATTTTTTTCCAATTCTGTTGCTGCCGTTACAGCATTGCCAAATCCGTAAGGAACAAACTGGCTACTGTCAAGAGCAAGCGAAGCCCATCCATAGAACGCGGTATGAACTAGCAAGCGAGAATTGCTAGGCATGTTATTCCTTGCCCATTGCAGCGCATTGACAGTATCCTGGCAATCGCTCTGCGGCACCGTGTTCATGAGCATGGATCTTGGTACATAGGTTGGAAAAAGAGTGTAATAAGTAAATGGAGAGTTGTAAGGCAAAACCATGAAACCCACGGTAAAGGTTGCCAACATCAATCCCACACAAACCTTATGTCTGTTTGATTTAAGACTGCTAAAAGCCTCTGCAGCGTAGAAACTGAATGGATAGGTCAGCAGTAGAATTAAACGATAAGGAAGAATTCCAAAAAAGATGTTTGCACTTGCAAAAATTAAAAACATCGCAGCAAAAATAAAGAAGATCCAAACCTTGAGTTGAAGACTATTCTTGATGCGTTTATACCCGATCCAGAGCAACGGTATTAATGGCAAATAACAGAAGGCAAAAAAACCTACAGTATTTAAAAGTAGATCTACAGAAGA
>Ga0209636_10009008_pt1 | contig 10173 bp, 13 predicted proteins | sample DeeMarSWOR152_54_FD_187464 | JGI IMG/M metagenome (GOLD analysis project Ga0209636, IMG submission 187464) | Marine sediment microbial communities from White Oak River estuary, North Carolina - WOR-1-52-54 (SPAdes) (version 2) | ecosystem: Environmental > Aquatic > Marine > Intertidal zone >... | reverse complement strand
CCGTTACCAGGGTCGATGGCGATCCTCAGACCGGCCTCACGTATGGCCCCACAGTCGACGTGGGCCAGAATGGCCTCCTTGTAGGGCCCAAGCACTTCGAGCCTCTCGACCTTCCCGATCTGATCCCACTGGCTTAGCCCCGGGCCCCCGGAGAAATAGGACTCCTCAATCTTCGCCTCGTCCTCCCTGGAGATCTCCACTCCGTCTCCGGCTATCACCTTGACCCCGTTGAACTCCGGGGGGTTGTGGGACGCCGTCACCATCACCCCTCCATCGAGCCCGAGGTTCTTGACGGATAACTGCAGGGCGGGGGTCGGGAGCATCCCTGCGTCGTGGACGACGCAACCGACTGAGAGGAGGCCGCTGGCGACCGCGTCCCTGAACATGGGGCTGCTCGTCCTCCCGTCCCTACCGACGGCGATGTCGCGCCCGAGGAAGGCCCCAGCGGAGGCGGCGAGCCTCGTCACCACATCCACGGTGAGATCCTGGTTGACGACCCCCCGGACCCCGTTGGTCCCGAAGAGCCGCCCCATCACATCACCTGGCGGGGCTCCAGGATGCTCTCGGTGACGGTCTTCGAGGGGCAGATGGAGACTCCCTGGGTGATCGTCACGCCGTCCGTGATGGTGGCGTAGTCCCCGATCAGGCTCCCTGACTCGATCTTCACCCACCGCTCGATGCTAGCGTTCTCCCCTATGATCGCGTTCCTTATCGAGGAGTAGTCGCCGATGGTGACCCCCGGGAAGATGATGGAGTTCTCGATTCTGCACCCCTGGCCGATGTGGACGTGCTCCGAGATGGTCGTGTCCGGGCCGATCACCGAGTTCGCGCCGATCGCCACACCGTTGCCGATGCAAATCGGTTCGAGGATCTTCGCGGACTTGTGGACCTCGTACCCGTCGCCGCCCGTGATCCCTCCGAGCTTGTGCAGCACCAGCTTGTTCGCCTCAAGGTACGCCTCGGGGATCCCTATGTCGACCCAGAGGCCATGAGCCTCGAATCCGAAAAGCTTCTTTTCACTGGCGAGCTTGGGGAAGACCTCCTCCTCCGTCTGGACCTTCCTGCCGGCAGGAATGTAGTCCAGAACCTCCTTCTCCATCACGTACACCCCAGCGTTGATCAGATTGCTGGGCGCCATGCCCCGCTCGGGCTTCTCCACGAACCGGAGGACGTGCCCCTCTCCGTCCAGCTCGGCGGCCCCATAGCGGCTTGGATCCGGGACGCGGATGAGGGCGATCGTAGCAAGACCACCTTTCTCCTTGTGGTACTCGACAAGACGCCGGTAGTCGATGTCCGAGACGATGTCGCCGTTGAGCACCATGAAGGGCTCGTCGTCAACCAGCAGGTCGGCGGCCTTCTTGATGGGCCCGCCGGTCCCCAGGGGCCTCTCCTCCCTGGAGTATATTATGCCGAGGTCGAACTTTATCGGCCCGAAGTACCTGACCAGGGCCTCCGCCATGTAGTTGACCGCGAGGACGACGGTGTCCACCCCTCCCTCGGAGAGGTTCTTCAGCGTCCAGTCGAGCATGGCCTGGTTCGCAAGCGGGAACAGCATCTTGGGGCGGGTGCAGCTCAGGGGCCTAAGCCTGGTGCCGAACCCCCCCGCTAGAACGAGGGCATTCAATCAATACACCGCCTGAGATCAACATGTAGAGGGGCTTATGAAACTTATGAGGCGTTCGGCTACGCCCGCTTCTAGAGGAAGTTAAGCCTCTCGCTCAGGCCCTCGTTTTCGAAGCTCTCGTAGCGTTCAAGGGAGCCTAGGTCGTACCAGAAGGCGTCGCTGATGTACGGGCGAACGGGCATCCCCTTTGCTATGAGGTGGGGGATCACATCGCCCATCAGGTCGAAGGCCTTCTCGGGCCTCTCCTTGTACAGGCTGTCCATCTCCTCCAGCACATCACCGCTGAGGACCAGGATGCCCACGCTCACCGGCTGGTCCAATTCGGGCTTCTCAATGAAACGGGTTATCACGCCGTCCTTGATCTCAGCCGTTCCGACCCGAACCTTGAAACCATGCGCGAGGCCGATGGTCGCGGCAGCATTGGACTCCAGGTGCTGGGTGACCATGCCCTTCAGATCGAAGTTTGAGAGGATGTCGCCGTAGTAGACGATGAGGAAGTCGCCCCTCGAGATGACCCCCTGACGGTACGCGTTCAAGATGGCGTTGGCGCTGCCGATGAACCCGGGCCTGTCAAGGACGTAACTAAGGTTCACACCGAACCTCCCGCCGTCGTTGAAGTAGTTCTTCACCTGCAGGTACTTGTACCCCACGAGCAGGACCAAGTCACGTATGCCGTGGTGGGAGAAGAGGCGGATGATGTACTCGAGGACGGGCTTCTGGTCCTCCCCCACGGGTATCATGCACTTCTGGAAGTAGTACGTGAGGGGGCGGAACCGCGTGCCCTGGCCGCCCGCGAGGACGACGCCCTTGATCTTGTGCTCGCTCAACGCTATCTCTCTCGCGCGATTATCATCAACCCGCCGATCAGAGCTATGACTACGCCCACTGGGGTGAAGATCCTCGGGCTCACGAGCCCCACCTCGACCTGGAATGAGAAATAGGATAGCATGAGGCCCAGGGCGAGGAGGATGACACCGAATATGTATGCGGCGAGTCTCCCGAATGAGAGGCCTTCTTCCCCGGACATCGACATCATTCCTAATCCCGTGTCAGCCCATATAAATTGAGACTCCATCAGGCCGTCTCTAGCTTCGCCGGTAGGTACTCGTCCACGATGTAGGTGAGGCCGTAGCGGCTGAAGGCCTCGAGCTCTGCCTTCTTCTCTATCTTGAGGAATTGGTCGATCTCCCTCTGCCAGGGTTCCTCGGTGTATCGGGGGTCGTCCTTCAGCTCCTTTAAACGCTTGAGGTCAGTCTCTGTGAGGTTCTCAGTTGGAAGCTTGTAGTCAATGATGTCCGATGCCCAGACGCCTATCCACTTCGCCTCGGGGGTCGCGAGGCCCCTCAGGTGGGCTGCGTTGGCCGAGCCTGAGACGATGACCATCGCGATGTGGACGCCCCAGGGATCGCCGTCAGTGAATATGTAGACAGGCAGCTTGAACTTCGAGTTCAGCCTGTGGATGATGCTGCGGGTCGACCTTGGCGACTGGCCGGCCGTGTGGATCATGAGGGCGTTGAACCGCTCGTGGGCGTTCTCCTCTATCAGCCGGGTGAACATTGCGCCCTTCTCGATGACGAGCACCTTGTCGGCGGAGGTCTCCACGAACTCCGAGCTCGTTAGGGCGGGGCCTATCATTACGCCGTCGGGATGGTCGGTGAGGTTCATCCGGCGGCCCTCGTAACCGGGCACGGTGTACTCGATGGTGAGGTCTCCGAAGATCGCGCTCCTCTCCTCCGGGAAGATGCCGAAGTCCTCCCGGGGCTTGTTCAGTGCCACCTCCAGGTCGGTGATGATGTTGTCCGACTCCTGCTGGCCGCTGAACTCGATGTCCCTCTGCCCCCTGGCCGAGTAGTAGACCTCCCTTAGTGTGCTCGTCTTCCTGAGGCTGACGAGCTCCTTCGCGAACCAGGCCGTCCAGACTAGCTGGGTGAAGGGACGTATGTGCCTGATGTTCCTTGCATGCCTGCGGATGGTGCGGCTTCCTAAGATGTACTGGCGAAGCTCCGGGTCGTAGATTATGTTGTCCGTCGACCTGCTCTGCATCATCACCCAGGGGAACTCCCGGTTCTGGATCTGCTCGTAGATGAGGTTGCCGAGCTGCCTCAGGCTGACCTCCGTTGCCTCTCTCTGCCTATCCGATTCCCTACGTGGTTTCTCCTGCAATCGTTGACACCTCCTTTATTTTCTTCTCGACTTCAGGTATCGTCGCGCTGACTACTTTAAGGAGCGGTTCTATGTTGGGAAAGTCATCCCTGTCAGAGAGCTTCGCCGAGAACTCGGCTATCTTTGGCAGGTACTTGCTGAATATGTCGAGCCTCCTTCTCTCCCTTGCGACCCGGATGCTCCTGGCGATGTAGACCCTTAGAAAGCGGGCCGCGGTCCTGATGGCGTTCGTGATCTCCCTCTCGACCTCCGGCTGGTCGGCGAGGTATTCCTTGCCCACGGTCTTGTACGGGATCTTGGTGGAGCATACGTGGACGACTACGGCGAGCGGGGTGTCCGATGATACCTTGTAGGTGGACCAGTTGATGTTCCGGTTCACAACCTTCCAGACGACGCCGCTGGACTCGTCGAACAGGAGGGGTATCCTGTTGGCGAACCGTATGATGGTCGTGCCGCTCTTGAACTGCCTCGATACGGACTTACCGTGGGCTATGGCGGCCTCTACGATGAAGGGGAACCCCAGATACGTGGAGGGCTTCCGGGTGACGACCCTGAGGAAGTCTTCATCCGTCAAGTCGAGCTCCTTCCTGATCCCGGTTTCCAGCAGCTCCTCGCCTATGGGGGACAGGCAGCTCGGATCGGGCCGCTTGAAGTCGTTGTACTCTCGAGCCGCACGGACCAGCTTGACGATGTCCTCCGGCCTTAGCGTCGTGGGCTTGGCCTTGGGGTTGATCTTCGCCTCCTTCAAGAACCTCTCGGCCGTCGTCGGCCCCACGCCCTGGAAGTGGTCGACCATGAAGTCGTACATGTTCTTGGCGTTGGTGACTGCGATCAACCTCCGGAAGTTCTCCACGTCGATGCCGTGGGGGTGGGGTTTCACCGACTCCGGCAGGGGGGGCATCCTCTCGGTGCCCCTCTCGTACCTGAAGAGCCTTCCGCTGGGGTCGACGAAGGTGATGTCGGCGTAGGGGCTGACCATCGCCGTCTGCTTCAGGTACTCCAAGAGCCTGCTCTTTATCCTGCTGTAGTCGCCCTCGAGCTGGAGCTCGACGACGGTCCCCCTCCACTTCTTCTTGTTTTCGACCACGTTGTGCTCCAGTATCATGGGGCTGTTGTGCTCTATGTCTATCATCATCCTGTACTCGTGGATTTCGGTGCCGGTACTCGATATGACATCGACAGGCTTGTGGGTGGTGATCTGCCCGTAGAGGATGGTGATGGTGCCTCCCAGGCCGAATGTACCTCGGGCCTGCTTCAACTCGTACTTGGAGCCGTAGAAGACCTGTCCGAAGCACCGCGGTATCTCCTCGGAGGGAACGCCCGTGCCGTTGTCCTCGATCCTAAGCGTGTATACGTTGGAGCCCGTCTCCGAGGCGGCGACTTCGGAGAGGCGGAGATAGATGTTCGGCGGGGACCGCTGGACCTCGCAGGCGTCCAGGGAGTTCTCCAACAGCTCACGGACCGCAGCGTAAACCGCCCTGCTCGGGTTGCTGAAGCCGGCGATCTCCCTGTTCCTGTAGAAGAAGTCGGAAGGACTGATGGCCTGGTACTCGACTTGGGTTATTGCCGCCTCAACTCCGTCTTGGGCCCGGTGCTCTCATACCAGAGTTCACCCCTGTCTTTTTTCATTTTCCTTCTGTAAGCGTAGAGGAAATTCCAGACGGTTTTATGGAAGGCCCCGTTCACCAGCTTCATGACGGCCTCTCTGGCCACCCCTATGCTCTCGACATTGCCGATGATGGCAACGGTGTCGCCGTATACGCTTATACAGGTCCCTGTAAGCTCCTCGAGGATTTCCCTCGACCGTCCGTTCTTGCCTATGATGCGGCCCCTGACCCTGGCAAGAGCGTTCTTGGAGTCGCCCACGTAATCGGACAGGTCTATTATGTGGAGTTCGTTGTCCTCCTTCGCCAGCGTCTCTGCCCGCCTTGGGCTGAAGCCGCGTCCTATGGCCTTCACGATGTTCTGCACCGTGAATATTACGGACACGTCTTTGGTCTCTTGGTTGAGGGAGATCTCGACTGAGCCCGTGTCGCTCTCTATCGTCAAGGCGACGCCGAAGCTGCCCTCTATCCTGTTCTTGACCCTCCCCTTCGGGCCGATGAGGACGCCCACCCGGTCCTGGGGGATCTTAAGATAGGTCCTCTGACTCACCCTTGACCCACATCTCCAGCTTGCTGTCTTCGAAGGTGTCCACTCCCAGTCTGCCGAAGTAGTAGTTGACGTTGGCGATGTCCCTCTGGATGAGCGACTCCGAAAGGGGGTGGTTGGTGAGTAGGGCCTGGGAGACGTCGAAGATGACGGGCGCCTCCTCCCATACCATGACGTTGTACTCGCTCAGGTCCCCGTGGACCAGGCCGGCACCCGTGTACAGCAGTCTCACCTCACGGATCAGTTCAGAGTAGAACTCATCAGGGTCCGAGAGGTCGACTTCCCTCAGCAGCGGAGCGGGCACGCCGTCATGGCCTATGAAAGTCATCACAAGGATGTTCCTGTTGAAGGCGATGGGCCTCGGGGCGTTGACCCCGGCTTCCTCGGCGAGCTGTAGGTTCTTGTACTCCTTCTGGGTCCAAGTATAGATGACGTTTCGGACGGACGATCTTCGCACCCGCTTGAAGCGGGGGTCTCCCTGGATGTACTGCATCATCCCTTTCCGGAAATCCGCCGTCGAGGTGTAGTATATCTTGATCGCGAGCTCCTTATCTTCGGGGTCCTTGCCCCAGTAGATCCGGGCCTCCTTCCCGGCCTTTATGACCCCGTGGATCTCGTCTATCACCTTCTGGTGGATGAGCTTGTAAACGCCCTCGAGGGTGAGGCGGTCGAAGACCTCCTCGATGACCTTGAACTCCTCCTGCCGCTTGTCCAGCATGAGGCTCTCCTCCTCGTAGCGCCTCTCAGCGGCCTCCGCCTTCCTCTCGATGCGATCCCGCCCGGACAAAGGTCACCCAGCCAGTCACTCGATCGTGAGGACGCCCTCTTTCCTGAGCTGGTCCACCTGACTAGCGGTGTACCTCCAGAAGATCTCCCCCCTCTCGTCGCCCTGGAAGTCCCAGGGAGACACGAGGACGATGTCGCCCTCCCGGATCCAGGTCCTACGCTTCATCTTCCCCCTGATCCGGGCGACCCTGGTGTGGCCGTCCTGGCACTTGACCAGGACCCTGTCGTAGCCCAGCATCTTCAGGACGATCCCCAGGACATCGTTCTCCGAAGGATAGACCATGTCCCTGAGGCTCTTCTCGCTCAGGACCTTCTTCTTTCCCATTCGTTTGCCTCTTTTCAATTAAAGAATGTGAGGGACCTTAAAAATCATTTCCATAGAAAATTAGCTGACAAGACGGGGTTTTAATGAAAAATCTGCGAAAAAAATCGATATTACAGCTCCAGATCTATGTTTACGGCGTAAGAAACGCCATAGACCATGAGACTTCAAGGATCCAGCAGCATTGGAACCTTTTGCTTGATAGATACGCCCTCGAGGGTTACCTCCGAGTTGTAGGCGTAGACCTCAACACCCTTTTTAAAGGCCTCTCTGAGGTTCAGGCCAAACACAGGGTCTGTGAGGTCGTTGGGTCGCAGGCTCACGGCATCGGGCCTTTGGATGAGGAAAAATACAGCTGATCTTCCCATGGGTAGGCCGTCGACAAGGTTTCTCAGGTGCCTGGTGCCCCTCACCGTCGGGGCATCTGGGAAAATGGCCGTACCGCTCCTCACAAGGGTGCAGGACTTCACCTCGAGGAGCACCTGCCCCGAGTCTCCCCTCAACTGGAAGTCCAGTCTGGAGTCCCCGAAGGGTAGCTCCTTCCGCTCTATGCTCAAGCCACTGAACTCTGGTATCCCGCTGGCCTCGATCGCCTCTGAGACGACGATGTTTGGGACCCTAGAGTCCACGGAGACGAGCGTCCCCCCCAGGTCCACGACAACAAGGTCGTACCTGGTCCTGCGGGCTTTGGAGCCCCTCTCGATCAAGTACACCTCGGCATCGGGATGGAGGAGCTCCCCCATCCGCCCAGGGTTCGGAATGAAGCAGAGGGCCTCCCTGCTGCCAACTCGGACAACGCCCAAGAAGCGGTTGGGCCTGGCCAAGAAAGTGGCCGGAACGAGGGGCCCCCCGAAGCGCATCTTATCCGCACTACCCCAGGAGCCTGAGTACGCCATCCAGAGTCCCCGGGCTTGAGGAGGCGACGAGCCTTAGCTTCGTCTCCCTTGAGAGCTCAAGGTCGCCACCGATCGCGCCGTCCACGCTGAAGATCCCGCCCGCCTCCTTCAGGATCACGAGGCCGGCCGCTACGTCGGTTGCTCTCAGGATGCCTCTGAGGTCCACGTGGGCGTCTATCACTCCGGAAGCCACGTAGCAGAGGGAGAGGGCCGAACAACCCAGCTGGCGGAGATGCCTCGCCTCCTTTATGAGGCCTGAAACCGGTTCCAGGGGGGCGCCCTTGCTTACGTCGATGGAGATGAGGGTCGTCTCAACCGGGACAGGCTTCGCCGGGCTTATGCGCCTTCCGCCCCGCCAAGCGCCCCTGTTCCTCTCGGCCCTGAAGACCTCACCCGTGAAGAGATCCATTACTACCCCGGCGAGGGCGCCAGAAAGGTTGGGCGTTTCAGAGACCGCGAGGCTGGTGACCGCTAGGGGGATCCCCTTGGCCAGGTTCGTTGTTCCATCGACGGGGTCGACGACCATATGGGGTCCCCCCTCGCCGATGGAGTAGTCGCCCTCCTCGCTCACGACTTGGACTGGGACGCCCGCCCGATTTAGGGTATCGAATATTGCTTGCTGTGCCTCGGAGTCCAGTAGCCCCTTCATGGCTTGGGTGTCAAGGGCTGGACGGTTGAGGAGGGTCTGGCGTGTCCTCTGGCGAACGCTCTCGGCAACCTCGAGGAGGATGGGGGTCCATCCCCTCCCCCTCCTAGATGAAGTCATTCTCCCTCATCGCCTCGATGATCTTTTCCGCTGAAACCTGTGGTGAGTCCCTGACGCAGTCGAGTAAGACGTCCGCGTACCACGGTTCCTCGTAGGCCTCATGGGCGCCTTGGATAAGTGTAGCGGCGCCGACTTCGTCCCTGTACACGCCCCTTTGGTCCCTCCCCCTGCAGACCTCGATGGGACACTTGATGTAGACCTGTAGGAAGTCTTCGATGAGGCCCCGGGCGGCCCTCCGCCACCTTCTCTTGTTGGCTGTGGCGTCGAAGATGACGTTCACCCCGTTCTTCGTGAGGAGCACCCCGATGTAGACCAACGAATTGTAGAAGGTTTCCCTCTCCTCCGGCGAGCAGGTGGGGTCGGGGACGAGCACGCGGCGGACTGTGTCCGACTCCAGGATCTGTGCGTTTATGCCCATGCCGTCGAGCCCCTCTTTCAGGGCGTTGACGACTGTCGACTTCCCAGACGCCGGGAGCCCCGTTATCCAGATGGCCCAGCCCGGCTTTGTCAATTCTCGACCTCCAAGGGGATGCAGACCTGGGAGGGTACTTCTCCTTCGCCTGCCTTCGCCGTATCTGTTTCGAAAAAGGCGTCCAATGGGGCCTTGAACGGGTTCTCAGGCCTACCCCGGTGCGCGCATGAGGCTTCGCCGTAGAATGGTCGTTCGAAGCACTGCTTCGTGGCTGTGATCCTTGACCCGATCATGGGCATCCGAATAGTTCTCGTTGCAGTTGATAAAAATGTAGATGTATCGACGCCCCAAATTTGAGTGCTATCGGGTGGCAATAACCATCTTGTTGGCGTCCTCGGCCGATGTTGAGGGTTTCGACTAATGTGCTTTCGTCTTGTAGCGTCTCTGACCGTCCTCTGACTTGATGGTTTCGATCTGCTCGCCATCGAACAGGGACCTCAGGAGCCTGAAGGTCCTCTTCTCCTTGAGCTCCATCGCCTCCGCCAGTTCCTTGAGGCTCATGGGCTTCTCGGAGAGGTGGGCCACTATTTGCTTCTTCAGCTTCGCCGACATGGGAATTCCAGAATTGTACAGGTTCTAAGATGCTAAAGAATTTGATGTACGATTCCTTCGTTTCATAATATAAAGGTCGGCTCCAAATGGCCATCTAGGGGAGGTTTTCTGTTCATCTACATGTCAAGTTTGACGAGTTATGGTAATTTAATTTGCAGCGGCTGGATTAAGGAGAGGACAGAGGGCGTTTTTTCAAGGGGCGATTGTGATGGTTTAATATGTTGAGCTTCGGTTTTGCGGTTTATTCACTTCGGTATTGCGCCCATGCTGAGACTGTAAAGGATCATGCCCCAGTAGAACGCGGTGCCGATGAGGAGCCAGAGGGTCTGGTACCACTTGGGCCTCAGCTCTTCTGGCAGCAGCCTGTTGTTCACGTACGCCAGCAGTGGGCAGTAGAAGGCCATGGCGAAGGCGGCGAGCCATGTACCCATCGTCACCAGG